>Ga0213865_10000720_pt1 | contig 22281 bp, 19 predicted proteins | sample PICome_6_FD_160100 | JGI IMG/M metagenome (GOLD analysis project Ga0213865, IMG submission 160100) | Coastal seawater microbial communities near Pivers Island, North Carolina, United States - PICO282 | ecosystem: Environmental > Aquatic > Marine > Coastal | place: USA: North Carolina...
CTTGGCGTGCATTATCCTTTGGATCTTGTTTTTGGCGGCCTGTGGGGAATACTTATTTCCACTATTTTAGTGCGCATCGATCAACAATTCTCATGAATTCCATCCCAGCTTTAGTAGCAGTTTTTCTCGGCGGCGGTATTGGCGCGTCATTGCGTTACGGTAGTACGAAGGGATTACTTGCACTGGGAATGATGGAAAGCCGCTTACACTGGGCCACTTTCATTATTAATATCATGGCATCAGTTGCTTTAGTGTACGTCTATAAACTAACTCCGGAGAAAAGTACCGTACAGCTCTTTTTAGCCACTGGTATATGCGGTGGATGGTCGACTTTCAGCACCTTTAGTTATGAAACGGTCCGATTGATCCAGCAAGGCAGAGAATGGGAAGCCTTGGCGTACGTTTTAAGTAGTGTAGCAGTTGCCTTTGCGGCGATCTGGCTATTGGTGAAATAACCTATCGTATCAGGTTCAGGATACCTGATCTATTGATCAATTTATCGTTTTGACCTTTGGAGAAGACCTTCCAAGTATAGGTGCCAAATGGCGCTAAAGAGCCGTTAGGGTTCGTGCCATCCCAGCCTGTGTCCGGATCGTCTGTGAAGAAGATTTCCTCGCCCCAACGGTTAAAGATTCTGAGTTCATACGATTTTATACCCACCGCGGTAGGTTTGAAAATCTCGTTGGTACCGTCACCGTCCGGTGTAAAGGCATTTGGTACAAATATGAGGGTCTCCGGGTTAATCCTGATCATCGCGGTGGAAGTATCGGGACAATCGAAGGTGTTGATCACCACATGTTCAACTTCAAACCAGCCTGTGTCGCTGTAGGCATGGTTAAAGGATCGTAGGTTGTAGTAAAGACTACCGTCGCCCATGGAGGTGATGATATCGTCAGAGGGGTCGGCGGCGATATCTGTAATCTCAATGTTACTCGTGTATATCGTTGCGGATGTTGGATCTGCAATGAAAGAAGACGTAGGTGATGGGTATACGGTAATAAAGTCGTCGTAGTACACTGTAATGGTATCCACACAGCCTTCAATAAAATATACCGTGAGTGTTAAATCATAGGTACCTGGATTGGTGTAGGTATATACTGGAGCACTATCGTTGCTCAATACACCGTCTCCGAAGTCCCAATTATAAATGAGTTGACCATCGGTAATGGTGCTGTCCCAGAATTCTACGGTGAATGGTGCACACCCAATTTGATTTTGGACACTTACATCCGTTTCAGGACGACGATAGATTCGAACAGTATCTATGTAGGTTTCTTCACAGCCTTGTTCAGTGACAGTAAGCGAAACGATTTGGTCACCCCAAGTAGAGAAGTTGATAGGCGGCGGGTTCCAACCGTTGAAAGATGTGATAGAGCCGTTAGGTCCGAAATCCCAAGTTGCCTCCGCCATGCCCCCGTTGGAGCTTTGATTTTGGAAGGTGATTAGGTTTTCATCAAAACATACCGGTCCGTTGAAGGTATATCCTGCATTAATAGGATTGTACAAATCATAGATAACCTCAGCGGTATCTGTACAAGGCCACCCCACATTGATGACAAGCTGGATGGTATAGGTTCCGGTATCGCCGTACGTATAGGTAGGGTTCTGCCCGGTTGATGTAGCCCCTGGATTGTTTGGGTCGTTCCAGATCCACAGGTAATCAGAGGCATTCCTTGAGCTATCAGTCATGGTAATGGTCGTACCGTTACACAAGGTATTTGGCTGGTAAATTTGAGGTGTTGGGTCGCTTAGTACGTTGCTTTGACAGGTGGTTACATTGAACTGGTAATCCCTTCTTAGTGTGGATAACAATACTCCGCTTGAGTCGTATTCAGAGGCACAGACGGCAAAGACGTATTGTCCGGTACCTGTTGGTGTTCCCGTCAATATACCTGTGTTAGGATCTAGCGAAATCTGGGGATTCGACGGCATTGGGTAGCTCGCTGAATACGGGAACAAGAAGGGAACAGAGGTGTATGGAGGTGGTCCCGGAGGGTTTGGCGCGGGATTATTTTGGCTACCACCGGTCAGCGGTTGACATAAGGAGTAGTAGATGGAGTCGCCATTGTCCTCCAAAACAGAGAAGTCTATGTTCAAACTATCGTCTTTACACATCACAATAGGAGGGTCCGATTGGAAGCGTGCAGAACCGTTACATACGCTGTCTTGAGGTGGAATAGTAATGTGGTAGGTAGAGCCCCAAGCTCCTGAATTACCCACATTGGTAATGGTATTGTTTCTACAACAACGTTGGTATACGATGGTATAGCCGTGCGTGCTTGGTTGAAGCGTGACGTTTGCTCTGTATGTTGCTTTCTCTGTACAGACATTCGGTGGAGTTTGTAAACAAGGATTGGCAACTACTGCTGGAATACCTACAATCTGTCCCCGAGCAACATTCAAGGTCTGGACTGCCACATTTTGCGAAGCACCGCCATATATGGTAATGGGTGCACTTTGATCAAACGGTGCTCCCGAGGAGTTACAGTCGCGGTAAATGGTAAGCGTGATTTGGTATACATTCCCGTTGGTATTCGACCCTACACAGCGGTACGAGATTTCTCCACCTACCAAATGCGCTGCTTTGGAGGGTAGGAGTAGGGCGAAAAAGAATATGAAAAAGTAGGCCTTACGCATTGGAGTAAATCTACCAAATATTGTGCCCAATATTATTGGCCGAACTGCCCTAAACTTTTGAAAGGGAATATGACTTTGTATCCGTTGTCTGTGAGCCATTTTCTGGAAGATGCAAACCTAGTTACCATTGCAAAATCTCCACCCCAGCCGCCTAAACTTTTGGCTGTACCAGGATACGATGAGAAGTGCATTTCTTTAACCTTAGCCAGGCCCAAATGTTCGGATAGTATGCTTTCATGCTCTTCGATAACTCGCTCAAGGTCATCTATATTGGAAGCATTGAGGAACGCATCGGTCAGAGCATTGAATGTTTCAATTTGCGCGAGTGAGAACGGTTTGCGTTGCACGAGGTTCAAGCTTTCAGAAGTCAATTGCTTGTTCCCGAGGTACACAAATCCAAGGTCGTCGGTAAAATCAAAGTCAATGGTCGCTGGGCGTACAATACCTTCTTCATCTTGAAGTTGGTAAAGTATTGGACCATCTGCCGTGGCGCAGGCCAGATCATATCCGCTGCCACCGTGGACTGTTCTGAAATGTTCTAGTGCATTTACTCCAGCACATTGAGCAAGAAGGCTCGTGAAAGTACTTGAGGAACCCAGGCCCCATTCGTTAGGAAACTCCAATTGGGTGGTGAATCTCTTGGGCTCCTTGAGCAAATTGGTGTTTTTTAATACAACTTGAAGGTTTTCTACCAATCGAGCCGCGATATCAGCATTAGTGCTTTCAATGACCTCAAGAGTTCCAGGCATTAAGCGGGCGGAAAACCATGTTGTCCCATCGTGGGCTATAGATTCCCATACAATGGCTTCATCACTAGATTCCGAATTTACTTGTAAAGTTTGACCCTTAGTTGTAGGAATAGCGAGACCGTTGGCGCCTTGTGTTATGGCGTATTCTGAAGTAAGTAAAAGCTTTCCGTTTGCGCGGTAATTCAGCATGGTCTCTTTAGCCACCAACCTTTGGTACTGGGACTCCACGCAAATTACAGAAGTAATTCACAACTTCGCGGTGATGGGGGACCTTATCTTTGAAGTAATTGGCCACAATAACCTTCTCTTCAGGCGTGGCTTCAAGTTGGTTTAAGATGTTCATCAGGTGCATCTTCATGTGCCCTTTTTGAATGCCAGTTGTCACCAATGCTCGGAGTGCAGCAAAGTTCTGCGCAAGGCCACTGACGGCAACAATCCCCATCAATTCCTCTGCATTTGGCTTACCCAACATCTCGAGTGCTTTGACTACCAAGGGGTGCAATTTGGTCAAACCACCAACAACTCCAAGGGCTAGTGGAATTTCGATCCAGTAGGTAAACGTATCGTTTTCTACACTACAGTGGGTTAGACTGCGGTATTGACCGGATTTAGAAGCATAGGTGTGACAGGCTGCCTCAACGGCTCTAAAATCATTTCCTGTAGCGATAATAAGTGCATCAATACCGTTCATGATGCCCTTGTTGTGCGTTGTTGCACGGTAAGGCTCCGCGTTGGCGATATCAATGGCACGTTTGAATTTGCGGGCAAAATCCTCACCTGTGGTGCCTTCACTTGCTAAATCACTAACAGGACAGCTTACAGAGGCACGAACAATACATTTCGGCGTGTAATTACTGAGAATGCGCATAACTACCTCAAGCTTGTCTTCGTTGAGGTCTTGGTGAGCCGCTGTGAAGGCTTCCAAGCTTTTGGCCATTTCTTCGAGGTTCGAGTTGATAAAATTGGCCCCCATTGAATCACAAGTTTCGAAACAAACTTCGATTTGGTAATAGTGGTCAAGATCAGCCGTTTTATCGACCAAAGTGATAGCGGTAATTCCACCACCACGGGCTTCCATATTGGCAGTGAGCTCTTTTGTTGCGGCGCGAAGTTGTTCTTCTAAGACATTGAACTCATTAAATAGTGGCGAGGCATCACCTTCATACATGAAATGGACGTGGCCAATTTTTTCTGTGCTTACTACCTCGGTTTTAAACCCGCCGCGGGCCATCCAGTAGCTCGCGCTTTTCGCTGCTGCCGCAACGACTGAACTCTCCTCTATGGCCATGGGTAGGGTGTAGAGTTTACCGTTGATTTGGAAGTTAGGAGCTACACCGAACGGCATATAGTAATTCGTCATGGTGTTTTCGATGAAATCGTCGTGCTTCTTCTGCACGGTTTCATCGTTGTGCCAATAACTTTGGAAAAGTTCGAGGGTTGCTTCTGGATTTTCAAAGTTGTTCTGCGTCAGCCATTCCAGCTTAGCAGCTTTGCTGAGTTTAGAAAATCCTTTAATTGGCTCTTTCATGACGATCGGGTTTGCGTTTGCAAAGTTAACGCCTTTCTACGACGATTGTTCTTTTTGATCAAGGTAAGCTTGGATGCTATTAAACAGCAATCCACTGCCTCCACCGTAATGGTGAATGATATGAATGCCCTGTGCTTCGCAATAGTTTGTCCACTGCGCCACGTATTGGTCCTGTCCACCAACGCCGATGACTAATACATCGGGCTTGCCTTCTAAAGCACTTTGTACCTGTTCAATTTGAGCTATACCCGAGCACTCCCAGGATGCTCCGCGTTTTAGGATGCGCACGAGAATCCGGAGAATCTGCTCATTGGTATTGAATGCCACAAATTTGATAGGGGTATGGAGCATTAGCTAAAATTCATAGGAACGTCAATGAGTAACAATCGACTCCCTGCTTCTAAACTTTTGATTTGGATAGTATCTGTCTCCCAGAGTCCTAGAGCATCTCGTTTACTCAGTTTTTGACCTTCAATTTCAAAAGAGCCGTCGATAATGAAGGCGTATACACCATTGCTGGAGCGCTTTATATCGTAAGACTGTGAAGCGCCGTTGTCGAAAGTTCCCATATTGAACCAAGCGTCTTGGTGTACCCAAATTCCTGCATCATCTGGATTTGGACTGAGCACTTGATGTAAGGTATTGGCTTTTGAAAGGTCTGGTAATACGATTTGATCGTAGCGTGGAGCAACATCCTTTTCTCTTGGGAAAATCCAAATTTGAAGGAATTTCACCTCGTCCGATTTACTCGCGTTGTATTCACTGTGAAAAATGCCGGTCCCTGCACTCATTGCTTGAATCTCTCCTTCACGAATGACTGCCTTGTTCCCCATGCTGTCTTCATGTTCTAGATCTCCTTGAAGGGGGATAGAAATGATTTCCATGTTGTCGTGGGGATGCTTTCCAAAACCCATGCCTGGTGCTACGGTATCGTCGTTTAAAACACGCAATAAACCGAAGTTCATTTTCTGTGGATTGTAATAGTTGGCGAAGCTGAAGCTATGGTGACTGTTGAGCCAGCCGTGATTTGCGCTACCGCGTTCTTGAGCGAGATGCAATACTTGTTTCATAGAGATGTGCTAATTAGTTGTTATAACAACAATCAAAGATTCAAAAAAGTTCGGAGAATTTCCAAATTTTAAATCTGGCGCTCTATTTCAAGGTCAATTTCACGCTGAAGTAGCGCAAGCTTTTTGGAGTATCGAGACAGTTCTGTTAAACGTCGTTCCATCTCTTCTCGATTGATTTTTTTGCTTTGATCTGCGACACGATTCAGATGCTCGAGTACATTCTTCGTCTCAAACTTCATCTTGTTAATCAATGCAACTTCATCTTTCTTCAGTGGGTGCATAACACTCTATCTGTTGGATACCTACAAATATCGATGCTTCAAAAGTCTAGTTGACGCAGATGTGAATAATTTGTCAACAGCTAAAATTTTGATTATCAAAGTATAAAGTGTTCATCTGCCGATACTGTCTTTCAATGGTAACCAAATTTGAGTGGTTACCAGTTTGGTGTATAGAAGTTGTAGTTTGCCAACGTTATGCTTATAAAAGACATTAAAAAAGCCCCTTGGAGTCCCAAGAGGCTTTCTGTGGTGGTGATGGACGGAATCGAACCGCCGACACATGGATTTTCAATCCATTGCTCTACCAACTGAGCTACATCACCTCCGTAAGAGGACGGCAAATATAAGTGGGTTCCCCGATTTGGGAAAGGGTTAACGAAAAAAAGTCAACTATTTTTGCGGTCAATCGGTAAATTGCCCGCTGCTAAGGCGAGAAAACTATGAATCCAATACTTTTTGATCTAGGGAACACTACAGCTAAGGTGTTGGACACCAGTACCAATGAAATCCTTAGGTTCTCAAAGGACGATTTCGTGGGCTTTCTTAAAGAACATGAGCGTCGACAATTTTTTGGATACGCATCTGGCTCAACCTCTTTACGCTTTGACCAAAGTCAGTCTATTCGCCTATTGAAGGAAGATGATGTGTGGCCGTTAGCATCCAAGTACAGCAGCATGTCTACTTTGGGAATGGACCGTTGGGCTCTTTGTAATGCGCATTTTCTTGAAGGTCATCAGAGCTTTCTTTTGGTTACTATGGGCACCTGTATCACCTACAATGTTGTCCGTGAAGGAGTGTTTTTAGGCGGTGCCATTTCGCCCGGCTGGGAAATGCGATACGAGGCAATGAATACAATGACAGCGGCCTTGCCGCGCATCCAATATTCTGAGACTTCAGCGTTGTTGGGTTCAGATACCGAAGGTAGTTTGCAAGCCGGTGTAGATATAGCATTGCAGAAAGAAATGGAAGGAATGATTGCCGACTATACTTCAACTTTCAAACTAAATGAAGTCCTTATTTGCGGAGGTCATTCAGAACGTTTGCCTAAGCCCCTAAAAAACTACATATTTGCACCCGTTAATTATGAACTACATGCCATTAGGCGCCTCTACGATTATTATGCCGAAAACGGTACGCTTTAAAGCTCTTCTTTCAGCCACACTTTTTGCGCTGAGCCTAGTGGTACCAGGTAGTGTAGCTGCTCAGACCAACTCAGTAAGTCCGCTAAGTATCAACGGTTTTGGTGAAACATCCTTTGGAATTACTCCAAATTATCTCGCTATGGGCGGGACGGGAATTGCTAATGTTGATCGCTTCTCGATCAATATGCTGAACCCTGCGGGGTATACCAACATGGATTTTGCAACCTTAGAAATGAGTGGTGCGCATCGATCTTTCAGACACAGAATTACGGACGAGGATATTGATCAGACGAATTTCAACACGTATTACGACTACTTTGGGTTTGGCTTCAAATTCAACGATTATTTCGCAGGCTCTTTTTCTGTAAGTCCATTGGCAGCGAAAGGATACAGCATTAGCGTGGCCGATTCATCGGACGATTTTGGCGTGTATGAATACCGTTCAATTGGTAAAGGCGGTTACGATAAATTCACTTTTGGACTTGCTGCACAGCCATTTAAATGGATTTCTGTGGGGGCCAATGCTAAATACATTTTTGGTGAGATCGACGAAAGCAATAAAACCATCATTGCTGATCCGGATTTCTTGTCGGTGAGTAATTCGCGAAGAACAGGTATTAGTGATTTCACTTTTGATTTAGGAACACAGCTTAAATTCGAATTTGGTGAATACCGCATCACGGCCGGTGGCGTTTACGCTTTAGGTCAAGATCTTAATGCGCGTCAAATCTCTACACAATACACCTTCATCAACAGCGGGATCGTGGAATCTGTAGTTGATACGCTCTTTTACGACTTAAGTGAACAAGGTCGCGCCGTACTACCGTCCAGTTATGGTGTGGGTATTGGCTTTACCAAAAACGTCAATAATTCTCCAATCAACGCTTGGGACATATTGGTCGATTACCGCGTGACTAACTGGGACGAATTCAGATCATTCATTCCAAACGGAGGTATTGACCCCGGAGCAACAATGCTCAACAGCGAGCGTATGAGTTTTGGTGCGGCGATTGTGCCTGCCTACTGCTTTCCGGCGCTTGGAAGAAGCAGAAACTACTTTGTGCTAGCACGCTACCGCATTGGTGCATTTCAGGAAGTTGGACAATACCAATGGGATGGTGTAGGCTATACTTCACGTGAGTTTAATGCCGGAATTAGCTTCCCAGTGATTTACAGATCTTTAGCGCCTGGTGAACAAAAGGCAAGCTTTTTGAATATAAGTATGGGGAGAGGTCAAAGATGGGATGGAAACTCAGCGAACCTCCGCGAAGATTATTGGAATTTTAATCTAGGTATCACTTTGAACGACAAGTGGTTCCAAAAATTTAGATATAGATAAACAACAATTGATTATGAAGAGAATAGTATTCCTTCTTGTGGCAGTAGTAATGACTGCTAACGTAAATGCCCAAAATAAATGGGGTGAATCGGTAGCCGATTCTGTGATTTGTTATGACAACTACAACATCTTTGGTTCTTTCTATCAGAGCAAGGATTATGCAGGTGCTTTTGAGCCATGGTTGAAAGTATACCAGACTTGTCCTGCAGCAAAGAAAGCAACCTTCATCTACGGTCCTAAGATTGTTGAAACGAAGATTAAGGCAACAACAGACCCTGCAGAGCGCCAAGGATATGTTGACCTACTCGTTAGCTTGTACGATGATCGTCTTCAGTACTTCCCAGGTAAAGAAGGTTATGTATTGTCAGAGAAAGCATCGAAGTACATCAAGTACAACAAAGACAGCGTGGAAGCTGCGGCTGTACTTTTTGAAGAAGCATACGCTGTTGCAGGTAAGGATATGTCCGCTTCTCAGCTGAACGCTTACTTCCTGACGAACATTAAGTTGTTTAACATCACCAAAGATGTGGACGCCTTGTTCTCAGTGTACAACAATGTGATCGAAGCATTGGAATACAACTCTATGCAATACAGCAATGAGATTTCAAACCTTAGCGCCAAAGCAGATTCAGTAGCATTGTCTTCTAAAGAAAAGAAAGCCTTGGCACGCGCTCAAAAGACATTGCCGAACTATGATAAAGTTCAAAGCAACATTGAGAAGGCGTTGTCTCCATTGTTAACGTGCGAGAAACTTGCCGTTATCTACAACGAAGAGAAATTCAACGAGCACCAAGACGACGTAGAGTGGTTGAAGCGCGCGGCGAAGATGCTTCAGAAAGAGCGTGAAGGTGAGGATGGCGAAATGGCAAGCTGTACAGATAACCCTGTATTCTTGTTGATCGCTGAGCGTCTATACTCTTTGGAGCCTTCTGCAGGTGCTGCACGTTCTATGGCAAAACTAGGTGTTCGCAAGAGCGACTGGGCGATGGCTAAGAAGTACTACACGGAAGCTATTGATCAGGAAGAGGATTTGCGCAAGACTGCAGACGATTACATGGGGCTAGCGTATGTAAACAACAAGATGGGTGCGATGTCTTCAGCGAAGAGCAACTGTTTGAAAGCAGGACAGCTTCGTAAAGATTGGGGGAACCCGTATTTGTATTTGGCAACATTGTATGCTGATGCAGCAGGTCAATGTGGTTCAAACGCTGTTGAGAAAAATGCTGTGTACTGGGCAGCAATCAATAAGCTAAGCTATGCACGCAGCATTGACCCAACCATTGCAGACAAAGCGTCTAAATTGATCGCTGCTTACAGCGCAGCAGTGCCGGACAAAGGTGTAGCGTTCCAGCTTGGCTTTAAAGAAGGTGATCAGATCAACATCGGATGTTGGATCAATGAAACAGTAAGTGTGAAGTTCTACTAAACACGAGACAATAAATTTTGTGAACTCCCCGAGGCCGCGCCTCGGGGAGTTTTTTTTGGCCTACATTTGAAAGGATAATTGACAGCACCAGCATTGTACAGGAACCTTCAACATATTGTTTCTTTCGCCCTCGTTTTGCTTGCGTTTTCTTCGTGTACCAACGACGAGAACGTTGTTGAGGAAATCAATGCGCCGCTCGTCAATTATCCCTTGAACGAACAACGTCATGCCAACATCGTCTACAGCGATAGTGGCATAAATATCCTTGAAATTGATGCTGCCTTAGTCCAGGATTATGGCAACATGGAACCACCTTATGTGTTCTTCGGAGGCGGATTAAACGTGCGCTTTTACAATGGTCCAGAGATGAGCTCGACGGTGATGACAGCGGATACCGCACACCAGGATAAGAAAAGTGATCTATGGGCGATCGGCGGTAATGTGATAGTACGCAACGGAAAAGGTGAGCGAATGCTGACTGAACTTTTGTTCTGGGATAAGAAAGAGGAACGATTGTATACAGATAAGAAGGTGACCATAGAAACCGAAGGGCAGTTGATCACTGGTTTAGGTTTCGAGGCCGATCAAGAATTTAATAATTACCGGATCTTTAAGGTTCAGGGTGAAATCACAGTAAACGATGAATAAAGCAATGCGTGTAGTAGAACTTCTATGGCTCGCGGTGGCAGCCGTGAGTGCCGTTGAGGTATATATGGGATGGGGCGATTGGAACCGAACGATTAAGTTTTCTCTGTTCTTGGGGGCAGCTGCGTTTATGTATTTCTTGCGTCGAAAAGGCCGTCTGAAGCAGATGAATAAATAGTGCAAATCACCACTATCATTATAGCGTCCATTTTATTTTCTGCCCTGTTCTCAGGGTTGGAAATGGCGTATCTGAGCATCAACAAACTTCATGTTGAGCTTGAACGTCAGAAAGGCGGTTGGAACTACCGCGTTTTGGGTTATTTAGTCGACCGGCCCGCGGCATTTATTGCGGCAATATTAGTTGGGAACAATGTAGCGCTGGTCTTATATGGGAATTACATGCATCAGTTCATGGAGCCCTATTTTGAGCAGTGGTCTGCATTCGACTACCTGGTTTTACTCGCGGAAACCTCTATTTCAACCATTATTATCCTTGTCTTTGCTGAATTTTTACCAAAGACGGTTTTTCGGCAAAATGCCGAAGGGCTCATGAAGGTATTGAGTGTTCCTGCGTATTTGATTTTCTGGGTACTTCGAGCACCGAGTGCCCTTCTTTTAGTTGTGAGCCAATTCTTTTTGAAATACATCTTTAGAATTGAGGCAGAAGAAGAAAGCAATGACTTTGGACGAGTGGAATTGGACCATTTCGTCAGAGAGCGCGTACCCAATACCGTTGAGGGAGATGAAGAGGTTGATCCTGAATTAGAAATCTTCAAGAATGCCTTAGAATTCCCTGAAACCAAGGCAAGAGAGTTCATGATTCCGCGCACAGAAATTGAAGGTGTTGAGGTCAACACTGATTTAAAGGAGGTACATGCTTTGTTTATCGAAAGCGGCTATTCCAAGCTTCTTGTATTCGATGAAAATATCGATAAGATTATTGGCTATGTGCATGCATTCGAGCTCTTTCGTCGTCCCGAGAATCTCCAGCGCGTATTGCGTCCGGTGAGTTTTATCCCGGAGAGCATGACGGCGGATGAGATATTGAATCTATTTACCAAGGAAAAGCGCAATATCGCGATAGTCTTGGACGAGCACGGAGGGACGAGCGGCATGATCACCTTGGAAGATGTCATTGAGGAGATTTTTGGCGAAATTGAAGACGAACACGATGCGGAAGCGCTTTTAGAGAAAGAAGTACGTCCAAACGAGTGGTTGTTTTCAACTCGATTAGAGGTTAGCGATATCAACGAAAAGTGGGGATTAAATATCCCTGAAAGTGAGAATTACAACACTTTAGGAGGGTACATTTTAGATGTGCACCAGAGCATCCCAACCAAGGGCACAGTCGTGCGAAGTGACCAATACTTATTTATCGTAGAAAAAACTACATCCAATAGGCTCGAAGAGGTGCTTGTAAAGGCCATTTAATTGGCTCAAAATCTTATATTCGCAGACTCATCACAATAATTGCATAGTAATGGCAACAATTGAACGCATTAGACAACGCTCAGGTTTATTAATCGTTGTAGTGTTTGTAGCACTTTTGGCATTCTTACTCGGCGACTTATTTAAGTCGGGAGGTTCGAAGTTTTTTGGAGATCCTAATATCGTTGGTTCAGTAAATGGCGTGGAGTTATCGCGTCAAGAAGTGAGCAAAAAGATGGAGGAGCTCAGAGCAGGTAATCCTGAAACATACGCGAATACTTCTAGCGTGCAGTTGGCAAACTTTGTTTGGACCAACTTCATGTCAGATGCTATCCTCGGCGAAGAATTAGACGCTGCGGATATGAGCGTATCTGAGCAGGAGATTTACCTTGATATCATCAACAACCCAAACATCCGCCAGAGCTTTGCCGGTGCAAACGGTCAGTTCGACGAGAACATGTTCAAAAGCTACTTGGCGCAGGTACGTGATAACAAAGACGTTACTGAGCAGAGCGCAGAAATGTGGACGCAATGGTTGTCTTTTGAAAATGCTGTAGTTAATCAAGCGAAGAACTTCAAATTCACCAATGCTATTGAAAAGGCAGTATTTATGCCTTCTTCATTGGTAGCTGCAGAATTTGCTCGCAGCGATGCTCAGCACCCAGCGCAGTACGTATTTGTACCATATATCGACGTAAACGAAGATGAGATTACGGTAACCGAAGCGGATGCGAAGAAGTACTACAATGCACACAAAGATGAGTTTACTCAGAAAGACGGTCGCAACATTGAGTACATTAACTTCCCACTGGCACCTTCTCAGGCAGATCGCGATGCTCTTAAGTCAGAACTAGCAGCACTCTCACTAGAGTGGTTCTCAGCAGAAGACGACAGCGTATTTGTCAACTTACACAGTGACGTTCGTTTTATCCCTGAGTATTTTACTATCGATCAGTTGGTCGGTACAGGTATTGATACGCTCGTTGACGGTCAAGATGTAGGTTACCAGAAGGGACCGATTGATTTAGGTGGATCGTTCTCGGTAGTAAAGCTTGTTGACAAGAAAATTTTAGCAGATAGCGTTCAGGCGCGTCACATTTTAATTCCATTCGCAGGTGCTACTCGAGTAGACCCAAGCGTTACTCGCACACCTATGGAAGCAAAAACATTGGCAGATAGCCTGTTTGCATACTTGCAAGACAATCCATCTGCATTCGAGGCGGTAAGCCAGGAGTATTCTTCTGACGTAGTTGCTAAGGAGAAAGGTGGCGACTTAGGGTACTTTGGCCGCGGTATGATGGCCAAGCCGTTTGAGAACTTCTGTTACTTCGGTAAAGAGGGTGATTTAGGATTGGTACCAACACAGTTTGGTTTCCACATCATCGAAATCACTGATCAGAAAGGAGCGAACCAAGCCTATAAAATTGGCCAAGTGATTCGCGAAATCCTTCCTTCTGATGAAACGATCCAGGCATTGTACGGACAAGCATCTACCTACGCAGCATCAGCACAGAGTGCAGACGACTACCGCGTATTGGCTATGGAGCAAGGCTTGTCTTTGCGCCCTGCAAGAAACCTTGCGCAATTTGAAGAGGTAGTTCCAGGTTTGGGTACTTCTCGTCGCGTGGTTCGTTGGGCATGGGATGACGATCGTGAGATTGGAAACATCGGCCTCTTGGAAAATGACGGTAAGGGATACGTTGTAGTAATCCTCACTGATAAACTAGAAGAAGGAACGACCCCTTATGAGTCTGTTGCTGCTCAATGTTTGGAAGCTGCTAAGAAAGAAGCGAAGAAGGCAATCATTACAGAGCGTCTTGAGGCTGCCCTAAGCGGTGCTGCAAGTATTGAAGATGTAGCTGCTGCTGCAGGTAAGCAGGTACGTACCTTGAACTTCAAGGTGGGCCAAGCGAACATTGCAGGTTTAGGTAACGAAGCAAAGGTTGTTGGAACCATTTGTGGTATTGCATCAGGCGAATTAAGCGGTGTTATCGCTGGAGAGAGCGGTGCATTTGTTGCAATCACTCAGCCGGCACAGCCAGCACCTACTGTAGATTTCTCTAATCAAGCGCGTACTACACAGCAGAGCTTGAGAAATCTAGTGAGTGTTCAAGCATACAAAGCATTGCAAGACAAAGCAGATATCGAGGACAAGCGCCACTTGATGTTCTAAGCAGCGTCTTTTACGGATAAAGAAAAACCACCCCGAGGGGTGGTTTTTTTGTGCTTTTAATTCCTGTATGACTACGGATCAGAAGGTTATTAGATTCGCGCCTAGGGAGAGTTCACGATTCTTTAATTGCTCTAAGAAAGCCTGTTCTGTCGTTCGCCATCCAGCTTGATAAAGATGAATAACAATAGTGTAAAACCCCATAGTGACGAGCCTCCGTAGCTAAAGAATGGCAAAGGAATACCCACGGTTGGGAATAGCCCGATGGTCATACCGATATTGATGACCCAATGGGTGAAGAAAATACTGGCTACGCCATAACCATAGAATCGGCTAAAATTGTCTTTCTGACGCTCAGCAAGCCATATAATGCGGCCAATGAGCAGTCCAAAGGTGAGCATGAGTAGGAACGTGCCTAAAAAGCCCCATTCTTCACCAACAGTACAGAAAATATAATCTGTACTCTGGGCAGGAACGAAGTCTAATTTAGTTTGTGTACCGTTTAAGAAACCCTTTCCGGTCCATCCTCCTGAACCTATAGCAATCAGAGATTGTAGCGTGTTGTAGCCGGCTCCCGAGGGATCGTTTTCTAGGCCCAACAATACCTTGATTCGCACTTGCTGGTGCGGTGCCAAGATTTGTTCCATAACAAAACCAACACCGTACATGATCGCCGCGGAGATGGAGGTAAAGAAGGCGTTGTAGATTAAGAAGCGTCTTTGTTTGGGAAGAAACAGAAACACAAGAAATGCGAGTATTCCCAAGGCAAGCAATGCGGTTTTTAAGGGAAGTACTAAACCGGCAACCGCCAATGCGACACCCGCGAGTACTATACCGATGTAATATCCCGGCATCCCTGCTCGATACACTACGAAGATCAAACTGAGGTAAACCAAAGTTGAGCCCATATCCGGCTGTAGGGCAATCAGAATACCCGGCACTCCAAAGATGGATATCCCTAGAATTCTATCGCGCCAATTCTTCATGGTTTTCCTTGGCAAACTAGCGTAGAAGGCCAGCATCAATGCAGTGGCAAATTTCCCAACTTCTGAGGGTTGCAGGCTAAATCCCCCAAGTCCGAACCAACTTCGGGCACCACCTATTTTCTTCCCTACAAACAAAACTAGGATCAATAGCAGAATGCTCAATGCATACCAGAGAGGTGCAAAATTGGTCCATATCCTATAGTTAGTGATCATGGTGAAAAAGATGATCAGGAGACCGCCTACAATAAACAGTCCTTGCTTGCCGTATTCCTGATCCAAGGAGAAAATACTTGCGGATTCTTCGTTGTAAACGGCAGCATAAATGCTTATCCAACCCCATATGCAGAGTAGAAAGTAGAGGCTGACCAAAATCCAATCGAACCCAACGCGATTCCTATTTCTATTGCCGTAAGCCATTAGAAGTTCGCTTCGTAAGTGCTGTCTTCTCCGTAAATGGCAAGATGCTGTTTGCGGTATTCTTCGTGGAGTTCTCCTTCCAACATGCGTTGCTCCAGTCTCTGTCTAGTGATGGTGTCGCTGAGATACAGCTCGGTCATTAGACTAGATATAGGTGCTGCCCATCTAGACCCCCAATAACCGTTTTCAATGATGACGGCAATGGCAATTTTAGGATCATCCTTTGGGGCAAAGCTGACGAAAATACTATGATCCTGACCGTGAGGATTCTGTGCAGTACCCGTCTTTCCACATTGGGAGATGTGCTCCAAACGCACAGCCTTTGCTGTACCGTTTTCAAACACATCATACATACCGTCAATAACCGTCTCAAAATGGATACTGTCAATAGTCGTGTACTTCGGAGTGAGGAATGCACTGTCGATCTGAGCACCGTCAACTTCTTTAACAATGTGTGGCGTGTAGTAATAGCCGCGGTTTGCAATGGCCGCTGCCATATTTGCCAGCTGAATAGGCGTTGCCAATAGTTCCCCTTGACCTATCCCGTTACTTACAGAAGTTGCCCCTTTCCAGCCGGTATATCCTAAGAACCGATCGTAGAAAGCGACATCAGGAACCAGTCCCTTCTTTCCTGTGGGAAGATCATTGCCGAGGTATTTGCCCAACCCAAAGCTCTTAACGTGGTTTGACCATATTTCTAGGCCTTGGCGAGAGTCACCGCCGTGATCTATAGAACGTTGATAGACGGAGCAGAAGTAGTTGTTACAACTTTCTGAAATAGCCTTTCTCAAATTCATCGGTCCGCCTTTGCAATGGCAGGCCACTGTCAAGCTTCCATAATGCCAACCGTGTCTACAGGTCATGGTCGTTCTTGGACTGATTACGCCTTCTTGAAGACCAATCAATGCTCCAACTAGTTTAAAAGGCGATCCCGGTGGATATTCAGCCAAGATACCTCGATCAAAGAGCGGCTTATTGATGCTGTCGTAGTAGAGTGCCGTGTAATTTCTGCTGCGCAGCCGTCCGACCAATTCGTTGGGATCGTAATTCGGAGCCGTCACCATTGCTAGAATTTCTCCGCTTTGAGGTTCAATAGCAACAATGCTTCCACGTTTACCGCTCATCAACTGTTCGCCGTACAACTGGAGGTCTAAATCAATGCTGCTCGTTAAATCTTTACCTGGAACCGGCAGGAGATCGTGTGCGCCGTCTTTCCAGTTGCCTATTCTACGATTTCTGTGATCCACGGTATAAAATCGCTTCCCGTGTTCGCCCTTAAGCAGGCTCTCATAACTCTTGTCTATCCCGCTTTTCCCAGAGAGGTCGCCCATGGAATACCCTTCGTTTTTGCGAATAAAGTCCGTGTTGACTTCTCCAATGAACCCCACAACATTGGCGGCACCGGGCTTGGGGTAGTTTCTGAGGATTCTCTTCTGTGGGTAGAATCCCGCGAACTTCTTGAGTTCAGTGTTGATTCGTGCGTAGTGCTCTTTGGGCAACATCTTCATGAACATGCTGCTGCGGAAATAGCTGTACTTCTTGGCTTTTTCCAAACGTTTCTTGATGTCCGCTACTTCTAAATCGAGCAGTCTACCAAGCTGCACTGTATCTAAATCCTTTACTAAATAGGGACTCACCATAAGGTCGTACGTTGGGCTGTTTCCCACCATGAGTTGACCGTTACGGTCGTAGATGTAACCGCGCGGCGCGTACAGTTTCTCGGCTTGCGTAGCATTGCGTTCTGCCCGCGCCGCGTATTCATCATTCATGATCTGAATATTGAATAGGCGTACACTGAATATCAATGTGATCAGGACGATAACCGAATAGAATGCTGCTTTATGCTGCATAGCGTTTGGACAAAAGAAAATGAGCGATCGTAAGTAACCCAACAGTGCTGAGGGTTGACATCAAGATACGAAGTCCAAGTGCTGAAAATTGAGAAAATCCACTGTTTTCTACAGTAAATAATAACGAATGGTGAAGAAGGACCAAGAGGAAGGCAAGTGGTAAGAAATTCGCCAACGGAAGTCCGCTTAATGTATGGTTGGAGTTTTCCTCTCTGAATCCGTAGAGGAAGCTTTCAATAGACGGTTTTGCAGCATTGGTTATCAGGGCAGCAATAGTATGTGCGCCTCCACTCTGCTCAAGACTATCGAGCGTAGAACCTATGATAAAGGCCAATACATAGGTGGTCATTCTCGGGGTGTTAAATGGAATCACAAAGAATGCCCATAAATAGATATAGGGGTTGCCGTAATCCGTTAATGGTAAATCTTGGATGAGCAACCATTGGACCGTAATGGCAAGAACGGCAACGCCAAGTATGCGACCTACATTCATTCCATATTAAGTTTTAAAGTGTCCAATTCTTCTTTCCCTTTGAATTGGCATACATATACCCAATCCAAATTCATGAAGTCCGTCGTTATATTCACCTTGGCATTCCAGCTCAAGTCTTCTTCACTTTGCGACGCACTATGTACAATACCTGTCAATACAGGGGGTGCTATTTCTGCGCGAGTATAGGAGTAAATACTGTCGCCTGGTTTTGGCTCAAATTCGCGTTCAATATCGTTTAGAAGTGCTGTTTCAACCGACCCCGACCAACTCAATTGACCCAATCCCTTTCCTTCAATGCGGGCACCAATACCTCCTTTGCTGTGCGTAAAAGGCAAAATATAGGCATAGTTTCTTGTACTTTCACTCACGGTGCCTACCCACCCTTGAGCGCTAACCACACCCATTCCAGGCTGCACTCCGAGTCGTTTACCTGCATTAATGATAACGTAGTTATTGACTTTTTTGTAGCTGTGATCAATGACCTTGGCTGGAACATAATCGTACTCTGAGGAGGCGGCAAACTCCGGAGCAGTATTTGACCACATAGCGGCTTTAAGAACAGCATTTTCTCTCGCCAGCTCGTCATTTACCTCTTCGAGCGACCAGTAAATTTTCCATCCATTGGTAGCATCGGTAAATGTCGCAGCAAGTCCGGTGCCCATTGTGTTGATCCAATGTTCGGAAACGGGATTTTTAAAGGAATGACGTACAACCGCCAATAGCAATAGGGCTAAGAGCAACAGATTATTGCGATACCTCGATAAGAAGAGTATCAGTTGCTGCATGGCGGGTTATTTAGTTTTCTAAAACGGTCTTGAAGTGATCGATATTTTTGAGGACGACACCTGTTCCTCGAACAACTGCGCGTAGTGGATCCTCAGCAACGTAAACAGGAAGGTCGGTCTTAAGCGAAATTCTCTTGTCTAATCCACGTAGCATAGACCCGCCACCGGCGAGATAGATCCCGCTGTTAAAGATATCCGCTGCAAGCTCAGGAGGTGTATTACTCAACGCTTCCATGATAGCATCTTCAATACGAGTAACACTTTTTTCCAGCGCCCTGCTAACTTCACCGTGAGTAACACTTACCTGCTTAGGCTTTCCTGTTAGAAGGTCACGACCTTGAACCTGGAAAGGTTCTGGTGCTTCTTCAAGGTCTTCAAGTGCAGCGCCAACAGAAATCTTAATGTTTTCTGCGGTGCGCTCTCCAACGAAGAGGTTGTGCTGTGTTCTCATGTAGTTGGCGATATCATTGGTAAATACATCACCAGCAACTTTAATGGATTTATCACAAACGATACCACCCATAGCAAGTACAGCAATCTCTGTTGTACCACCACCGATGTCGATGATCATATTTCCTTTAGGTTCGAGGATATTTACTCCGATACCTACGGCCGCGGCCATAGGTTCGTGAATAAGATATACTTCTTTTGCATTGGCATGTTCTGCAGAGTCTCTAACAGCACGCTTCTCAACTTCAGTAATGCCCGAAGGAATACAAACTACCATACGAAGGCTTGGAGGAAACAGTCTTTTTTTGAAGGCTGGGATGCTCTTAATGAGCTCGCGAATCATGTATTCCGAAGCTTCGAAATCTGCAATCACTCCATCCTTCAGAGGACGGATGGTTTTGATGTTTTCGTGCGTCTTGCCGTGCATTTGACGCGCTTCTTTGCCCACGGCAATAATCTGCCCTGTTCTTCTGTCTTGAGCGACAATAGATGGAGAGTCAACTACCACCTTGTCTTGATATGTGATAAGCGTATTGGCTGTACCCAAGTCAATCGCTATATCCTCTGTCATGAAACTTAACCAACCCATGGCATCAAGGTAATAAAAATTAGTGTTTGAAGTGACGGATTCCCGTAGTAACCATTGCCAATCCATTCTCGTCGCAATAAGCGATACTTTCCTTGTCACGAATAGACCCTCCGGGTTGAATAACACAGGTGATTCCTGCCTTATCTGCAATCTCCACACAATCTGGGAATGGGAAGAATGCATCCGAAGCCATTGCTGCACCGCTGAGGTCAAAACCAAAGCGGTTTGCTTTTTCTACGGCTTGGTTCAAAGCATCAACGCGAGATGTCTGTCCTGTTCCTGACCCTAACAATTGGCCGCCCTTGGCTAAAACGATTGTATTCGACTTTGTATGCTTACAGATTTTCGCTGCGAACTCGAGATCTTCGAGCTGCTGCGCTGAAGGTGCAACTTTCGTCACAGTCTCCATCTCTGCTACGCTCTCTGATTTTGTGTCTCTTGCTTGTACCAAGGTTCCATTTAGAACGGTGCGTACGTTGTATGCAGGAACTTCGTAGTCCTTTAAGATGAGAAGCACACGGTTCTTCTTACTTTTTAAAACCTCTAGAGCGTCCTCATCGTATCCAGGTGCCATTAGGACCTCGAAGAACAATGTGTTCATCTTCTCGGCAGTGGCTTTGTCTACAATTCTATTTGCAGCAATCACACCGCCGAACGCACTCACAGGGTCGCCAGCCAATGCATCGTCCCATGCCTCTGTAAGGGATGGGCGTGTTGCCAAGCCACAAGCGTTATTGTGTTTGATGATTGCGATGGTAGTCTCTTCGAACTCACGAATAAGATTTACCGTAGCGTCGATATCTAAAAGGTTGTTGTAGCTCAGTGCCTTGCCGTGGATTTGCTCAAGTGCATCATCGAGGTTGCCGAAGTAGGCTGCTTCTTGATGTGGGTTTTCACCGTAGCGCAAACCTTGCTTCTGACGTCCGCTCATTTTAAGATCCAGGCGGTCACCGGCGAAGTAACGGTAAATGGCCGTGTCGTAGTTGCTGCTTTCATCGAAAGCCTCAAGCGCATAGCGTCTTCTGATTTCTAGAGATGCGCCTTCTTCCGAATTTAACACTGCAAGAGCATCTTCATATTGTCCCATGTTAGAAATGATCCAACAATCTTTGAAGTTTTTCGCTGCTGCCCGAATCAATGAGATGCCACCGATATCAATTTTCTCAATAATATCCTGTTCCGGCGCACCCGAAGCTACGGTTGCTTCGAAAGGATATAGATCGACAATTACTAGGTCGAAATAGGGGATCTCGAACTCGTTCATTTGTCCTTTATCGCTCTCATTATCTCTTCGCGCTAGGATGCCGCCAAAAACTTTTGGGTGTAATGTTTTAACGCGCCCTCCCAAGATAGAAGGGTAGGATGTTAAATCTTCAACACGCTCGACTGGTATGCCACGTCCTTCAATGAAGGCTTGCGTTCCACCAGTTGAATAAATAGTTGTTCCACCGGCATTTAGTGCGTCGACAATAGGTCCAAGACCGTCCTTGTGAAAAACTGAAATAAGAGCGTTTTTGATGCGCATATCGTACAAGATTGTTGTGTGAATAATGAGAAAGGGCAAAAGTAGCATAATTGATGCCTTTTTGTGCGCTTTTCTCTCTAATTTTGATAGAAACCCATTACCTCGTGATTGTTCTCATTCGCCTCATTAAAGAATGCTTGATTTTTGCTGTTATTTCACTGACAGTAAACAAATTGAGAACGTTCCTTTCCCTGCTTGGAATCACCATAGGGATATTTGCTATCATTTTGGTTTATTCCATCGTTGATTCTTTGGAGAAAAACATTCGAGACAGCGTTAGTCAGCTCGGTGATAATGTTGTTTACGTACAAAAATGGCCTTGGGGTGGAGGTGGCGAATACGCTTGGTGGAAGTATCTCAATCGCCCTGTGCCTTTAAGTAAAGAAAGCGACCTGTTGAGAAAGCGTTCTCAATATGCTGAAAACGTTGCATTCGGTACTTCATTAGGCGGAGCTACTGCCAAGCGCAACGGCATGGATGCCGGTGGTGTTGAAGTCTTGGGGATCACTTACGAGTACAATCAAATCTGGGATTTTGACCTTAAGGAAGGACGCTATTTTACTGAAAATGAAATGTTTGGAGGCAAGCCCTATTGTATCATCGGTGCCAATATTGAAGAAGGTTTGTTTCCGGGAGGCGAAAGTGCCTTGGGCGAACAGATATCTATTCGTGGACAAAAACTAACGGTCATTGGTGTTTTTGAAAAGGTAGGAGAGAGCTTGGTCGGACAGAGTTACGATAAGATGGTTCTTGTGCCGTTCAAGTTCGTAC
>Ga0213865_10000721_pt1 | contig 22269 bp, 19 predicted proteins | sample PICome_6_FD_160100 | JGI IMG/M metagenome (GOLD analysis project Ga0213865, IMG submission 160100) | Coastal seawater microbial communities near Pivers Island, North Carolina, United States - PICO282 | ecosystem: Environmental > Aquatic > Marine > Coastal | place: USA: North Carolina...
GGTTCTTTCAGATAACGTTGGTACTGCTCGTCGATAAACTCCGCATGTACGCTACCTAAAAATGAAAATCTGTCCATTTCAGTGTGTTGGAAATTCTCTCAAAAGTACAACACAAAAGCCGGGGATTTCGCTGTTAAGAGCAATAATGATATCGCTATTAACAAACTCACCGAATTCTGTGCTTTTTGCACCAAAAAAAAGGCCCTTAGTAGGGCCTCATCTTAATATTCTTCTTCGTTCCAAAGGAAATCTTCCTCGGACGGATAATCCGGCCAAATCTCCTCGATGCTTTCATAAGTTTCTTCCTCTTCTTCTTCGATAGCTTGAAGATTCTCAACCACCTCTAGAGGTGCACCAGTACGAATTGCATAATCGATCAACTCATCACGGGTTGCAGGCCATGGAGCATCACTCAAATAAGAAGCTAATTCTAAAGTCCAGTACATATTTATCGTATTAACTCGATTTGGTATTTCGTGCAAATGTAATCGATTATATCACTTCTGCAACTTTTTTACAAAAATGTAACTTCCTAGTAGTTAGGGGTCCAAATACGCTCTTGTAGACCTTCTTTATGTAAAATGAATCGAGCCAAGACAAAGAAGAAGTCCGATAATCTATTCAAGAAAACAGGAATTTCTTCTTTCACTTCAACTTCATTGGCCAATGCCACCACTCGACGTTCAGCGCGACGCGTTATTGTACGGGCCACCTGTGCCATGGACGATGCCTTTGAACCGCTTGGTAAAATGAAATTTTTCAATTCAGGAAGCTGTTCATTCCATGAATCTATCTGACGCTCCAATGCATTGACTAAATCCGGGTCCAATTTTGGCATTGGAAACGTCGCTTCGCCTTCCAACGCAAGGTAGGAACCCATGGAAAATAGCTCGCTCTGAATTTTAGTCAATAATGGGAAACTGTTGGTAGGAAGCTCTGCAGCGAGCACACCCAACCATGAGTTTAATTCGTCTAAGGTTCCGTAAGCTTCTAATCGCATGTCGTCCTTAGAGACTCGAGTACCACTAAGTAAGGAAGTCGTTCCTTTGTCGCCTGTTTTGGTGTAGATTTTCACTAGTATGCTCTTTCTTTCCTACCCTCAACGTAGAAAATAAAGCTCTTGTTCACCACTCGATTTCCTCCCGCAGTAGGGTAATTTCCTGTAAAATACCAATCTCCAGGATTATTCGGACAACTCAAGTGCAAATCTTCAATGTCCTGATAAACAATACTTACCCTTGCTTTGACATCCGGTGGCGTTAGTAATTCGGCAATTTTAGCGCTGATCTCTTCAGCGGTAAATGGCTCATATATCTCTTTGACGTAATTCTGAACCTCTTCGTCTGGAAGTGTTTCCTGTGCCTTACACTTTTGATACACCGCATCAATAATATCGGTCTTACCGCGTTCCTTCAATAGCGATATAGCTGCGCGAAAGGCAATGAAATCCCCCATACGTGCCATATCAATCCCGTAACAATCCGGGTAGCGAATCTGTGGGGCCGAAGAAGCAATCACGATATGCTTTGGAGACAATCGGTCAAAAATTCGCAGAATACTCTGCTTCAAGGTCGTTCCGCGAACAATACTATCGTCGATAGCTACCAAATGATCCTTTGGTGTTACCGAACCGTGTGTAATATCATAGACATGGCTCACCAACTCGTCTCTGGAGCTGTCTTCAGTAATGAAGGTGCGAAGCTTCACATCTTTCCAAGCCACTTTCTCCACGCGAGGTCGCTTTCCAAGCACTGCTTTCAGCTCATCGTCGCTCAAATTCCCGTCCTTAATGGCTTCGTACTTCAAGGTATTGAAATGGTCTTCCATTCCCTTGACCACACCGTAAAAGCTCACCTCAGCGGTGTTTGGAATAAAGGAGAACACAGTGTTATCTACATCACCTTCAACCTTTTCAACCAATTTTGGAATCAAACGACGACCCAGCTCAATACGCTCGTTGTAGATGTCTCTATCGTTTCCACGAGAGAAGTAGATGCGCTCGAAAGAACACGCTTTGTAGTCGAGAGGCTCCTTAATTTGCTCAATACTGACCTCACCGTGGTGCTTCACAATAATGGCCGACCCCGGTGGCAATTCATTTACCTCGTCCGTCTTAATGTTCAACGCCGTCTGGATTACCGGGCGCTCAGAGGCTACCACTACAATCTCGTCGTCGTAGTAATAGAAGGCTGGGCGAACTCCGGCAGGGTCTCTCAAAACAAAAGAGTCCCCGTGGCCCATCATACCGGCCATGGCGTAACCGCCGTCCCATTTCTTGGAAGCGCTCTTCAAAACACCCGCTACATCAAGACGCTTAGCAATCTCTGCAGTGGCTTCCTTTTTAGTGTAGCCTTCCTCTTTTAATTCATAGTAAAGACGATCGTTTTCTTCGTCTAAGAAGTGACCAATCTTCTCCATGATGGTCACTGTATCTGCTTTCTCTTTTGGATGCTGGCCCAATTCAACCAACTCCCCAAAGAGCTCATCGACATTAGTCATGTTGAAGTTCCCCGCTACGATCAAATTTCGCGTTGGCCAGTTATTCTGACGTAAAAAGGGGTGACATGCTTCAATTGTATTGCCCCCGTAGGTACCATAGCGTAAGTGGCCTAAAAACACCTCACCAGTAAAAGGCAAGTTCTTCTTAAGCCAAGGCACATCTTTTAAAAGGGCAGTGTCATCACCGACCCCTTCCGCAATGCGTTTCTGTACTTTTCCGAAAATATCACCAATGGCATTGGTATCCACCGAACGGTAGCGCGAGATGTAGCGCGTACCAGGTTCCATGTCCAACTTCACATTCGCCAAACCCGCACCGTCTTGTCCGCGGTTGCGTTGCTTCTCCATGAGAAGATACATCTTGTTCAGGCCATAAAAAGCCGTTCCGTATTTCTCAACGTAATACTCTAGCGGTTTGCGAAGGCGAACGAATGCAAGACCACATTCGTGTTTGATGGCATCACTCATTAGGCGAATAATTGAACAACAAAACTACCATAATTGAGGTCTACCGGCAAGTGTGATTAAATGAACTTTGCAAGGTCTAAATTCAACCACTCAAGGGCCGCACCGTACAATAATTTTCCCTTGCGCTCCTCGCTCCAAGGCATTGAATTTATGAGTCTTCCAGGCTCCAATTCTCCAAGCGGGAACGGATAATCCGTACCCAATGCCACTCTGTTTTCGCCAACGAGTCCAACGATGTAGTCAAGCATGTTTGGATCATGAACGAGCGAATCGAGCCAAAACCTGCCCATATATTTCTCCGGTGAAATCTGATTGTCAATGGCGCACAGATCCGGACGAACGTCAAAACCGTGCTTAATGCGCCCAAGAGTCGCTGGGAATGAGCCGCCGCCGTGGGCAAATGCGAAACGAAGCTTCGGCAGTCGCTCAAAAACACCACCAAAAATCAGTGAACAGATGGCCAACGAGCTCTCTGCCGGCATGCCCACCAACCAAGGGAGCCAATACTTTTCCATCTTTTCCTTGCCCATCATGTCCCACGGGTGAACGAAGATGGCCATATCCAGATCTTGACAGGCCTCGAAGATGGGAAACAACTCTGGTGCATCGAGGTTCCAATCGTTAATATGTGTACCTATCTGAATGCCTTGAAGGCCGATTTCTTTACAACGTCTAAGCTCTGCAATCGCCAACTCTGGTGCCTGCATAGGCAGCGTTCCAAGGCCTACAAAGCGCTTCGGATATTTCACACAAATTTCTGCAATGTGGTCGTTCAAGAACACCGCCACCTCAAGCGTATCCTTAGGCTTGGCCCAATAGCTGAACATCACAGGAACGGTCGAAAGCACCTGTACATCTACAAACTGATGGTCGCATTCACTCATGCGCGTTCCAGGGTCCCAACAATTGCTATCCACCTCTCTAAAAAAGTGGTCGTCCTTCATCATTCTTGCACAGGAGGGCTTATGGTGATCAAGGCTGATAAAACCTCCGTATCCAAAGCGCTCTCGGAAGTTTGGAATGTCTCTTGGTAAGATGTGCGTATGTATATCTACCGTGAAATTTCTGCTAGTTACCTCACACATACTTACACGAATCTAGGATCCGATTCCATCGTCGTACCGCACTTCTCACAGGTACGCTTCTCTTCGCTGGCGTAATATTCTTTGAACCTTGGCAAGAAATCCGTTTCAATGTTCTTCAGCTCGAAATAGGTCTCGTGCAACTTGTGATTACAGTTGTCACAAAACCACAATAGCCCGTCCGTGTAGCCGCGGCCTTCGCGCTTGCGCTCCACCACCAATCCTATGCTGCCTTCGTGGCGCACGGGACTGTGCGGCACTTTCGCAGGCACGGTCATCATGTCTCCAGGACCCAAATCCAAGCTTTTTACTTCGCCTTCCACTTGGACATTGACGGTGATATTCCCCTCCAATTGGTAGAAGAATTCTTCCGTTTCATTGTAGTGATAATCCTTGCGAGCGTTTGGACCTGCAACGACCATAACGATATATTCATCGCTATCAGGCGTCAAGTTTTTGTTGGCTACAGGTGGTTTAAGCAGGTCGCGATTTTCATCGAGCCACTTCTGGAAATTGAACGGTTGTAGTACAGACATGTTTTGTTTGCTTTGGAGTACCAATTTAGGGCAAAAGTGAGGGCTTTTAAAATTGGACCCAAAGCTTCCTTATCTTCGCTACACACAGACCCAGATAATGAACATTCGCAATTACATCGATGGCGCCTTTTCCGATCCAGTAGGTGGCCAGTTCCTAGACAACATTGATCCGTCAACCGGAAACACCTATGGCCTCATCCCACGGAGCCAAGCAGCCGATGTAGACCTTGCTGTGGCCGCGGCAAAAGCCGCTTTTCCAGCATGGAGTTCGCTGAGCGCAGCACAGCGTTCATCGTGGCTCATGAAAGTTTCGAATGCCATAGACGCAAAACTCGAAACGTTGGCACTGGCCGAGAGTAAAGACAACGGTAAGCCGCTCAAGCTGGCCACCGCTGTGGACATACCTCGCGCCCGCGACAACTTTAAGTTCTACGCAACTGCTATCCTTCATGACGCTTATGAAACCCATGATATGGGTGTGGACGGTTTTAATTACACCCTGCGTCAGCCCATTGGGGTGGCAGGATGTATCAGCCCTTGGAACTTACCGCTATATCTGTTCAGTTGGAAGATTGCTCCAGCACTTGCCGCAGGAAACACAGTTGTCGCCAAACCTTCAGAGGTCACGCCAGCTACCGCTTACTTACTGAGTGAAATTTTGGATGAAATAGGCTTTCCAAAAGGCGTGTTAAACATCGTCCACGGATTGGGTGCGGAAGTAGGTGCCGCCATCGTTGCACACAATGACACCAATATCATCTCCTTCACCGGAGGCACACAAACCGGTAAAGCTATTTCTTCGGTAGCGGCACCCATGTTCAAGAAGATAAGCCTAGAATTAGGTGGAAAGAACGCCAACGTCGTCTTTGACGATTGTGATTTTGAAGACGCCGTCAATACTTCGGTACGCTCTTCTTTCGCAAATCAAGGGCAAATTTGCCTGTGTGGTTCTCGCATTTATATCCAAAGAGGCATCTACGAGAAGTTCAAAGCAGCATTCTTGGAACGCGTAAACGGTCTTACCGTTGCCGATCCACTTTCTGACAAGGCACGAATGGGCGCTGTAGTTAGTAAGGAACACATGGAGAAAGTGCTGAGCTACATCGAGCTTGCCAAGGACGAGGGGGGTACTTTGCTCGCTGGGGGACACCGCGTACAACTTGAAGGTCGCTGTGAAAAAGGCTACTTCATCGCCCCTACCGTTTTCGAAGATTTACCGGCTGGCTGCCGCACCAACCAAGAAGAAATATTCGGTCCAGTGGTGACTCTTACTCCATTTGATACAGAGGAGGAAGCTTTGGCCATGGCTAATGGAACTGCCTACGGTCTTGCGGCAACGATATGGACTTCAGATCTGAAAACTGCCCATAGAATGGCTGCAGGATTACACGCTGGGATCATATGGGTGAACTGCTGGTTGCTTCGAGATTTACGCACACCTTTTGGTGGCGTGAAGCAGAGTGGCGTAGGCCGAGAAGGCGGATTCGAAGCCCTGAGATTCTTCACCGAACCTAAGAACATTTGCATCAAACTACAATGACAAGCATTTCTGAAAAAGCAGCGATTTTACATCGCAGCGCGCGCACGCAAAAGCCTACTGCACAATTTTCAACGACAGAAGACTACGATCTTGAATCGGCCTATAAAGTACAACATGAACTCATTAAACACCGCGTAGATGAAGGACATGAAATCGTGGGTGTAAAAATGGGCTTTACTTCCCGTGCGAAGATGGAGCAGATGGGAGTGAGTGATATGATTATTGGGCAATTAACAGCCGATATGCAATTGAATGCCAATACCCCGCTTAATACGTCGGAATGTTGCCACCCGCGTGCTGAACCAGAGATTGCCTTTCGCTTGAGTAAAGACATTGAAGGCGTTCTTGATGCTCAAGAAGTTTTAGACTACGTAAATGGCGTTGCATCTGCCATTGAAGTGATCGATTCTAGATACGAGAACTTCAAGTTCTCGCTGGAAGATGTAGTAGCAGACAACTGCAGTTCGTGTGCTTTTGTAGTAGGACCATGGTGCGAAGTTCCGTTGGGATTAAATGGGTTAGACATGACGATGAGTTTTGACGGTAATGTGGCAGCCGAAGGCTCAAGCGACGCCATCCTTGACAATCCTTTCGAGGCTTTAGCCGCCGCGACACGCCTAGCGCATCAATACGGGATTGGTTTGAAGAAGGGTATGATTGTTCTCGCCGGTGCGTCTACTGCTGCATCCTTTATAAAGCAAACGAAAGACGTTAACTTGGAGGTTGATGGATTGGGTAGAGCGGCTTTCTCTACATTATAAAACAAACGAGCCGCCCCGGGGTACGAAGCGGCTCGCTGAACAAAACCATGTCGCGTCAATGAAATTACTCGCTTACACTCAATTGATGACGCTATCAATGTAATGTCAAAACTTGTGCCAAAGTTTATAGAATGAGCGAGTTAAAATGTTAAAGTTTTACGCCAAGACTTACTAAAATCTGTGAACAATTGTAGCTTAATGGAATGTCGTTCCAGCTTCCTGTATGGTCAGCAAAGCTACCGTAATAGGTTACATCAAGGCTCAGTTTCCATACATCTACACCTAGACCTACGTTATATCCCGCAGTTGGCGAACTAAAGGTTTGACTAAAGGCATTATCTGAGATAGTACCTTGGTAGTGAACACCACCTTCAGCCCGTGCAAATTTCAACAGTCGCAAACCAAGACCCGCATCCAATTGTAAGAATTCGTGATCGAATCTTTCATAGAAAATGTTGTTAGGTCCATCTGTACCTTCAAGGAAATGGGTGTTTTTCGCATAAAATAAACTTCCTGAAGCATACAACTGATCGCCGAGGTATTGACGACCAAACACACCAAGATGATAGCCGTTGTCTGAAGTCTGTCCTTCAAAGATTTCTTGTGCAGAGGTCGCAGCATCGCTCAGTCCGATGGTATTTAAATTATAGTTCAACCCTGTACGAACACCCCATCTGCTCTGAGCAGTCATTGTTGATGTAGCTGCGATAGCTAAAACAAGCAAAAGCTTTTTCATAAATGCGCTTCCAAAAATTAGTGGTTGGTCTTATGCTACAATCGTGCCAACGCTATTTTAAACTTGAATTTAATCGATAGATCACCTGTCGTTTGTCTTTCTCGCTCCTATGGCGTTCGATGATATCGAATCCAAGCGCTTTATTGGCAAATGCATTTATGGCCTTGATGGCTTCGCTGCGCTTGCGTCGCTGTACCTCCCAACCTTCATCTTCCAAATTCAAGATTCTGTTGACTTCTTCGGTATCCAAATCAGCTATTTTCAAAGCATTAAATAGTAAGAGATCTTGTGGGGTTAAAAACTCCAACCAATCAGACTTCTTTCTTACGAGCTTTAAATAACGAACTCGTGCAAACATTATGAGCAGCATTAGAAGCGAACCACAGATTGCATAAAAGGCTGCCTTATACCAAACATATGGCGTGTATAACCTAGAAGTATTCCATATCTTCCAAGTACTTGGTGTATGTACAGTACGGAAAAAGCCTGCATTAATCTTGTCCGACTTCCTTAATACGACCATCTCTCCATGCACTGGATACATACAATGAATCCCCAATAATCCCGAACGTGACGAAATCTCTTGATTTGAACTAAGATCCAATTCATAAATTTCATTTCGACGCCAATCTATGAGCCAATACCCGTTTTCATTATGTGCTAAACCAGTACTATCGGAGATAATATTGAAATTAATAGACACAGCTTCAATTAGCCCATCATTAAGTCTCCCCTTAGCCTTCCAACTATCTTTCTTAAAGTCATATGCGTATAAAGTGCGGTAATGACTTACATATAAAACATCTTCTTGTGAATCATACCAACGCAAATGGCGTATTCTGTCTTTTCTGTCAACCTCGATTGGAAATGGTGCTTTTGAAGCATGAAACCACTCTCGCGCTGCCTCATCAAAACGATTCAGCATGTTGTTCTCCATCCAAAAGCCGTATCCTCCGAAACTGTAGAGAATCCCATCTCTCACAAATTGATAGGCATCAAAATTGTATCCATGTTGGTAGGTACCGTCCAATCTAGTTATTGTAGAGTCCTTAAACGATATCTCAAAGACCTGTCCTGAACCTGAAAACGAAACCAAAAACCGTTTTCCTAGGTCATGCAGCGTTCCTTGTTCACCGGAATAAAGATCCTCGGCCGAATAATCCATAGTAAATTCACCGATATTTACACGAGAATCTTCCAAAAACACATCTAATTCCCCCGTCTCGAAGTTTAACCGGTATACAGATCTATCATCATCGGATAGCCAAGAAACATAAGCCCTATTTTCAGCTGATAATGAGGTGATTATGATTAAAAAATATAATATGATATTTCGCATAACGCAAATATAGTAAATGTGTGCTGAATATGTTTTAACATAAATAATTATTAAAAACATATCGCAATTTAGACATTTAAACAACCAACAAACTTGATTTACCTTAAGATCCTAAACCCAGCTCATTAAAGGCTGGGTTTTTTATTTCCCTTTTTTTACCAGCCCTCACACCTCAGATCTAAAGGACAATCACTTCAGCTTTTTCCCGCACTTCAACAAAATCTGACGATTTTCAATCGAAAATTCATCCTTGGGGCGGTATGTATATATGTATATGACCCCCATATACCGAAGGGTACTTTTGCCCTTTATTATTTTTTTTACTCCATTACCCCCTTAAAATATAGGGGGTCATCTCATATAAATACATTTTTTTCATTACACTACCCCTAATTTTTTGGGGGCAGCGTTGTGTTTTATATAATTTTACCCCTGTAAAACCATCTGAAATGAAAAAAATCGACGCAATCATTAGAAAATCACTATTCGACGAGGTCAGAGATGCACTTCACGAGGTGAATGTTTACTTCTTCAGCTACTGGGATGTAACAGGAGTAGGACATGAAAAGAAATTAAAACAATACCGAGGGGTACATTACAGCACCACGGACATTCAAAGACGCTACCTGAGTATCGTAGTGAATGACGATTTCGTAGAGCCCACAGTTAATGCTATTCTGAAAGCGGGTAAAACTGGAGAGATCGGTGACGGGAAAATCTTTGTTACCCCTGTGGAAGAAGCTTATAGAATTCGCACCGGTGAGAGCGGTGGTTTAACACTCAAATAATAAAAGGACATGGACACAACACTAACACTTACCGTAAATAACCTTTGGATGATGATCTGTACCGCGTTGGTATTTTTCATGCACCTCGGATTCAGCTTTCTTGAAATTGGACTTACTCGTCAGAAGAATACCATTAACATCCTTTTCAAGAACTTCTTTATCATTAGCATTGGCCTCGTTCTATATGCATTTGTAGGTTTCAACCTAATGTATCCAGGCTCATTCTGGAACGGACTTCTCCCGGATTACTTTGTTGCTTTATTCGGACTTGAAAGCCCAATGGGTGAAGCTGGTCTAGACCTTACCTACAATGAAGGGTATACCTACTGGACAGACTTCTTGTTCCAAGGTATGTTTGCTGCAACCGCTGCAACTATAGTAAGTGGCGCCATTGCTGAACGTGCCAAACTCGGTTCTTTCTTCCTGTTCTCTATCCTATATGTGGGTATTGTATACCCTATTGTCGGCTCGTGGAAATGGGGCGGTGGATTCCTCGACGGATGGGGCTTCTATGACTTCGCAGGATCAACACTTGTACATAGTGTTGGTGGATGGGCAGCATTAATGTACATCGCCAGGCTGGGACCAAGAATCGGTAAATATAACAAAGAGGGTAAGCCGTTAGCAATCCCTGGACACAACCTTCCCTTTGCAGCAGCCGGAGTACTTATTCTTTGGTTGGGATGGTTCGGTTTCAATGGAGGGTCTGTATTAAGTGCAGACCCAGGTCTAACTTCCTTAGTATTAACAACTACTTCGCTAGCAGCAGCAGCAGGTGGTCTTTCAGCAGCAGGCTTTGTACACATCTTTTATAGGAACTTCGACCTTACGATGTTTATGAACGGTATCCTTGGCGGCCTTGTAGGTATTACTGCAGGTGCGGACCAAATGAGCGTCATGGAAGCCATCATCGTTGGGGGTATCGGCGGTATTGTTGTAGTGCTTGCAGTATCTCTTCTTGACAAACTTAAACTGGACGATCCTGTAGGTGCTGTAGCCGTACATTTGTTTACGGGTATGTGGGGTACTCTTGCTGTAGGAATTTTCGGTGAGCTCGCTTCTTGGAACCAGTTCATGGTGCAATTAGCAGGTGTAGGCCTTGCAGGTCTTTTCTGTGTAGTCATGACAAGCGTATTCCTTGCTGTAATTGGCAAGGTTTGGGGCCTTCGTGTCGATAAAAAAGAAGAGCTCGAAGGTCTCGATCAAGCCGAACATGGCGGTATGGCTGCATACGCAGACTTCCGCATGAACCAACACTAATAAACTTTTTATAAAAAACGACCCGAGGTGCTGCAACACCTCGGGTCTACTAAAACAATTCTCGGGTATGAAAATTATTTCTGCAAAAATCACAAAAATTTGGGTAATAGCAATGTGCTTATTTACCGCGCAATCTTCTCACGCGCAAAGTGGAGAAGAAGAAAGTATCGAATTCTCAGGTTCTGTCGATACGTACTTTAGAACAAACCTCAGTGGCGATAAGTTCGACGCGCCAGCATCAAGTTTTGCGAACCTCAACGGCTTCGCCTTAGGTATGGTTAACATTAAGGCAGAGCAAAGCACCGCTCAAGGGGGCTTTGTTGCTGACCTCGTCTTTGGTCCTCGTGGCACGGATGCCGTTTTTGCCTCACCGTATTACAGCGCCACAGGTAATATTGTAAATCAATTGTATGCTTACTGGAACGCTAGTGAAAAATTGACCTTGACGCTAGGGAACTTCAATACATTCTTAGGATACGAAGTAATCTCACCGGTGGACAACTTTCACTATTCTACTTCCTACCTATTCTCCTACGGACCTTTCTCACATACCGGGTTAAAAGCAGATTATTCCATCTCAGACGATCAAAGTATCATGTTCGCGGTCATGAATCCGACAGATTTCACCGAAATGAATGACGTGGATCTTTACACCTACGGATTGCAATACGGTTTTGGCGGCACCTATTTGAATGTGCTATACGGCAAACAAGCTATGGATGCCGATGCCACATTCCAAATGGACCTTACCGGAGGATATGATCTAAGCGACGCGATTAGTCTTGGTATTAACGCTTCATACAACGAAACCATTGAAGCAGGTGGTTTTTATGGCGCAGCCTTGTATCCAGCGGTAACCGTAAAGGAAGGTGTTGACCTTGGAATGCGCGTAGAATACTTTAAAGAGCTTGCCTCAGGAGGTGTCGCATATGGTGCTGGAAATTCAGTCATAGATGCAACGCTAACGGCAAGTTATACGACAACAGACCTTAGACTTATCGCAGAACTAAGATTGGACCAAAGCTCAAGCGCAGTATTTAATTCTATGACAGCCGACCAACTGTCTTCGTTTGTATTAGCAGCAGTGTACTCATTTTAAAATGCTCTGAAACCAAACCTGTTTTGAAGCCCGGGCCCTTGGTCCGGGTTTTTTATTTATGAGAAAATGAGGCGCTTGAAATTAGAGGGAACTTAGAAATTCTTCTAAGGCAACAAGCTCCGATTCATTTAGGTTCAACGGCTCGATACCGTCACTCGTGTAATCATGACCCACTCCTCCTTGATTGTACTGCTCAAGCACATCTCGAAGGGACGCTAAACTCCCATCGTGCATATACGGCGCAGTTAATATTACCTTTCGTAGGGAAGGTACTTTAAAGAGATAAAAGTCTGCAGAATCCAGGGTCAATTCCGCCCTGCCGTAATCGTCTGTACTAATCTGTGTGCCGTTGTTGTAAAAGCCAAAGTTGGTCATCAGCGGACCACTGTGGCAATGGTCACAACCTGCTTTCCCGTAGAATAATTCAAAACCTTTTTTCGCTGCTACACTTAATGCCCCATTATCACCTCTAACGTACTCATCAAATGCAGTTGGCTCTTGAATCAACGTTCTCTCATATTGTGCCAAAGCTCGCGTTATAGTGTACGCGGAAGCACTGTCTCCAAACGCTTCAAGAAAGTCATTTTTATAGGCGGTGTAGGCATTTAAGCGCTGCGCCAAGAGCACCATGTTAAAGGCCATTTCCGAGTGTTCCTGAACGGGTACAAGGACCTGCATTTCAAGGGTTGGAACACCGCCCTCGCGCATGAAATATGGCTGGTAACCTACATTCCACAAGGAGGGTGAATTTCTTTTACCCAACCTGCCCTGAACACCAGGGCTTATGGCTACATCGTCGGCAAATCCATAAACTTCTTTATGGCAAGACGCACAACTAATCGAACTATCAATACTTACAATAGGGTCAAAGAAAAGCCGCTCGCCTAAAACGATTTTTTGGGTATCTGGCTCATTATCCGTCGGATATTCCATCTGCGGCCATGTTGCCAACTCACTCAACAGCTCAGAGGAAGGCTCAGGCGCACACGAGGCTAGTAGGATAGATACTACAAGATTAGAAAGGCGAAGAATATCTTTCATCTGTAATCAATTCATAATCCGTCAACGTGTTCAGGAATGCTTCAAGATCGTCCTTGTCTTGCTCGGTCAGCATTAGGCCAGTGTCCATGGTCATAGCCAAAGCTTGATCCAAAGTTGATGAATTTTGAAGGCCGTGGTCATAATGATCAATAACCTCTCGCAAGGTGGTAAAAACACCATCGTGCATGTATGGAGGTGTCAATGCAATATTGCGCAGTGTGGTTGTTTTCATCAAACCAATATCTGCAGTATCACCAGTTAAAGTAAATCGACCTAAATCCGTATTCAAAGAATCTGTACCGTTATTCATGTAGGTGGGAGAATCAAAGTTTTTTCCACTGTGGCAATGACCACAATCAGCACCGCTTTCATCCGGGAAAAAAGGATTGTATTCTTCGAAATACAAGTCCATACCCCGTTGCTCAGATTCCGTAAGTGTTGTCTCACCGGCCAGAAACTGATCATATTTTGACCGGTACGAGACGAGAGTATTCATGAACTGCTCTAAGGCCAAAGAAATCAGATGTGCGCTGGGTTGAGCAGTACCAAATGCGCGAAGAAACTGATTAGTGTACATGGTGTCCTGCTCTAGTTTTTCAACCACATTCTCAAGACTTTCGTCCATTTCTATGGGGTCTTGAATAGGCATCAGGCTTTGGTCACGAAGTTTCTCTGCACGTCCGTCCCAGAAATAGCCATTGCTATTCCACAACATGTTTACAGCACTCATGGCCTGGCGATGGCTAGGGTCTCCATGAATCCCTGTGCTGAATTTAGCAGTATCTGAAAAGGCATTCTCTTGGCGGTGACAAGATGCACAGGACATACTATTGTCGCCACTCAAGCGCTTTTCGTAGAACAACATTCTACCCAGTTGAACACCTTGAACGGTCAATGCATTGTCTCCTTCAATATCTGGAGAAGGAAGCGCTCCGTATTCGAGATTATAGGGCGTTGTATCCTGTGTAGGCAGTGGCGCTTGTTTCGAACAACCTACTGCTAGGAAAAGGCCAAGAAATACAACTGCCCAAGCTTTCATTATCGAACGATCAATTTCTTCGTTGTAGTACTCCCGTTTTTGGAAACAACCATCAGGTAGATTCCAGCATCTGGAAGAATAATTCTTGTTGAAGCAGTAGCTCTTTGCGAGTACATTTTTGAACCTAAAGCATTAAATACCTCAATGGTTGCGCCTTCAATACCCGTAACGATAAATCGTCCGCTTGAAGGATTCGGAAAGACTGAGAGGTTTTCAGAAGCCAATTCTTGTTGTACCAAAGCAGCATTGCCTTCAGCACTCTTGAAGACCTTATTGTTCAAGTTTTTTAAAGATTGGTAGGCATCCCCTGTTTCACCATGAGAAATTGTACCCTGCGCCACTTCAATATCTCTTACGAGCTCAGCGTAATCTGCTTCAATATCTATCACTAACGTATCGCTGCCCGCTGCTGTGCCTGAGGTAGAAATGGTTTGCATTGAATAGTTCGCATTGCCCAATCCGTGTAATTCAAAGGTCTGGTTGAAGGCTGAACTTCCCACACCCTCGGCACAAACGAATCGATAGCCCGCTGCCCATCCCCAGTGCATCGAAGGGGACTTAGGCGCCAATGGATGCGCCGCTGGATACGTAGACGGATCGAGGTTATTGACATCCGGACCTACACCAACAGCAAAGCGTACTGCCGTGATACTATCGAATGATAGCGAGCCCAGATCGACACTAGTAATTTCTTCTTCAAGTGCGTTGATCAATAAAACTTCTGGGTATGAAAATGTATCACCTTGGTCGTAAATAATTTCAATATCGTCGACATAATACTGGAGACGATTAAACTTGAATTGGTTCCCTAAATTATTGGTACCCACCAATGAGTCCGTTACAGATTGTCCGTCCATCATATGGTGAAAGTTCAAAACAAGTTCTTTCGTCTGTGCGGCCAAAGAGAGTGATCCGAAAACAAGGGTTAAGAGTAAAAGTCTTTTCATAATAACTGTATTATATCCAACTAAAATACGAATTGGCATTCTTAGACGCGTGACAGAAAGCACAAGAATCGTTCCCTTAATCGAGCCGTACAGTCAAACCTATACCTTGACCAAAAGAGCGCACACTTAGTTTGTTTAAGAAGGTATTCGCTTCCCGATTGTAATGACGCTTGTGAATGGCACAGGCCACCAAATCAAAGGCAAATAAAAAAGATCCCTGGAGCACCATACTGTCTCCATATCCCTTAAACATATCAGATTCATCTGGTCGGTTTTCAGCTTCCCTACGCAAGTACATGCCAGTTGCGATATACCCAATATCTACAGCGCTGTTGATCAGAAAAATCGACTGTGTTTTTCGCTGTTGACGTTCCATTTCAACAGCATCCCAATCACCAGCATTATTCTTTGCCTTGAAGTAGCCGGGTAGTGCCAACCCAAAATTTACTGTGTTCCACATGACATTCATTTCATGGAAGCGCTTGGTGTATTCATCTTCAGCCGCAAAATATCCTGCACCACTAACGGCAAAATTTCCCATTGCGTAAGACCCCAAAGTCAACATTAAATGCTCGTTGATCTTATTGTAATCGCGCTTGTAATCCGCCACCTGGGCGAGTAACGATTGCGAACCAATAAGCATTGCTAAAAGTAGTACCCTCATAAACAGCATTTTAAATTTAACAAGGTTCTCACGTTTTTGGTTCGGGAATAAAAAAGCACCCTAGTCCGGGTGCTTTTATTGTGGAGAAGATGGGATTCGAACCCACGACCTCTTGACTGCCAGTCAAGCGCTCTAGCCAACTGAGCTACATCCCCAAAATTTTGAAGACGCACAAATATAATCCTCCAAACCATTCAAATTACATCCAATTAAAAGATGACGTTTGGGCACGGCGTTTGTGCAAACCCTATTAAATTAGCGGATAGTGGTACACAAACATATTTCTTTTCGGTTTTCAACGCTCTTGGCTGCTTTGATTTGCACAACTGTAATGTATGGACAAATCGCGATTAATGAGTTCAATTCTCAGCGTGGCTTCACGGATGAGAATGGAGAAGATGTGGACTGGGTTGAGGTCTACAACTATTCTAATGCCACGGTAAATCTGAATGGGTACTACCTCAGCGATAATCCCAATAACCTAGACAGGTGGCAGTTTCCTGCCATAGAGCTTCCAAGCCAGCAACTGATTACTATTTGTGCTTCAGGCCGTGAAAATGTCAAAGTTCCGAATCATTGGGAGTCTATCGTTAAGGCGGAAAATATATGGAAGTATTGGAGCGGGAGTACCCCGCCGGCGAATTATGGTGACTGGAACCAGAATGGATACAACGATCAAAATTGGTCTTCAGGACAAGGAGGTATAGGGTATGGAGACAATGATGATAATACAATCATCAGTGCTACTCCCTCGGTTTTAATGCGTCGTGAATTTGTAATCAGTGATTTAAGCGACATCACTAACCTTCTTTTTCATGCCGATTATGACGACGGATTTATCGCTTATTTGAATGGGGTAGAAATAATGCGCTCCTCAAATTTAAGCGCGAAACCTGCCTACAATGAATTTACTCAGGGACAACACGAAGCAGTAATGTATTCGGGAGGTATTCCTGAACATGTACTATTTGATGCTACCGAATCCAATGAGCTATTGCAGGTCGGAACCAATGTCTTGGCCGTTCGGGTACACAATGCAACCGCAAATTCATCCGATATGACTGGAAATTTCTTCCTTTCAGCAGGAATAGCTTCAACCACGTACAATTACCAAAGTCTACCTCAATGGATCGTTGCTCCAACGGTTCTTCCGCATGCAGATTTCAAACTATCGCAAGGAGAAACGGTCGTAATCAGCGATACTAGCGAAAATATTATTGACAGTGCCTACATCTCAAGTGCTATCAAAAACAGCATAAGTCGAGGGCGCACGCCCGATGGTGCAGGAAGCTGGTGCTTCTTTAATGCGCCTACTCCCAACGCGTCAAACAACCAAAGTACATGCTATACTGGGGTTGTTCCTGCGCCTCAAATTAATCTTGCCTCAGGTTGGTACGGTGCTGCAAATCCCGTAACGGTAATTACTGCGCCAAATACAACCTCTTATTACACTACCAACGGTGATATACCAGACCAATTTGACAATGTAGTCAACGGAACCATCTACGTAAATAGTTCTAGTATCCTGAGTGTACGTTCTTTTGACGATAATGGAACTGCTTTACCGAGTCCTACTGTGGATAGAACATACATTATTAATGAAGATAATCACGACTTACCGGTAGTATCCATAATCACAGATGAAGACAATTTGTGGGATTGGAATACTGGTATCTATGTCATGGGACCTAATGCCAGTACGAATTACCCGTGTTTCGGAAGTAATTTCTGGCAGCCCTGGTCAAGAAAGTCGAGGATGGAGTTTTTCGACCGTACGCAAACCAAACAGTTTGAGGCAGAATTTGATCTTGAAATTCACGGCGGCTGGTCAAGAGCGGAACCACAGAAATCTTTCAGGGTAGATGCCAAATCTATCTACACTGGAGAGATAGAATACAGCTTAATAGAACGTAAGCCAAACATCACCCGCTACAACAACTTCAACCTACGAAACGGCGGTCAGCACGGAATTTCAGATCGAATTCAAGATGCCATAATAAGCAGATTGGCACAGGGAACTGAAATCGACCGAATGGGCTATCAAGCATGCATTGTGTACTTAAACGGTTCGTACTGGGGTTTGTATGGAATTAGAGAAAAAATGGACGAACACTATGTGGAAAGTAACCACGGTGTAGATAAGGACAATGTTGAGTTACTAAACCGCGATGGAGCCTTGGTGGGGTCATCTGCGCATTTTAATGATTCTTACGATATCATTATGAATATGAGCACTTCTTCAGACGACTTCGTGGAAATATTCAGCTCAAGGTTTGATCTAAATAACTACATCGACTACTTCGTTTTCCAGACGTACATTCAGAATAGAGATTGGTTAGGAATAGATTGGGGGCTAAATAATGTCAAGTTGTGGAGACAAGACACTCTTGGCACCACGTGGCGCTACATGATGTACGATACTGATTTTGCCTTTGGGCTTTACGGCGGTAATATTTACCAAAATTACATTGACCGCGCACGAAACCCAACCGCGCCGAACGACCATTCAGAGCTCTTTGATCACGTTCTTGACAATGATGACTTTATGTGTCGATTCACCAATCGTTACGATGACCTGATAAACACCACATTCCAGAGCGCAAACTTTGATGCAACGACCGATGAATTAAAAGCAGCGCTAGCTCCTGCTATTCCAGACCATATTGCGAACTGGAGCAGTCAGATGGGTCCTTATTCGTTTACCTCATGGTCAAATGCCGTGAATTCGATTAAAACGTACAACGCGAACAGAATAGCCACTGCACGACAACACATCAATCAGAGCTTTTCACTATACGGTCAAAGAGACATTGATTTAGACGCCTATCCTGGAGGTGCCGGAGTAATTAGGCTTAATAGCATTACCCCAGAATTGCCGTGGGAAGGTGTATACCACGGTGGCTGTCCTGTAACTGCTGAAGCCACGCCCAACTTTGGATATGTATTCTCGCATTGGACCTCAAATGATGGCAATTATCACAATGAGGAAGAAGATTCGATACAAATTCTTATGAATACGAATACCGAATTGGTGGCCAATTTTGATTCTTGTTCGGCAGTTATTGATGTGGATATTGTAGCCGAAGGAAATGTATTGCGCAGCGAAATTTCTGAAGACGTCAGTGGTGTGGTTTACAATTGGACCCTAAACGGCATTACCATTTCTGAAGATAGTGTACTCTTCAACCCTACAAATGGCAATTATGGCCTTACCGTCCGTTTTGATTCTTGTGAAATCACGGCCGAAATATTCCCTGTAGCCCGAGAATCATACTCCTTACTTCTGTTCCCTAACCCCGCAATCGATCAACTGCACGTTCAATTTATCCTAGGTACGCAGAGCGATATGAACATGCGTATTTTCAATACCTCAGGACAACAAGTTTGGCAGAATAGCCGAGCAGACTTCATCGGACAGTTCAACGAAACTATTGATGTCAGTGGACTGGCACGCGGGACCTACATTCTACGAGTAGAAACCCAGACCGAGGCTTACGCAGAGCGGTTTATTCTGATCTAACGGACAATGGTAATCCGCACCTTCTTCTTCTTCAGGCGCTTATTATTTGTGAGCTCTACAACTTTATGGGCAAGTGATCGGGAGACGGACACATAGGAGTAGCTCTGCTGAAGTTCTATAACTCCTAGCTGGTCCTTCGATAAGCCGCCTTTCTTGAAAAAGAGTCCGGCAATATCTCCCTTTGAAATCTTATCCCTTCTTCCGCCCGTGATATGAAGTGTAGTCCATTTCTGAACATCTACTTTCTCGGAAGAAATCTGCGATATTTCTACTTTCAATGGCTCAACAGCACTTATGAATTCTGGCAGTGGCTTAGATTTTTTATGCAGCACATAAGCAGCGCCTTCAGCATTCATTCTAGCTGTACGCCCATTGCGGTGTGTGAATTCATTAGAATGGGACGGCAACTCCAAATGAATGATAAACTTGATTTCTGGAATATCTAGTCCACGTGCAGCTAAATCTGTGGCCAAGAGCAACTGACAAGTGCCGTTTCGAAACTTTACCAAAGCGCGTTCTCGGTCTATTTGCTCTAGCCCACCATAGTAGCATTCGTGCTCTATTTTGTTGTCCAAAAGGAAGTCACTAGCATCAAAAAGCGACTCTTTAAAATTGCAAAAAATGATACCTGGCTGACCCTCTAATTTCTTAAGTAATGCTACGAGTGCATCAAGACGCTCGCCCCCACTCGCGGCAATTGTCTTGACCGTCAACTGCGGACGGTATTGGTTCAAGTAGTCTATGGAAAGAGGGTCGTCGATACCCAAAAACTCTGGGATCGCGACAGCATCTGTTGCCGAGGTTAAAACGCGTTGATTTACTGCCTGCAGACTTCGTACAATTTCTGACATCTCTCGCTCAAAGCCTACCTCTAGCGATTTGTCAAATTCATCGAGTACCAAAGTTCTAACCCCACTTAAGTCCATATCATCTCGACGGAATCTATCTGCTATTCGGCCCGGGGTTCCTATAAGGAGTGCAGGCTTGGTCTTTAGGTCTGCTTTATCCATTTGACCCGATCTGCCTCCATAAACAGCATTAATTTTGAATCCCGACCCCATTTGGCGCGCTACCTGCTCTATTTGCATGGCCAATTCCCGAGAGGGCACTAAAACAATCGCCTGAATACCCTCAATATTTGGATCCAATCGCTCAATTAGCGGTAACAAAAAAGCCAATGTTTTACCGCTGCCTGTTGGAGAAAGCAAGACCACGTCATTGCCAGCATTGATAGCCTTGCGCGCCTCTGTCTGCATCGGGTTTAGTGCGGATATATTGAACTTTTCAAGGAACGATTTTAAAAGGTCCTTTCTCGACGGTTGATTCGCGTTCATCTGAGGTTATTTAGACTCCTTTAGAGTCGATTTGTATTTCATCTGCAGCCCCATAAGAAAGTTGCGCAGATATTGCCCCTTGAGGTATCGAAAAGAGCTGTGATTGGGTTTACGAAAGAAAGCACTGAGCTCGTGAGGACTTAGTTTTCGATCGACCAATGCGAAGATTTCGATCATATCCTCCGATCGAAGATTGAAGGCGATTTTAAGCTTGCGAAGAATGACATTGTTGCTCATTTCCTCTTCAGGAACCGGAGGAGGCCCAGGACGAGCACCACGCATTTTAATGATTATTCCGTTAAGAAAGGTTGCCAATTCTCGGTCGCTCATGTGCAGGAATCGGTCTTCTTCCTCCTTACAAGCCCAACCTTTATACTGTGCCTCATTCACTTCAAATCCGGTAGATTCAAAAAGGGCTACTACCTCATTGTATTGGTACCCAAAAAGGTATCTCAAACGTCGGTAAATGTCGTTGTTTATCATAAAGACTTATGAAAATAAAGAACTCAAAATTCAGAGTAGGAGTTCTTGAGACATGTGAAGAACTTTTAATTAAATGTTTTCCTTATTCAATAATTCAGCCGTTGTATATGACTTCGCATTCATAGATTCCATAACATTTAAATCTTTTCTATCCTTTTCAATACATGTTCATCGTTTATTAGCAAATTAATTAATTAAACACCCCGCGCTAGGGTAGACAGGTCAAGTCTAACTTCGGTCATAGACGACGAAACTTCTTTTTCTGACAACACTCTGCCTAAAGCGTCATACAATATCCACTTATCAATGTAAGTGTTACTCTTAATCACAATTTGGCCAGAAGTTGGATTAGGCGATACATTAAGAACTATGCTATTCTCAATAACACCTATACTTGTATTGACTAGGTTCAACGTATCCGATACCGAACAACCTGAATTTTGTGCAGTCACAAATACCGCAGGTGTATTTGAAAATGGCATTCCCCATTGTATCAAAATAGTATCCATACTAGATGTTGAAAGTATACTCCCTCCTTGCACAGCCCAGGTAAGGCTTCCTGAGCTGTAGAAGTCTACCCAATAATCCTCTTGATTCTGGTCTACAGCATATAACGTGTCAGTTCCTGAAATAGAGCCTAAACTTGGAGGAGCTACAAATGGTATAGTGATAACATCTGAGGTTGATGCACAGCCAAATTGATTAGTCAGTATTACAAAATACACACCTGTTTGTGTTACTACTATTTGACTTGTGTTTTGACCATTACTCCATTGATAGTTATACCCTGAAACCGAACTTATAATAATACTGTCTCCTATACATCCTATGGAATCCGAAATAGCAAGGGTTGCATCCGGATATGGGTTAACCGTAATTGAAATTGTATCCGAGCTACTTGTACAACCTTTGTTCGTTGATAGATTCACAGAGTAATCCCCACTATTTGAAACTATAATGCTATTTGTGATCGCTCCGTTGGACCATAGGTAATTTGAATTTAGTTCTGCGCTTGTAATAATTACAGAGTCTCCATCACAGAATGTTGCACTTCCCGTTAAGAATATAGAATCATTCGGTAACGGATTCACTATAATAGATACAGAGTCCGTCTGGCTAATACATCCATAACA
>Ga0213865_10000722_pt1 | contig 22262 bp, 19 predicted proteins | sample PICome_6_FD_160100 | JGI IMG/M metagenome (GOLD analysis project Ga0213865, IMG submission 160100) | Coastal seawater microbial communities near Pivers Island, North Carolina, United States - PICO282 | ecosystem: Environmental > Aquatic > Marine > Coastal | place: USA: North Carolina...
GTGTTCCACCATCATATATCGGTGGACAAGAAGACGGCGGCTCATCATACAATGATGGTCGTGTTGGCACAGCAATGATTCAAGAATTCCGCTTCACTAAATTCTGTGAAAGACTACAAGCACTTATCGTAGAAGAACTTGACCGTGAATTTAAGATGTTCTTGAAACATCGTGGGGTTCAAGTAGAAAGTTCACTATTCTCACTTAACTTTAACGTTCCGCAAAATTTTGGTAAGTTCCGTCAAGCAGAAGTAGATCAAGTAGCAATGAATGTGTTCTCAACAGTAGCAGATGTTCCTTACATGAGTAAGCGTTTTGCACTACAGCGTTTCTTAGGTCTTTCAGAAGATGAAATCATTGAAAATGAAAAGCAATGGCGTGAAGAAAATGGTCAAGATGATGCACTAGCACCAGCAGACGATACACTGAAAGGTGTAGGTGCAGCACCTAGCCCAGAAGGCTTCGGCGGCGATGATGATTTTGACTTTGATGACACTGATATGGATGATACAGAAGATGGATCACCAATCTCAGGAGCAGAAAACGCTGAAAATGACGAAGAAGTATAAATACTACTATGAGATATACAGATTTAACAGAAAACTATTCTCCTGAGGAGGATAAGTCAAATCAAAGAGAATTAGGCGATACTCGTAAAGACCGTCTAACTCTTATCCACCTATCAAAACTTCGTAAAATTCGTGAATATCGCAAGTATCAGCAAGGTGTTCGTACTCAACAAGTACAGCGGCAATATGCAGCGGGTGGCGGCGAAGGTGGCGGCGAAATGGGCGGCGATCTGTAATTAACTAGTAAGTTAAGTTTATAAAATCACTTACTAAATATCTCTACTACCAAAAAGCGGCTAAAAAACAGCCGTTTTTTTGCTTTTCCACATATAACTCATATTTTAACTATAAATACTTTTGAAACAAGAGTGTTTCTACAACCCTTGCCACTTAGAATGACGTGGCTTTTAACCTAGATAAGGAGACTTATAATGTCAAGAAGCAAACTAGAACAAGTACTAGAACTTCTTATCAACGAGGAGCGTGAAGCAGCGGAAGAGCTACTACACGATTTTATCGTAGAAAACGCTCGTCAAATCCACGAAGAACTTCTAAACGAAAGCGATGAAGTTGTAGAAGAAGACCTTGAGGATCTAGACGAGTCAGAAGAAGACCTAGAAGAGTCAGAAGAAGAACTTGAAGAAGGTTCACTAGACTTAGATGATGACGAAACATCAGACGAAATTATGTCAGATGAAGAAGAAATCGAGTCAGAAGAATTCTATGACGAAGATGAAATGGACGATGAAGAAGCAGTTGACGACCTAGAAATGGGCGACGAAGACGGCGACGAAGGCGACATGGAAACACGTGTAGATGATCTAGAGTCAGCACTAGCAGAACTAGAAGCAGAATTCGAAAAAATCATGAACGGCGAAGAAGCAGATGCAGAAGAAGAAGATGATGCAGAAGCAGAAGACGACATGGAAGAATCATTTGAGCTAGAACTAGAAGAATCAGATGACGATGAACTAGACGAGTCAGAAGAACTAGACCTAGACGAATCAGACGATGACGCAGAAGATGAAGATAAACTAGATGAATACGTTTCACCAGTATCAGCATCAACAGGCGACAACGGCGTACAGACAAAATCAACAGTAAACGCAAATCCAAAGCGTCCTGGCGATGAGTCATCAGCAGCACCAATCAAAACACATGATGGTAACACATCAGGTGGTAAAGGTGATGCGCCAAAAGATATGTCAACAAAGAACGTTAACGTATCAGGCAACAAAAAATCACCAGCGATGTCAAAACAGACAGCGAAACCAGGTGATAATGGTGTAAACACAAAGTCAATTACATCATAAGTTAAACTTATTTGGAGAAACCAATGACCGTTCTTATTGAAAGATTATCACACAATCAAGCGAATGTGAAATCACGTATCGTTGAAGGTGAGAATGGTGAAAAGAATATGTTCATGGAAGGCATCTTTGTCCAAGGTGGCGTTAAGAATGCTAACCAACGAGTATATCCGGTTTCAGAAATTGCTAAGGCAGTGGAAAGTGTTCAGAAGAAAATTTCTGACGGTTTCCCAGTCCTTGGTGAATGTGACCACCCACCAGAACTAACAGTCAACGTAGACCGTGTGTCACACATTATTGAAAATATGTGGATGGATGGTCCTAACGGCTTTGGTAAACTTAAAATCGTTCCTACACCAATGGGCAACATTATCAGAACACTAATCGAGTCAGGTGCTACACTAGGTGTCTCATCTCGTGGTTCAGGTGAAGTTGGCAGCAACGGTGAAGTGAGTAACTTTGAGATTGTCACAGTAGATATCGTAGCACAGCCAAGCGCACCAGAGGCGTATCCAAAGGCGATCTACGAGGGACTAATGAATATGCGTGGCGGCTACCAAACATGGCAGCTGGCACAGGATGTACAAAATGACAAGGCTGCACAAAAGTACTTGTCACAAGAAATAGTAAAGTTCATTCGTGAACTTAAACTGTAAAACAGGAGAAGCAACAATGGCAACAGAAATCCTTGCTAACCTTCTAGAGTCGGGCACACTAAGCGAAGAAGCTGGTGCGGCTATTAAAGAGGCGATGGAAGCAAAACTAAATGAAGCAAGAGAGGAAATCACAGCCGAGTTGCGTGAGGAGTTCGCACAGAAATTTGAACACGATAAAGGTATCATCGTTGAAGCTATGGATAACATGCTAAATGAAGCAATCCGTACTGAAATGGAAGAGTTCAAAACAGACCGTGAAGCTCTAATCGCAGAACGTGTTGCGTATAAGAAAGCAATTTCTGAACACGCAAAGATCCTTGAAAAATTCATTACTTCTCAACTTGCAGCCGAGGTTAAAGAACTACGTGATGACCGTGCAAAAGTAGCAGAAAATCTAGAAACGACAAAATCGTTTGTAGTGAAGCAACTTTCACGTGAACTAGCGGAGTTCCACAACGACAAGCGTGAATTAGTAGAAACTAAAGTACGCATGGTAGCAGAAGGCAAAGAACTTCTTAATAAAACAAAAGAATCATTTGTCAAGCGTTCAGCAGAGCTAGTAGAAAATACAATTTCAAACGCTCTACGTTCAGAACTAACTGCGCTTAAAGAGGACATTCAAGCAGCCAAAGAAAACGAATTTGGTCGTAAATTGTTCGAAGCATTCGCAGGCGAATTCATGTCTTCACAACTAAACGAAGGCACAGAAGTAGCAAAAGTGAACAAAAAGCTAAACGAGACTGCTAACAAGGTTGCAGAACTAGAAGCAGTGATTGCTGAGAAAGAAGAAGCTATTGCAGCAGCGAAAAAGACACAGCGTGTAATGGAAGATCGTATGAACCGTAAGGAAGTACTAAGTAATCTTCTAAAACCACTAGCTGGTCAGAAGCGTGAAGTAATGGCAGACCTACTGGAATCAGTAAAAACTTCAAACCTAAAAACTGCATTCAAAAAATATCTACCAGCAGTTTTGAATGAAAATGTTACTGCAAAAGCAGAAACAAAAGAAACCCTAACAGAAGGCAAAGTCACAGAAAAGACTGGCAATCGTGAAACAATGACTGAACAAGCGAAACCAGAATCAGATGATGCCGATATTGTCGTGCTACGCAAATTAGCCGGCCTTAAGTAATTAAACAGGATACAGGAGATAGAAAGATGTCAAATCTTTTTGAAAACTGGGATAACACACGTGACGCACTTCTAGAAGGTCTAGAAGGCACAAAGCGTGATGTTATGTCATCAGTACTAGAAAACACAAAAGTAGCTCTAAACGAATCAGCTACAGCAGGTGCTACACAGGCAGGTAACATTGCGACACTAAACAAAGTGATCCTACCAGTTATCCGTCGTGTTATGCCAACAGTTATTGCAAACGAAATCATCGGCGTTCAGCCAATGACTGGCCCAGTTGGTCAGATCCACACACTACGTGTACGTTATGCAGATAACGCAGGTTCAACAACAGCAGGCTCAGAAGCACTATCACCATTTGATATTGCGAAGTCATACTCAGGTAACGGTACGCAAGCGCCGCTATCAACAGCATCAATGGAAGGTACAGCGGGTAACCGTATGTCAATCCAAGTTCTAAAGCAAACTGTTGAAGCGAAAACACGTAAGCTATCAGCACGTTGGACTTTTGAAGCAGCACAAGATGCAAACGCAATGCACGGCCTAGATATCGAAGCAGAAATCATGGCAGCACTTGCAATGGAAATCACAGCAGAAATCGACCAAGAGATCCTAGGCTCACTAGAAAACCTAGCGACTCAAGGTGCAGCATTCGACATGAACGGCACATTCACAGGTCAACCAACATTCGTTGGCGACCGTCACGCAGTTCTAGCGACACTAATCAACCAGCAAGCAAACCTAGTAGCACAGCGTACACGCCGTGGTGCAGCTAACTGGGCAGTGATTTCACCATCAGCACTAACTGTTCTACAGTCAGCAACAACATCAGCATTCGCACGTACAACAGAAGGTACATTCGAAGCGCCAACAAACACAAAATTCGTAGGTACTCTAAACGGTACAATGCGTGTATATGTAAACACATATGCAGCAGACGATGCGCCAGTACTACTAGGCTACAAAGGCCAAGGCGAAATCGATGCAGCAGCATTCTATTGCCCATACGTACCACTAATGTCATCAGGCGTTGTAGTTGACCCAGCAACATTCGAACCAGTAGTATCATTCATGACACGCTACGGTTACGTTGAGCTAACAAACACAGCATCATCACTAGGTAACGCAGCAGACTATCTATCAAAGATTGCAGTTTCAAACCTAGCATTCGTATAATTTTTACGAATAGTAGTGATACGAACCCGGGAGTTAATTCTCCCGGGTTTTTCTTTGCCTAAACTGTAAATCCGATAAATAGACATAACACAATCTAACTTGGAAGATACAATATGGCAGAACAATTGAAATTTGGTGATAGATTATTTCTAGCAGGCGAAAAGGTTATATTAGATAATGCAACTAATTCACCTATATTAGAGGCTAGAAATGGTGAATTAATTATTGGTTACAATAAACTTGATGCACAAGCTAAAGACCATCATGTTTTAATCAAAGGTGACTTAACAGTTGAAGGTACTATGACTAGTCTTCAAACTGTTGATACTATTATTAAAGATAATATTATTGTACTTAATGAAGGTGAAACTGGAGATGGAGTTTCTGCTATCCGTTCTGGTATCGAAGTTGACAGAGGCACACTAGATAACGAAACATTTACTTTTAGTGAAGAAGGTTGGCTAGGTTCAGGTGGTGTAGATATTGCTATTGATGCAGTTAGACCATCTTGGTTGTCATCTACTCTGTCACTAACTGATGATTTATCTGCCGAAAATATCTATGCTAGAACTAGCTTGACCGTTAATGGCGATTTGCATGTAACAAATGATGCTAATATAGACAATGATGCTAATATAGACAATGATATTAATGTTGGTAACGATGCTAATGTAACAGGGAATGTAGAGGTATTAGGTCATATTACTGCGTCTAGTGCAGAAGAACATCAAATAGGTGACTTTACGTTCAATCAAAATGTAATGTCAGTAACGTCAGAACAAATGGAAATTCGTTCTCCGGGCGGCATTTCATTTTATCCAGACTCAGATAATAGTAATCCTGTTCCTCAGGGCGGTGATAAAATTGTTTGGTTGCGTGATGGCGCTAAACTTGTATTTGAGGGAACGATACCAGACGATTACGAAGTAAAACTTCAAGCAACAGATATCACAGACGATAGAGACATCATTCTTCCAGATGAAAGCGGTACGCTTGCTCTACAAGAATGGACTACACGACAAATTGATGCTCTAACTACAGACGACATTGAAGAAGGTTCTAACAATCTTTATTATACAGAACAGAGAGTGGATACAAATTTTGCATCTAAATCAACTGATGACCTTACAGAAGGTAGTAATCTATATTACACTGACGATAGAGTGCAAACAAAATTAGGAAATGTCTCAGGTCACATTCTTCCAGACACAGATGTTACATATGATATTGGTAGTCCAACAAATCAGTTCCGTTCATTATATCTAAGTGGACAGACAATCTATATGGATGGTGTAGAACTAAGAGTAGACGGTACGACAAATAACTTTAGTATTACAAGTGTAACTGGAGAAACGGTTGTAACTGAAAACTTTGCAACAGAAGCATATACACAGGCATACGTAACTCAAGCACTTGCGGATGCGGTAGTCGATGGATCTATTGACTTAGCTGGTTATGCAACAGTAGATGAAGTGAACACAGCAATCGCTGGTATTGGTCCACACTTTAGTGGATCATACAATGATTTAACTGACAAACCAGTTCTATTCGATGGTGACTATACATCTCTAACAAATAAACCATCTCTGTTTGATGGTGACTACAACTCTCTAACTAATCTACCTACAATTCCAACAGTACCGACTGCTATTAGCTCATTTACAAATGACAGTGGTTATGCTTTACAGACTGAATTGTTCTCGGGTTCTTATAATGATTTAACAGATAAACCAGTTCTGTTTGATGGTGCTTATTCATCACTGACTGGTACACCAACAATTCCAGCAGACTTATCAGACTTAACAGATACAACAAATCTATTATCAACTGATTTTACAGGTTATGCTACAGAAACTTTTGTAAACACTGCAATTTCTAACTTAGTAGATACTGCTCCTGCAACACTAGACACACTAAATGAACTAGCAGCAGCACTTGGTGATGACGCTAACTTCTCATCAACAATAACTGCACAAATTGGCACGAAAGCAGATTCATCTACTGTTACTAACTTACAAAATGTGTTAACAGCAGAAATTGGAACAAAGGCGACAGCCGCAGATTTAGCAACAGTTGCAACAACAGGTTCGTATACCGATCTATTCAATACACCGACGATCCCAACAGTTCCTACAAACGTGTCTTCATTCACAAACGACAGCAACTATCTGACGCCATCAACATTAGTTACAGATTTTGGATTATTGACTGATCCGCAGATTGCAGGTGTAGGTTCTAATGTAAACGCTACTATTATAAATGTTTCGTCATTTAACAATGATGCAGGTTATCTAGTTTCATCTGATTTACATGCAGTAGCAACAAGCGGATCATATAACGATTTAACTGATAAACCGACACTGTTTGATGGTCAGTATTCATCACTAAGTGGTACACCAACTATTCCTACAAATGTATCAGAGTTTACAAACGACAGTGACTATGTAGAAACATCAGAACTACAAACAGTAGCATTCAGTGGTCTTTATAATGACTTGCTACTAAAACCTGCACTGTTCTCGGGTTCATATGATGACTTGACTAACAAACCTGCACTATTTACAGGTTCATACACTGACCTAACAAATAAACCAACATTGTTTGATGGTGCATATTCTTCGTTGAGCGGCGCACCTGTATATCTATCAGACTTTAATAATGATGTTGGATATGCAACACAGACATATGTTAACAATGCTATACCAACAAACCATATGGTTAATGATGCAGATAATACTGTTTCGGGAAGTCAAATTCCAAGTATAGATAACACATATGACTTGGGTAATACTACAAACCAGTGGAAGACAATTTATGGTCATACTGTAGAAGCAACGTATGCAGACCTTGCTGAAAGATATGCAGCAGATGCTCCTTACGATGAAGGTACTGTTCTTGTATTCGGCGGCGAAGCAGAAGTAACAGCATGTAAGATGGACACGGACGTGCGTGTAGCAGGTATTGTATCAGTAAATCCTGGACTTAAACTAAATAGTAGTGCGGGTAATTCAGAAACACATCCGTATATTGCTCTTAAAGGACGAGTGCCATGTAAGGTAATCGGACCAGTTAAGAAGGGTGATTTACTAGTGACATCTGATACACCTGGATATGCAAGATCCGTTTTGGGTGTAGATATGGGACATGCAGTTCTAGGTAAATCACTGGTAACTGATCTGTCAGGCGGCGAAAAACTTATTGAGGTTTTCGTAGTTTAAGACTGCCAAAAATTAACTATAAATTAAATTAATCCCTAATTGTCGATAAATACAATTAGATAATACTGATCCCCTAACCGGTATTGTCTATAACAAATCGATTTTTATAGACGGGAGAATTAATATGGCAGCATATGCAATCCAGTTCCGTCGTGGTACAACGACACAACATAACTCATTCACAGGTCTATTGGGTGAGGTTACAGTTGATACAGACAAGAAAACACTTGTCGTACACGATGGTTCAACAACAGGTGGTTTCCCACTGGCACGTGAAGGCGCAGCTTCAACAGCTTCGACAGGTACATTCACATCAAACGTGACAGTAGGCGGCACTTTCTCAGTAACATCGACGGCATCATTTGGTGATGACGTTACAATTACTGGTGACCTAGGAATGACAGGTCACATTATTCCATCAGCGAATATTACATACGACCTAGGTTCATCGACAATGATGTGGCGAGACATCTACGTTGGTCCTGGCTCACTTTATGTTAATGGTAAAAAAGTTATCGAAGATAACTCAGGTACAATTCAGATTACAACTGATGCAAACCAAAACCTTAAAGTAGAAACAACTGGTACAGGTACTCTACAACTGTCATCTGGTGCAGGTATCGCAATTTCAGGCGAACTTAATGCATCAACAGGTGACCTTCAAGTTGGTGATCACATCGACATGAATTCAAACCGTATCAAAGAAGTATCAGCTCCAGTAGATGGTACAGATGCGGCGAACAAAAACTATGTTGATACAACAGCAGCATCAGCAATGACTGGTGGTACAAATGCTCTATCAGCAACAACAGGTTCGTTCTCAGGTAACGTTGCAATTACTGGTAACCTAACAGTTCAAGGTACAACTACAACAGTTAACTCTGAAACTATCTCACTAGCAGATAACATCATTGACCTTAACTCAAACATGACATCTGGTACTCCAACAGAGAACGCAGGTCTACGTATCCTACGTGGTGACGAAGCAGCGGTTCAAATTCGTTGGAACGAGACATCAGACGAGTGGGAATTCACAAACGATGGTTCAACATATAAATCACTAGATGATCTAGGTAACAACGACACTGACGAACTAGCAGAAGGTTCAACAAACCTTTACTACACAGACGCACGTGTAGATGCTCGTCTAGCATCAGGTGCTTTAACATCAATCGACACAGGTAACTTCTCTGTTTCATCATCAGGCGCAACATTTGACGTTGACATGTCATTCTCAAATGGCTCAACAAACGTGTTCGTTATTGATGCATCAACAGGTAATACAACAATTGGTGGTACAACTGTAATTTCAGGTGGTACAACAATCAATAACACATTTGATGTTTCAAATGATGTAACTTTCTCAGGTGATAACCTATTCACTATCGAAAACTCATCATCAACATCAGTGTTTGCGGTTGATGTAACAAACAACACAACAGAAATGAACACTGCACTAACAGTGAACAATGACGTTGTAATTGCAGGTGACAATAACTTCACAATCAATTCATCAACATCATCAACAGTGTTTGATATTGATGTAGCAAACAACACAACGCTAATCGGCGGTGCGACAACAGTTAACAACGACTTTGCAATCACAAACTCATCATCTACAAACGTATTTGATGTGGACGTGACAGCAAGCACATTTAACATTGCACTAGACGCAACATTCAACAACACAGTTAACGTTGCTAACGACTTTACAGTAACAAACTCATCATCAACAAATCTATTTGATATTGATGTAGCAAACACAAATCTAGCAATTGACCTAGATATGACTGTAAACAACTCAGCGACATTCAATAACAATATCGCAATCAATAACTCATCATCAACAACACTAGTTGACATCGATGTAGCGAATGCGACATATGCTATTGATATGGACCTAACAGTTAATAACTCAGCAGTGTTCAACAACAATCTAACAATCAACAATAGCTCATCAACAGCTATGTTTGATATTGATGTTACGAATGCAACAGCAGTGTTTAACACAGACCTAACAGTTAATAACGATGTAAACATTGTAAACTCATCATCAACTAACGTATTCGCAGTTGACGTGACAAACACAACATTCGATATTGACCTAGCTCTAACTCAGAACAACACATCAACATTCAATAACGATATCACAATCAACAATACATCATCAACACAGATGATTGCGATTGATGTAACAAACGCTACATACGATATCGATATGGATCTAACTGTAAACAACGCAACAGTAGTTAATAACAACCTAACTGTTAACAATACAACAGCAACAACAGCTATCTTTGATATCGATGTTGCAAACACAACAGTTGATATTGATGCGTCACTAACAGTGTCAAACAACGTTACATTCGATAATGATATCACATTCAACATTGATAACTCATCATCAGTAACAGTGTTCTCAGTTAATGGTTCAACAGGTGCGACAACAATCGCTGGTGCTCTTGCAGCAGGTTCAGATGTTACTATCGCAGGTAACCTAACAGTTTCAGGTACAACTACAACAGTTAATGCTGAAACAATCAATCTAGCGGACAACATCATCCTACTAAACTCAAATGCAACTGGTACTGCTTCACAGAACGGTGGTATTGAGATTGAGCGTGGTGATAACCTAAACGTTCAGTTCCTATGGGATGAAACAAACGACCGTTGGACTGTAGGTGCTGAATCACTATACTCAGCAGGTGGCTTTATCGGTGATCTAACAGGTGATGTTACAGGTACAGTTTCAGACATCTCAAACCACGACACTGGTGATCTAGCAGAAGGTACAAATCTATATTGGACAACTGCACGTGGTAATGCAAACTTTGCAACAAACCTAGCAGCAGCAGATACAGATGACCTTTCAGAAGGTGCAGCAAATCTTTACTATACAACTGCACGTGTGAATTCAGCATTCGATACACGTCTTGCAACAAAAGATACGGACAACCTATCAGAAGGTTCAACAAATCTTTATTACACAGACGCACGTGTTCGTGCAGCTATCTCAGCATCAGGTGATCTAGCATACAACTCATCAACAGGTGCGTTCTCATTTACTGAGCGTACAGATGCAGAAGTACGTGGTCTAGTATCAGCATCAGGTTCACTAGCATATAATGCATCAACAGGTGTGTTCTCATTCACAGAACGTACAGATGCAGAAGTACGCGGCCTGATTTCAGTTACAGATGCAGGCGGTGATGGTTCACTGGCATATAATGCATCAACAGGTGTTATCACATATACTGGTCCATCAGCATCAGAAGTACGTGGTCATCTTTCAGCAGGTGGTGATCTGGCATACAACTCATCAACAGGTGTGTTCTCATTCACAGAACGTACAGATGCAGAAGTACGTGGTCTAGTATCAGTAACAGATGCGGGTGGTGATGGTTCACTATCATACAACTCAACAACAGGTGTTATCACATATACTGGTCCATCAGCATCAGAAGTACGTGCGCACTTCTCAGCAGGTACAGGTATCTCAATTACAAACGGTGTAATTGCAAATACACAATCTGAGGATTATGTGTCATCAGCAACATTCAATACATCAACAGGTGTTCTATCACTTGGTCGTGTACAGGGTGGTACTGTAACTGTTGATCTAGATGGTCGCTATATGCAAGCATCAGAGTTCTCAATGACACACTCAGGTATCTATGTTGTAACAGCATCAGATAACACAGGTAACACTGGTTCAGCACATGCAATTACAGCAGCAACACTGGGCTTTGATCTGAGCGGTAAAGAATTCTATCAAGTATTCCTAAACCGTCAGCTACTAAGACCAACTGAGTATACTGTAAACTCATCAAACGGTACAATTACATTCACATCAGACGTTCTAGCAGAAGACGATGAAATCGAAGCAGTAATGTATGGTTAATAAAATAATCTAGTCAATGTGGGAGGGTTAGACATCCCTCCCACAGTTTCATAGTGAAACATAGGACAGAGAGGTCCTTCGTACTAGAAAGCTCAACTTAAACTAAGGAGACACAAAATGTCATCACGTAAAATTCGAGTAGGTGGTCTACTGAAAAAAGCATCAGAAATCATCTCACGTACAAAAAAATACAAATACAACAAATCAGGTTCACTAGTTGAAATTACAACATCAACTCCACTTGGAGATGATGAATTTAAAGTTTCAGGTTCAAAATCATCACTACGCCGTATTGCTGATCTAGAACGTAACGTTACGCTTCTAATTAACAAACTAGCAACTATTGATACAGAATCAGACATTAACTCAGCAAACACTGACGACTTTGATCAGTGGGTTACAGATACAACAGCGTTTACAAAAGATGTTACACTTGGTCGTTCAGGTTCAACATCATGGTGGTCAGGTTCATCAACAGCTACACGTGTAGACGTTGACGGTCACCTATACATCAACAACGGTATTACTCTTGGTTCAACAGCAGAAGAAGTTATCACAGACCTAGTAGGCGGTTTCTTCTCAGGCACAGAAACAGGTATCTCAGTAACATATAATGACTCAGGCGACAATGTAACATTCTCAGTTACAGATGCACCAAAGTGGAGAACAGCACGTACTCTATCACTAACAGGTGATGTTTCAGGTTCAGTATCATGGGATGGTTCAGCAAACGCTTCACTATCAGTAACAATTGGTGATGATTCACACAATCACACAATTTCAAACGTTGATGGTCTACAGTCAGCACTAGATGCTAAAGCGACACCAGCTGATATCACAACAGCAATCAACAACCTAGTTGACGGTGCGCCAACAGCACTAAACACACTAAATGAACTAGCGGCTGCACTAGCAGACAATGCTTCATTCTCAACAACAGTTACTAACTCAATCGCAACAAAACTACCACTAGCAGGTGGTACAATGTCAGGTGCGATTAACATGGGCGGTAACGACATCACTAACGCTGGTGTATTCTACGGTGTTTCAACAACAGCACGTTATGCTGACCTTGCAGAACGTTATGCAGCAGATGCTCCATACTCAGAAGGTACAGTTGTAGTATTCGGCGGTGAAGCAGAAGTAACAGCTTCAACATCATTCGCACAGCGTTCAGTAGCAGGTGTTGTTTCAACAAAACCAGCTGTTATGATGAATTCAGAAGCAGGTAACTCACAAACACACCCATATATCGCACTACAAGGTCGTGTTCCAGTAAAAGTAACAGGCACAGTTAAGAAAGGCGACATTCTTGTTGCTTCTGACGTTGCAGGTACAGCTACAGCATGGACAAATGACGATGCAGACCCACGTATGACAGCATACGTTGGTATCGCTATCGCAGACGCAGTAGACGGTTTCGTGGAAGTAAAAGTAGGTAAGTAATTCTTATTACATATCTTTCAGAAAGGGAGCGGCAACGCTCCCTTTTTTTATCATAAATATAATAGAATGTGAGGACTTAAAATGACAAATGAAATTTCTTATTTTGGTGGTAGAATAAAAGAAGAATTTAAATTATATGATTACGTTGAAAATCAAAAACAATATAATCTTCCCGCACCAGACGATGACAGAATGAATAAACTTAAAGTAGAGTTTGTTCCTTTTCATCAATTAAAAATTACACAGAAACAAAAAGATAGTTTTAGTCCAGAACACGTTATAGATATCGTAGAAAACTTTCATCCTGCACTACTTAGACCTAGCGGTGTAGCAAAATATAACGGAGATTATATTTTATGGGACGGACATCATAGTGCTACTGTGTCACTATGTATGGGTATGCAAGGTGCCATATGTATGGTATATGAATGTGACACAATTGATGAAATTAATGATATTCTAACATATGACACTATTGAAAGTTTTGATAAAAATCAATTACTAGATATGATTGATTGCTCAGACGATTTACGTGAAGAAATCCTTAAGCGTTTCAACCAAGGAACGTGATGAGTTATCATCTTTATTCTCATCGACCCATTCAGGAAAACGTTCAAATAATTTTTTCCATTGATGCATTTCGTTGTATAAATCAGTAATCTTTACAGCATACTCGCTATTACTGTTTATGCCATATTCATCTCTAATTGTTTTAACTCTGTTCTTACACTCACGTATATCTTCAATATCTTTGTCGATGGCAAGTAGTATTCTTTCAAAACTTTCTGGTTTTGAAAACTTATTGATAAGAAACTTGTGATGTTCGTTTTTAGATTTACCATCATACAAAAACATAATCTCTTGTAGGTCATAGTATAACGCTTTTACAGGGTTAATAGTTTCCCTATATCTTTCCATCACTTCTTTAATCTTAAAATTCTCATCTAATGTTGCTAGATTTTCTAAAACAGATGACGCTACTAGATTTACTTTTTGCCTATTAGAAGTTAAACGCTTTTGATACATTGCTTTTACTTTGGCAATTACAGCATCTACTACACGTCTGTCATCGTGGGTTAATCCTTTTTTAAGGTACTCTAAATGCCCAGGAGATGAGTTTACAATATCCATACGTAGGTTATCCGAAACGACACCACGTTTCAGATATTCTTTACAATCACGAATAAATCGCTGTTTTCGTAAATCTATAATTCCATCTACCAAAGAACTTCTCCCACTATAGTATTTATAGTGTACTGATTATATTTCTAATCAGCTTTAATTTGTTTTTGTTAAAGAGTGTTCTTCTAGTCCCCGGATGTAATGGCTTTGGAAGATAGCTAGTATGTACCCAACTATAACCTCCGCTTTCTGAATTTAATTTTGGAATGAATTCTTTTTCTACTAGTACTACGAATGTATAATAACTAAAGGTTTTATCTCTGGAATGATACTGGTCAAGAGGATAAACTTTTATAATATCTTCTAGTGGATTCAGATTTATTTCTTCTTTTAATTCTCTTAGTAACCCTTGTGATACATTTTCATCTATTTCAACTTTACCACCAAATAGTCCCCAATTTCTTGGATAAGAACTTTCAGTTGAACGCTGTTGTAATAGAATTCGTTTAGTGTCTTTAGCAAGAATACACGCACCTGCTGCCTTTATCATTCGCCACCTTCATCTACTAGCTCAAGTCTCCAATAACCACCTTCGTATATACCCTGATATGTATCACTCCATGATCCATTTTCAAACTTGAATTGTTGTAGGGTAGTGGTATTTGTCACATATGCACGTCTATCAAATTCGCTTGCATCAAAAGATGTTACCCATTCGCTGCCATTATATTCTATAATGTCGTTTTCACCTATATCAACATTAAAATAGTTTGTGTTATCGTTATCTACCTGTGTTGCGCATAGGTATCTTTGTCCTAGTGCTGGCATTGGGAAATTATTAAATCCGGGTCTTGCGGTATTTGGATTTATAATTCTATCAACGGCTGCAATAGTATTCGTTGGTAATGTGTCTCTATCCAATTCAAATGAAAGTAATGTAGGATCATCTGTTGTTGATAACGTACCAATAACATCAGCATTCAAGTCTTCTAATTCACCGTGATATTTTAATCTCATACGAGAAACACCATCGTGTAACATACCATAGTTTGATAGAACCTCTTCCCAAGTTCTTTCATTGTCCCAGTTGCCGTTTTCCAACACTTTAATGAATATATTTCCACCATCTTCATATACGTTTACTGCATAGTTACCCGGTGTTACAACGACACTCGACTGTCTTTCTAAATCTCTAAAGAATTCAAATGCATCTGGATCATAATCAAGTGTGTCTAAATCCGTGTATTGATAGATATTATGAATAATATTTCTGATTACATTTTGTCTTGTAACTTGTGCTGGTGGGTTAATCCAAATAGGTATCTGAAAAAACAAACTAGCAATATCAATTTGGTCTTCTATGCCAGCTGGTATGCCACGACTTGTCCACTGAATATCTGTTAACTCAACGGTAGTGATAGTTGTCCAATCGATTGGGTTGTCATTCTGTTGAATTTCTAATGCAGGATTGAATAGAACTAGCATTTGTTCCATTAGTTGTAGTTTTTGATCCGTATTACTTGTCCATACATCTACCTGCATGTTAAGCAAGTAAGGGACTGGCATAAGACGCCCTACGCTATACTTAGGTCCTGTCTCGTTAGTATATGAGCTAGTTTCTGGATTCCAACGTCTTTCATTGACACTTACGCTATCAGTAAAGAATGGTTCCTGTACTCTTGCTCTATCTGGCTGAACACTTTGTATCCAACATGCAATAAATGGAGCAGAGTTTACAATGTTTTCTGAATTGTTTTTAAGAACAGTAGCAGCCATACGTGATACATCACCGTAACGTGCTGGAACTCTGATATAATAATCAGATACACCATCGTTCATCTTCTTACCTGTTTTGACAGAAAAGCCACTGAACATACGTACAAACTGTAGAACGTATCTTCTTATTTGTTCGTCATAAAAATGTGATTGTTTAACTGTCATTATTCATCTACCTTAGGTCTAACTGCTTTTGAAAGATTGACTTTAGAAGTCACTTCTGTTCCGTCATCAAGTACAACACGTCCATCATTGTTGATAAACTTATGATGCAGAGCATGTCCTACTTCCCAAGCACCGTCATCGTCTTCAATCTTATACCATTTATTATCACGGTATTGGAATAATCTTGCTGGGTTATAGTCTACACGTAAGAAGTAAGCATCATCATCAGGTGATTGAGGGAAGCGTGTACCGCTCTCTACAGTAGCATAGTCTACATCATCAGGATGATCTGACTGTTCAGCATATTGTAGATTGTTTGTTCTGTAATCGTAATACTTTCCCGGAACGTTTTGTTGCGCTTCTTCTACGATAGCATCATTGATTTGAAGTTCTTTATTGTATGTAGATAAGATATTTTTCAAATCGTCAGCTTCTTCACCAGTCCCAAAGATATCTGAGTACTCTTGTGTATCTTGTAGTTGCTTACAGCGAATACGCCAAATATGTGGCCACCATCCTGGATCAAAACCTTCGCTTGCTTTAGAGCCTTCTTGTACAACCCAATACTGATTAACTGCGGCTGCGTCTTCATCTAGTAGCAAATCATCTCTCATATGAGGAAGTTCAATAACATCACCCGTCATAAGTTTACGACCTATACGTTCTACCATGTCGTTAAGATGTACAGTAAAGATGTTTTGATCCGAACCCAAGAACATACCAAACTGTGACAAGTCAAAGTCTTGGTCACTCACAGTGTAAGCACCACGTAGTTCGTAAACTGTTGTCTCATAACGTCTATCACGATTCTCCATGAATAGCAAGTCCTGAATAGGAGGGTTTGCTGGGTCATAGTTTGGATCGTTTTCGTCAACTGAACCTATATATTTGTGAACTAGTAGGGCAGTACCACCATGCTCAAAATGAGCCTTTACCATCTTATCGATGAATTTGTAGTCATTACCTTTACGTGGGTTCCATAAACTTAATCTTGGCATGTTTTTTTCCTTGACTTATTACTGTATTTATCATATAGTTATAATTAACGTACGGAGAAAATAAATGTTAAATGACGGAACAGTAGTGCTACGGGGAGTAATTAACCCAGTAACTATAGCACAATTTAAATTGTGGGCGACAAACCCAGAAAGATATCATCGTGGCAATGGTGTAGATGGTAATTATTATAGCGAACACGATGGTAAACGTGAATATGACGTGTGGTGGACTACACAACCTCCAAAAGAAATGTGGGTGCCGTTAGTTGTACAACTTCAAGATCCAATCACACATTTGTTCGGACACAAGAACTGGGATATTCATGTAGTAGATTGTATTACGACCCGTCCAAGTTCCAACAAAATTTACGCACACATTGATACCCCATATCGTTTTCAGGAATTCTCACAGATAGACGAATGCTTGGGAGTACAGATTATTATTCCGCTAGATGACTTTACGTTAGAGAATGGTGCAACAGCATACTTACCCGGATCGTCTTTAGAAAAGATTGATTACATGGACTTAGAACTTCATAGAGACTCATATAACATGAGATTGAAAGAAGAAGGACAGCAATTCTTATCAAAGCCTGGTGATGTTTTGATGTATGATGGCCGCACTTTACATTCCACAATGCCAAATAAATCAACAGAATTTCGTTCAGCATTGTTGATTAATGCTCTAAAATCTGATATCATTGACCGTGTCCAAGAACTTGACAAAAACACTGATTTCGTCAAAAAGTAGAAAAAACTTGACATTTCTCGTAATTATTGTATTATGATTCGTAAATAGAGTTTGTAGGAGGACTCATGGCAGTGGCAACTAGAAGAAAAATGACAAGAGCAAAAGTGACGAAGAAGCCGACAAGAGCAAGAACGCCAAAATTTGTTGACGAAAAATATACAGGACCAGAACCAGACTGGACTTATGCGGAAGATATGACCGCAGAAGAATATTACCGTGAACGTTGTCGTACAGGTTTTTATTATAATTATTTCTATACGACAAAAGATGGTAAACCTTGGGTACTTTCTTGGATGAAAGATAACGGCTATACAAAAGAACAAATTGCTGCGGTGAAAGCAGTACCAGATAGTTGGGTTTCTATTGCAGTAGCAGGTTATTGTCGTGCGCTTTCTAAAGGTATGCCTGTTAATCACAAAGGTCTTCCTGAATACCTAGAAACTCTTCCTGGTGTTGGGAGTAAAGCAATGACAGATGCGGATGCGTATGTTAAAGAAAAACTCGCAGAAGTCATTGAACGTGGCAAGACAATCAAACAAGAAAAAGAAGTAGAAGAAAAGAAAAAAGACATTCCAAGACCAAGCATTCAACAGTTGTTGCGTGAAAAAGCAGTTGAAATGGCAAGTGAGATTGATGAATTTGTAGATAAGTTTGATTACAAAACAACAACTCTGAAATCTTTTGACCCTCTAAAACTTCTTCGTAAAGTTGAAGCTAAAGGTAACCACGCCAAAACAATCAAATCATTCTATCAGTTAGAGTGGGAAGAATACGATGAACTTCTAAACCCACCAAAGCGCATGACAGCAGAAAAGAAAGATGATTATGAACAACTAAAAGAAGGGTATGCACATCTAAAAAAGGCTGAAATCAAAGCGGCATATCAGATGTATCAAAACATTTTAGATGCATGTGACATGCTTGTACAAGAGGGTAAAGTCAATCGTGCTCCTCGTAAGAAAAAGCCAATGAGTAAAGACAAAATTGTTGCTAAGGTCAAATACTGTAAACAAGATACAGCAACTAAGTCAGTGTCTATCAAGCCTATTGATGTACTAGATGCCTCCGCAGTTATGGTTTATAATGTTAAAACTCGTAAACTTGGTATCTATTATCCAGCAGAGTATCAGAGTTTGACATTCAAAGGAACTACGCTTGTTGGCTTCGATGAAAATAAAAGTGTAGCAAAAACAATGCGCAAACCTGCTGAACAGGTGTCACAGTTTAAGAAAGTAACGAAGCGTTCTTTACAAAAGACGTTTGATGAAGTGAAAAGTGTTGAAACAAAAATGAATGGTCGTTTTAATGAACAGACTTTAATTTTAAAGGTTTTCTGATAAATAGTAGTAGAGGGCGACGGCTCTTTATAACTCAATCTCCGGGAGACACATAACATGGCAAGAAAAGCATTTCACTATATGGAAGTAACATTTCCACAAAATGTACTTGACGAGAACTCAGGCCTTATGCCTATCGGCATTATGAAGAAGTTACTAGATGATTATATCGCAGAAACAGATTCAAAAGATGGTAAGGTTCTGAAAGAATTCGTATTTAACGGAATTCAAACGTTTGAATGGAATGATAACGTAGGTGCGTATGCATTTGAATTCATTAATGAAAGAAATAGAAACACATATTTTACTGCTAGAAAATCATTTGATGCATGGTTAGCAGAAAAGGGCGTTCAAACATCATATAAACTGTCACATGACATTCCACTTGATCTAGTGCCACAGCTAACAGATGGTAATTATGAAGAAAATACATACTACAATATGGCTAAAAACTTCATTATGTTTGATATTCCAACATCAAGAGGCTTTGCAACACAAGCATAATAATTAAATGTTAACCCACGCTTCGGCGTGGGTTTTCCATATCTGGAACTTTTGATAAATACTGTATATTGGAGATTTATCAATGCCTAAAAATCGTAATAAAGTAAGAAATGACGTAATCAAAGAAATCAGACTGTTACTTGGTGACGGCATGATTGATATTGAATTGGACCCAGAACACTATGATGTAGCACTTGACGTTGCTATTTCTAAAGTTCGTCAACGTTCTGAAAACTCAGTAGAAGAAGATTTTTATGCACTAGAACTAAAAGAAGATGTAGCAGAGTATTCACTTCCAGAAGAAATTATTGAAGTGAAACAAATCTGGAATCGTTCTTTTGGTAATGGTGTATCTGGTGGCGTTGATATGGATCCATTTGAATTAGCATATGCTAACTCTTACTTTATGGTTAACAATCATATTGGCGGTGCAGCAACTTACGATATGTTCGCACAGTATAGAGAGACAATCAATCGTGTAGCAGCTACAGAAATTCAATATATTTGGAATCCGGTTACAAAGAAAATAAAACTACTGCGTAGAATGAGAGCGGATCAGGTTGTTCTACTACACGTTCACCTAGAGCGCAATGAAGAACAATTGATGGTAGACCCATATTTGAAATCTTGGATTCGTGATTACGCATTAGCATACTGTAAGCGTATGTTAGGCGAAGCACGTGGTAAGTTCTCGGCACTACCTGGCGCACAAGGTGGTGTAACACTTAACGGTGCAGAAATGAAAGCAGAAGCAGACGCACTGATTGAGAAACTAGAATATGACTTACAGAACTTCACAGACGGTTCTGCCCCTCTAGGTTTCATCATCGGCTAACTGCTACATTTTAGCGCACTTATAATCTCAAAAATCTATACTATATTAGAATAAGTAGTATTATGGAACATTATACCCCCAAAACAGTAGGCGACAATATAGCACTTTATATCACAATGCTGCTACGTTGGTTTGCCGATACATTTTTTGCTAAACGATACGGACATCGTGCCGTAGTACTTGAAACTGTAGCAGGTGTTCCGGGCATGGTAGCTGGTATGTGGAATCACTTACGCAGTTTGCGTAAGATGCAACCAGATGAACGTGGTTGGATAAAGACGCTATTAGAAGAAGCAGAAAATGAGCGTATGCATCTTATGATTTTTATTGAGATTGCAAAACCAAATTTGTTTGAGCGTCTACTAATCTTGTTTACTCAGTTTGTATTCTGGCATTTCTATTTTATTCTTTATGTGTTTTTCCCTAAGGTTGCTCATAGAATGGTAGGTTATTTTGAAGAACAGGCTGTAGTAAGTTATACACAATATTTGGAACAGATTGACAGTGGTGTTATTGAAAATATATCTGCGCCGAAGATAGCAATAGACTATTACAACTTATCACCAGATGCAAGACTACGTGATGTAGTAATTGCAGTTAGAGAAGATGAAAGAGGACACAGTGAAGTTAATCACGGAATGGCTAACACGCTTATTGAAGAAGAAAAGTGATCTTAAAGAGTTTGATGTTCGTATAAGAAAAGACAGCGAACAAATGACAGATGTTGAAAAGATGGATCGTGGCTTCAACGGAAAAACGTATACAATTAACGGAATAGAAAATGACTTTTGATGCGATTATATTTTTCACAGCAACATATGGTTGGTTCTTGGGCATGATACTGTTTGCGTGGTATATGGAACCTAAAAAGTCTGGAGGCAATACAGGAGTAAGACTATGAAGCCTAATACACAATTTAATTTATCAGTAAGAGATTTAGAACTTATTGAGCAAGCATTGCTTAGTGTAGAACAAACACAAGAAGTACGTGCGTTATTGGGTAAACTTCATAATCAGAAAAACTGGTATCGTCCAAAAGATGGTGTCTACATTGGCGGCTAAATAGCTGTATGGAATTTCTACTTAAAGCAATAATCTCAGGTATACTCGTTGCGAGTGTAAGTATGATAGCACAACGAAGTGCTACTATGGCTGCATTATTAATGGGTATACCTTTTACCGCCTTTCTCGCAATGTTTTTTATGTATTTCTCTGGCACAGACGCAGAAACATTTTCTAAGTTTTCTTTCGAAACTATATATTTTGTCTTGACATCCTTAATATTTTTTGTTATATTCGGATTAACGATTAGTCATATCGGCTTTTGGTATTCTATGTTATTAGGATCTGCCGTGACTATCATT
>Ga0213865_10000723_pt1 | contig 22246 bp, 46 predicted proteins | sample PICome_6_FD_160100 | JGI IMG/M metagenome (GOLD analysis project Ga0213865, IMG submission 160100) | Coastal seawater microbial communities near Pivers Island, North Carolina, United States - PICO282 | ecosystem: Environmental > Aquatic > Marine > Coastal | place: USA: North Carolina...
AGTAACAGTTACACAATATTAAATAAATACTGACAGCAGAGGGCAGACTGCTAGAAAGTAGGGCGTATTGATAGATCCATTCACCGCCGTAGCCGCGGCAACAACGGCATTTAACACAGTAAAAAAATTTGTACACGCTGGTCAAGAATTTGAAAACGTTATGGGCCAAATGGGCAAGTGGTACACTAGTGTATCTGACTTCCGTAAAGGTCAGCAGATGCAAAAGAAGCCTCCAATATTTAGAAAACTATTAGCCGCAGGTTCAGTTGAAGAAGAAGCACTCAATCTTCTTATCCACGAAAAGAAAATAATGGAAATGGAAAAAGAACTTCAACAAATGCTAAACATACGTTTTGGCTTTGGAACTTGGGACGAGCTAAAAGAAATGCAACGTAAGATACGTGCTAAACGTGAACGTGAAGTATACAAACAAGCAGAAGCAAAGCAAGCATTAATAAACGGTGTTGCTATTACTTTATTAATAGGTGCATTAATTAGTATGGTTGGAGGTTTGTTTTACTTCATTCTAAAGGCCAAAGGAATGATCTAATTGGTTTATCAATTTGAAGATTATGTTTATGTACACAATCAAGGTAAAGGCAAACTTTACAAAGGCAATCACTTAATCTTTAAAGGTAATGCTTGGAGCGGAATTTGTCAATTCCTCAATTCTACAAATAATGCTCCAGAAGTAAGAGAAATGTTCAAAGCTCAACTTGAACAGCGCGAAGTAGTAAAATTTAGACAGCATCAAAGAGAAATAGAAAAATGATACACGCATTTATGCTAGTAGTGTTAATAGCAGACGCACAACAACCAAGCCCTATGTATTTTAGGAGTATAGATGTATGTCAATACTATGCTAAACGTATACCTAGACAGTACGGAAACTACGGATCAAAGTATCTAGTACCCAAGGAACATAGAATAACTGCTTATTGTAAGCCTGTAAAAGTGCAAGATGGTCCATACATATATGATCACTAATAAATAGAGTTATGAAACAAAAGTTAATAGGAATTTAAAAATGAAAAGATTACTAAGCCCTTGGTGGGCATTATTAACACTAGGGATATTAGTATATGCGTTTGCAAATCCTAATAATTTTTTACAAAGTATAAAACTAAACTACTTTGATCAACTTATAATCAATCAAGAACCTGTTGAGAACAATATCTATGTTGCAGAAATAGACGAAGCAGCACTAGACAAATACGGACAGTATCCGTTTCCACGTAATATATATTCAGACATTATAAGAGAACTATACAACAACGGCGCTGGCTTGGTTGTGTGGAATATAATGATGCCTGAACAAGATAGACTAGGCGGAGATGCAGAACTAGCAGAAACTATGTTAGCACTACCAGTCGTACTCGCCAGTCGTCCCAGCGACAAAACAAAGAACGAACCTATTAATCCTGGGGCAGCAATCATTCAACCTCAATACTTGGAGCAACTTTTACCATACGGCGGTATCATTGCTAACATACCAGAACTTGAGAATAACAGTGTTGGTGCAGGTATCGTTTCGACTGAGCCGGAGATAGATGGGGTTGTGAGAAGAATGCCTACTATCGCCGTTGTAGACGGTACTCTTTATCCTAGTTTAGCACTAGAGACACTAAGAGTTATCGCAGGCGACCCTAGCTTTCAAATCAAACTAAATCAGTTTGGTGTTGAAAAAATGCGTATACCACAGTTTGGAGTTATACCTACTGACAGTGAAGGCAGAGTTTGGATTGACTGGAGTCAGCGTAATAAAAATATAAGTGTAACTAACATACCCGAAGACCTAGAAGGTGCAGTAGTTATAGTAGATGTAACTGCCGCAGGCATTGCTAACCCTGCTCCTACAGCACTAGGAAGCGTGTATGCGGGCGAAGTACAAGCGGCTGTGCTAGGTACTATGTTCGCTGGTACAAACATACAGCGTCCTGATTGGGCGCCTACAGCAGAGCTTATAGCACTTATAGTAGGTGGTTTATTGCTTATTTTACTAAGTCGCTGGATGTGGTTAGGACTAGCAACAACTATAGTATTAATTGGTGGCACTATACCGTATTCGATATATGCGTATATGTACGAAAAAGTATTACTAGATGTTACAGCACCTGTTATAGTATTTGTAATAATAGCATTGCAAGTATATGGTATCAAATTTGTACGAGAGTTCTTAGAGAAGCAAGCAATTAAAAAGCAGTTTGCAGGCTACGCATCACCTACTGTAGTGCGCTTATTACAGGAGAATCCTGCACTTATAAAAGACGGTATGAAGAAAGAAGTTTCAATTTGTTTCTCAGACCTAAGAGGCTTTACACCATTAGGTGAATCATTTGGTGATGATGTTAAAGGCCTAACTAAAATTATGAATGGCTATATGGATGCTATTACACAACCAATACTTGATGCAGATGGTATGGTTATAAAATACATTGGTGATGCAAGTATGCACGTACACAATGCACCAATAGAAGATCTACAACATCCTCGTACAGCAGTACAGTGTGGATTAGATATGCTTAAAGCAGTGGAGAAATTTAATGATAAGATTGTTGCTGAAGGACGACCTCCCGTTGGTATGGGGGCAGGGATCAATACTGGACTTGGATACTTGGGTGAAATGGGGTCAACAGTTAGACACAGTTATGACGTACTTGGCGATGCGGTCAGCACAGCGGCACGAATCGAAAGCAAGTGTAAAGAATATGGATGTGTCCTCTTAGTAGGCGATGCTACATATCAACAAACTAAAGATGACTTCTTTTATTTAAAGATAGACGACTTAGCAGTTAAAGGTAAAACAGTAGGTATTGGTATTTGGACAGTACTAGACGGAATGAATAGTAAGTCAGATATAAAAAGTAAGCAAATGCACGAACAAATGTATGAAGCATATCTTGCACAAAATTTTGATGAAGCAATATATATATGTGAAAGATTAGAAAGACATTTTAGTGGCAAAATGGCAGGATACTACAAGATGTGGATAGAACGTTGCAAATACCAAAAAACACAAAACTTGCCTAAAGATTGGAATGGTGTGTTTATTGCTACGACAAAATAAGTAAAAAAACTAATCCAATCATTGTACTAATTAATACACCAATACCAATACCACAAATCCAATCACTATTGGACTGTACCATTTGGCTAATAGTTTCCAAGGGGGACTGCCGCTCTTTTTGGAAATATAAACTACTTTTTTGATTCATCTCCGCCTCCTGTACTATCGAAGGCATCATTTGTAGTATCTGAATATTTTGCAACAATTTTTTCTAGTTCAGTAGTGCGCTTTCGATCTAACTTAGATCTATTCTCTAGCACCATTGTTAATTTTGTATTTAATCTTATCAAGTCGTTGTCTAACATACGTACTCGATCAACAAGTTTAATTAGTGTGCCCATTGTTTCACCTATAACAGGATCAATAGTTTCAGTTACCCAACGCCATATAAAGAATATAAAATATCCCATTCCTATAGCGGCAATAATAGGGAAACCATACTCGCTAATTGCTTGACTTATATCCATTTAAAATCCTATACTAAGAATAAATCCAAACAGTAAACCTAGAATAAAAGCAGGAACTGACACAGCAGTTATTAATTTATTAGTTTCTTTTGATTGTGCATCTAACCAAGCACGGGTTGTATCATTTTGATTTTCATAAAATCTATCCCACTTAGATTCAAACATTAGTCTCTCCTAGCATCGTCTTTACCTTCGTTTGCAGCAATGCGTTCTATATTTGGTTTTACGTCTAGTGCGTGACTTAACAATGCATCAACTTTAACTAAGTCATTGTTCATTGTTTGTACACGATTGTCTAACTGTCCAATAATATTTTTCAAGGTAGTAACTGAGTCAGTCACTCCGGCTAGAATAAATTTAAGTGTTAAGAAAACAAACCCACCTGCTGCTATTGCTCCTGAGATGGGAAAGCCTACTTCACTTATTAGTGTTAGAAAATCCATAAGTAAAACCCTCACGCTTTGCTTATGTGTATTTATACAGAAAAAATTTTAAAAAAGACTTGACAACTTAAGAAATATCTCGTATAATTACTTAATAGTCAAACTATTAAGGAGAAACTATGATTGAAGGTTTTAAATTACCAAACGTGACATTTAAAACAAGAGTACGAGATGACAGCATCGACGGACCAAACCCCTATCGTTGGGAAGATAAAACTACAGATGATTACTTTAAAGGTAAGCGTGTAGTATTGTTTAGTTTACCAGGAGCGTTCACACCTACGTGTAGTACATATCAACTACCTGGCTTTGAAGAAAATTACAATGCAATTAAATCAATGGGTATTGACGAAGTGTATTGTATGAGCGTAAATGATGCGTTTGTAATGAATGCTTGGGCTAAACAGCAGTGCATTGAACGTGTAAAAGTTATTCCAGATGGCTCTGGTAACTTTACTCGCTTTATGGGTATGCTGATTAATAAAAACCATTTAGGCTTTGGATTACGTAGCTGGCGTTATATGGCAGTAATTAATGATGGTGTAGTTGAAAAATGGTGGCAAGAACCTGGCATCAACAACGATGGCACAGACGAAGATCCATATATTGAATCAACACCAAAAAATTGTATTGCATACTTAGATCAGGAAGAAATATCAATTGACTGATTACGAACTTTATAATTGGCAATCGCTTATTACCGTTGATGCACAGCAAGAATATATCAACGGTATCGATGAACTGATTAGTAAAGGACAATATTGGGATAATAGTCCTCCCTTTCAAACTAATGTTAATGTTTTTGGATTACCAGGTGAACATTGGAATAATCTAAAGATGAGTTTTATTTGGAGTGCGTTTGCTTATATGCAACAAGAACGTCAAATAAAAACAATTAAGAGTTGGGGATACAAAACAAATTTAAGAACACAAGAAGATAGAAACAATTACTGGCATCAGCATAAACGTGATGATAGTATTGTTCTTAGTGGAGTTTACTATATTAAACTTCCTAAAGACGCAAACTTAGACACAAGTGGTACTGAGCTTGCACACACAACGCCAGAAGGTGATACAACTTATGTTCCTGCAAAGCAAGGCCATTGGTTGATATTTCCAGGTAAGACTTGGCATCGTCCTGGCATACTTGAAAGCAACGATTGGCGGTATATTGTCGCTGCCGATATGGAGATATAATTATGACAAAACGTAGATTTAGAGTTGAAGCTGGCAGATATGGCGGCGAACTTACAATTGGTAAAATTAACGCTGACTTTGTAGAGTTTATGCGTGACTATGATGAATCAGATCTTATTGATACTATAACAGGGTATGAATGGGAAGATGAAGAAATGGGAGTAGCAGATGCTCCGAAACCTAAGGATGAATTTTATGCTTGGTTTGAATGTGATGACATTGAGCATCTAAACAATGCATATGCTGATGGCGATTGGGTGTATACTGAAGTACCAGGAGATGGATCAGATGACTATGCATATGATGACGAAATTTCTTTTGAAGCATATCATTTGTATGGCAGAGAAGCATACCACGATGATGAAATTCCTCAGCCAACCGAATATTTGTCACAAGAAGATATTGATAACTACGTCCCAGTACTTGTATTCCACAGTGGTGAAAAAGGTGGCTTTGCATCTTACTTTGTAGAAACAGATGGCGAAGACTTTGATCCTAAGAAACTTGCATTTAGTTCTGTCGAAACTAACGTTTCAGAAATTATTGAAAATGTATATTACGATAAAGTAGAACTAGAAGCAAACTATGACTTTAATGATACAACTGGCAAAGGTTATTATGCACAAGTAGGTTATATGAATCCTAAGTATCGCGATGATCCTGCACAGTACACAGACGAGTATCTAGAAGAAGAAGGATACTGGGAGTGTTACGAGGACCATTTGCTAGAAGAGTAAACTTTTAACCTCTTTTTTATTACAAGTAACTTCTATGAATTGGCTTAAGAATACAAAATGTCTAGCAAGTACAGGAAACAACTCAACGTTCATTGTACTTGCTATTTCATATGATGACGAGCCAATATCTTGATAAAATCTGCGTTGAATACCGTGTCGTTTTTTGTACTCAGGAAATACACCGCTTACAAACAGACAAGTATCGCCAAGATGTTTAGCATCGTTTTTAGATTTAAGAGTAAGGTACATTTCAGTAAATGTTGAGGCAGGAGGAATATCGTCGCGATCGACGAAGTCGGTTAATAGCATCACAATGTACGCTTCAATATGATCCGGCAAATCGTATCCAGTCGATGACTGCGTATCTTTCACAATATCATAGAAGGCCGTATAGTAAGCATCCTTCATATAAATATTTAGCACAAAGGAAAACCAAATGAATAAACAATACGAATACAAGGTAGAAGATATCTTTCAAGATATTCCAAATGATCCAGAAAATATAATGATGAATCTTCCTCCCGAAGTAATGGAAGAAGCTGGAATCAAACCAGGTGATACTGTTAAAATATTATTAGGCGATCAAGGATCTCTAATAATTGAAAAACTAGATAAAAAGGACAAGAGTGGCAAAGAAGACCAAAAAGAACAAGGATAATACAGCCTCTGATAAAGGCTTACTAGAATTTGAAGGTGAAATTACCAATGTTTTACCAAATCAAACATTTAAAGTTAAGTTAGAAAACGGACACGAAATTGTGGCCTATACTAACGGAAAATTAAGACAATTCAAAATAAGAATGATTTTGGGTGATAAAGTTAGGGTAGAAATCAGCCCATACGATTTATCCAAAGGCAGAATAACCTACCGACTTTAATTACCATTTACAATTGACATTGTAGTATTCTGACTGTATAATATATACATAACTTAGGCAAAGAGGCACATATGTTTATTGAAGTCACCGGCGGTAAAGAATATCAGCGTAAACGTGTACAAAGTATTGTAGGGTTTTGTGTTAAAACTCTAATGCCTCGTATGAGAACCCTTGACATTACAGTAAAGTTGTGTAAGCCAAAAGATGCTATGGGCTACTGTTTGGAAACAGAAAACAACAGAACCTTTGAAATTGAAATCAATCGTGAGCAGAGCTTACGTTCATTACTAGAAACTGTAGCACACGAAATGGTACACGTAAAACAGTTTGCTCGTAGGGAATTACACCCTAGTACTGACGAATGGTATGGCAAAACATACAATCCAAAAAAAATAAGTTACTGGGACCTTCCGTGGGAGATTGAAGCGCACGGTAGAGAGTGCGGTTTGTTTATACGTTGGTGTGAAGAAAACAACCTAGGCAAATACAAATGGACACAGTTGTAATAAATACGCTATGCGATACAAAGAAATGGCAGTACCTGCACCCGAAACAACAGTTTATAAAAAAGCCGCAGACCATTTGCGTTCAAAAGGTTTAAAAGCAAAAGATCCTCAACGAGCAAGAGTATCAGGTGCTAGACATCTTAGAATTGAAAACAGTCTTAAAGACATTGAAAATGTTATTAAACAAATGCAGATAGATCTGCATTATGATAATGTACCAAACCTATCAGGAAAGTTTACACAGTTTGCAATTACATTCCCTGATGGTTACGAGATTGAAGAGCTTGCTGGACAAACTATCTATGCCCTAAGTAATTTAAAGGGTGATACTAAAGTTTCTCAAAAACAACTTATTCCAGCAAAACTCGGACTAGGTAGCGATGTGTATAAGAAAAATACACTAGTGTCAGCATTACAAAAAAACATTCCTGCATCGGTTGAAGATGAGCTATTACAACAATTTCTGTTAGAACTTATAGATGTTGCTATTGGTAAAAAACCTGCTGTTGACCCTGACATAATGGAACAGTTAGATCCCGACACTGTTAGAATAACTGGCATTGATTTTGGCGAAATATTAACACCGTTACTATTATCAGACGAGCAAGACGATATTGTATTTCCTGCAGGTAATGCAATGTTAGCAGATGTTGAAATAAATGGACAACCTTATAGTGTAAAGAGTGCTAGTGGTAGTGGAACTAGTTTTAAAGCTATTAAGAGTTATATGGATTCTTTTCAAGCAGGACTACAAAACGGTGAAGTTGTTCTTTCGCAAGAAGAACAAGATATACATAAATTTTTTAGAACTTTTGTAGATACTGATGGTACAAATATTGATAAAATTATTGCAGCCAGCCAAGCAGTAAATACACCTGAGCATCAAAAGTTAGAACAAGTAATAGGTAAGAAAGATTTTTCTTACACAGACTTAATAGAATATAGTAAAACTTTTGATAGCTATAAAAGTTTTCTTAAAACTATCTATCCTGTAAGCACAGCAGGAAATTATAAAATTAAAGATAAGGATAGACCAAACGGACTTCCTGCAGATTATCAATTTTATATGGGACTCACTGATAAACAACCAAAGTCTAAACAAGCAGGAAAACCAAGTTGGGATGCCGATCGAGGTAAAGCAGGCGCTAATATACTTGTATATGTTTTGGGTACTAGTTTCCTAGCAGATGCTAAAAAATTAGAAAAGACAGAAAAGTATAGTGCATTAATTAAACAAATACTTGGTAAAGTAAATGCAAGCCTTGCAAAAATTGATATTACAATGGCTGGTAAAATAACTATTAAACAAACTAGATTTGATCAATTAAATTATGCTTTTCAATATCACGCACCTAGTCACATACCGGGCAACAATCTACCAGGATTTACATTAGTTTTGGATTAATGAAGGTTGACATTTCTACTCTTTGATTGTATTATATATACATAACTTAGGCAATCAAAGAGGCAACAATGTTTACAGCAGTTAAGAACGGCTACGTACATAAGGACCGGGTACCATTGAGAACAGTTTCAACACAAGAAGCACTTGCAGTGGCAGTTGCCGCACAACGCATAAATGGTGGTTACGTCAAAGACACTCGCAGATTCAGCGAAGAAACTAACAACACACAGTTTAGTAATAAAGACATTGTTAAATTTGCATATGCTAGTACTGACAATCCTGCACCAGAAGACTATGTAAAGCCTATTCCAACAGCAGAAGACTACGAAACAGTAGCAGAACTACACAAGTGGATGCGTCGATATGTAATGTTAGGCCTTGCTGACTTAGACGATTTCAAACGTGATATGATTAACAGTGTATCACAAGATACTGTTGCCGTAAATAACTTAGGACGAGTTGCGTTTATACCCGAGTTTGTAAAACGTGATAAACACGAAACAGGACTTACTAAAGAGATCCGTGTAGAATATAGAGATTCCCAATACTTGGGTAAGGAAAAAGATGTCGTTGAAGGAGTTGCGAAAATACTTGACAAGAGATACAGTTCTCAATGGGAGTCATTTAATTATGTGGCTGTTATTGATGGTAATCTTATATCTTTTATGAACAAGTTTGAACACGAAGTAGGTACTATGAAACGTATCAAAGCTAAAGTTAAAAGCCAAACTAAGAACAAGTTGTTTGGTGCAAATGAAACCAGACTAAACTATGTAAAACTGTATAAGGTATAAGAATATGCTAGAAACTAAAGTTAAAACCCGTCTTAACAAAGTGTTTCATTCTACAAAAAAGAATGCACAGGTAAAGGGTATCAAACACACAATAACTAAAGACTACTTAGAAACTTTGTTTATCGGTTGTCAGGGCTTTTGTCCTATCACAGGAATAAAGTTAGAAACTGCAACTGGTAGCATTGCTGTCCGCAATCCAAAAGGTATCAGTGTAGATCGTATTGATAGTGCTAAAGGTTATGAACCAGGTAATGTAAGAATTGTAAGCACTTGGTACAACAATGCCAAAGGCGCTTGGGATGACGACTTTGTTCAATTGATGGCAAAACGTATGATTGAGAGATTAGGATAATGTGGATTAATGAAACCAGACTAAACTATGTAAAACTGTATAAGGTGTAGTAATGATTAAACTACAAGGTAAGTTGCCTTATTATCTTCACGTAGCTTGTTCGGGTGGGGTTGACAGTATGGCTATATTAGATTTTTTATCTAATAATCATCATACTGATATTTTGTTCTTTGATCACGGTACAGAAACTAGCAAAGAGGCATATAGATTTGTTGCTAACTATGCTGGTGAAAATCGTATAGGAATACTTTATGGTAAGCCTACGTGCTCTAAACAAAAAAATGAAAGTTGGCAAGAGTATTGGCGAAACGAAAGATACAAATTTTTTCACAGTGTTGAGGCTCCAGTTGTAACTGCACACCATTTAGACGATTGTGTAGAAACTTGGTTGTTAACTAGTATGCAAGGACAAGGAAAAATTATTCCTTACGCTAATCGTAATGTTATCCGTCCTTTTCGAATGACTCGTAAACGAGATTTGGAACTTTGGTGTCAACTTAAAAATACACCATTTGTTGAAGATAAGAGTAATAAAGATACTCGTTATATTAGAAACTATATCAGACACGAAATGATGCCAGATGTACTTAATGTAAATCCCGGCATTCATAAAACTATTGCAAAAAAGGTAAACCAAGATGAAAGTTGGGTTAAGTTTTAGTAGATGTATAAGAGATATTGTAGAAGCAAGAGTAGAGTTTGACGATGTATTAGTTGTTGTTTCGCGTACAGATTTTGATCCGTACAATGACAAACATTGGAAAGGAATTTGGGATGGCTATCGTCACGGTGGAATGAGTAATCCTGAATGGGCTGACTCTGAACCTAGTCTATCTGAAGAAGATGCAAATGATGTCTATCGCAATGTAACTAAAAATTTATACGATAAGGGTAAACTACATCAGCCACGACAATTTGGTTCCCATCCTCCTCGTATGCCTTACTACTGGTTAGAATGTGTTATGACTCCAGAAGAACACAATCCTGCACAACAAAAAGCGTGGGACAACTATAAACTTATAACGGACTTAGCATAATGAATATACAACACGAGCCGCTGTTTGACACAGCAAAGGTAGAAGAACTCTATGGAAGAAAAGACGGATGTGAAGTACGATATGTATGCACTAGCGATCTCAATGCTAGTGACGTTCCTGTAGACGTATTTTATCGTGCAACTCCGCATCCTGACTTTGGTAATAGGTATTTTGGTTTATACAGGGATACGATACGTGACTGTATGATGATCACTAATGCTGACATTGTAGAGTCGTTTGAGTTTGGTATGATTGAAGTTGACGGTAAATACTATTACAGTCAATCACACCACGACTACAAAGTTGTAGGAAACAAAATGATTGACGGTGGTCGAGCGTATATACGAAGTAGTGGTGGTTCTACAAATATGCGTATTAAAGACGGCGAGTTCTATGCTGTCGATGTAGAAGATTTACTAGACTTATATACAAACAAGGAGAAAGACTATGAGTAGAAGAATTACTTTTGAAGAATCCTTAGGCGATAATGACTGGGGGCTTATTATAGATAGAGATGGACATCTAAAGGGTCTGTTTATTCCAGATGGATCAAGTGAAGACGATGTACCAGAAAGTATTATACAGTTATGTTGTAGTCAATTTGGTATTGATCCGGAAGAATTTTGCGGGGAAGAAGAACGCCCAACACTATTACACTAATGAAGCCGCAAGAAATATTTGAATATAAACAACGTTGGATGCCTGGGCATCCTGTAAAACTGCACAGTGATCTTAGATCTAAAGGGAAAGACTGGTGCAAAAAATTAGATAAGTGGGAGTGGAATCATAAACAATACACTAATGTTTATGAAGATACATTTTACTTTGAAAACATATACGCATCTCAAAATTTTGAGATGGAACATTCAAGATGGGTGATAAAATAATGGACAACAGAATTTATAGTATATTAGACAAAGAAGTAGATAGACAAACAACGACAATTGAACTTATTGCAAGTGAAAACTTTGCTAGTAGTAGTGTAATGGCACTTTCAGGATCAGTGTTTACAAACAAGTATGCAGAAGGCTATCCGGGCAAACGATATTACAATGGCTGTGAGCATATGGATGAAATTGAAACTCTTGCTATCGAACAGTTAAAAGAACTATATGGATGTAATTTTGCTAATGTACAACCGCATTGCGGAGCAAATGCTAACACCGCAGTTTACCAAGCATTTTTAAAACCAGGTGATGCTATACTAGGTATGGATTTAGCAAGCGGCGGACATTTGTCGCACGGTAGTCCGCCAAACATAAGTGGTAAAATTTATGACGCATATACATATGGCGTAGATGAAATAACAGGTCTATTAGATTATGGTGCTATAATGGCGCAAGCTAAAGAAGTACAACCTAAAATGATTATCGCCGGAGCAAGTGCATATCCAAGATCAATTGATTGGAGTTTATTCCGTGAGATTGCAGATAGTGTAGGAGCATTGCTATTAGTAGATATGGCACACTACAGTGGTCTTATAGCAGGCAATGCATATCCAAGTCCGTTACCATATGCCGACGTAGTAACAAGTACAACACACAAGACTTTACGTGGTCCTAGAGGTGGTATTATATTGTGGAACGATAAAGATTATACAAAAAAAATTAACAGTGCTATTTTTCCAGGAACACAAGGTGGACCCTTAATGCATATTATTGCGGCAAAAGCACAGTGTTTTATAGAGGCAAACACGCAAGAGTTTAAAGACTATTCACAAGCAGTGGTAGAAAATGCTAAGGCAATGTGTAGAATATTTTTAAAGAACGGACTAGAAATACAAACAGGTGGTACTGACTCACATATTATTTTAATGGACCTAAGCAATAGTAAGTACAGTGGCAGACAAGCCGCAGATTTATTAGAAGAACACGGTATTACTGTAAACAAAAATGGAGTACCAAACGATCCAAGAAGTTTTGTAGAAACAAGTGGCATTCGGATTGGTACAGCCGCAGAAACTACTCGTGGACATAATAAAGAATGGTTTGAAGATTTAGCACATAAGATTTCAGATATACTAAAATAATATTAGTAAAAAAATAAAACTTAAAGGTAGTAAATTATGACTATGCCAAATGAAAGACGTTGGGCAGTAAACAATACTAGGCAATTTCTAGTTGACTTAATGGATCCTAAGAAGACGCCAAGAGTTCCTATGCAGGTTAGACGTGAGGCTCGCAGGTGTTTAAAACATTACCCCGGTGATTACTATATGGAAGAAGCAGCCAAACAAGCACCAAAGATTTTTGGTAGTTGGAATGATTAGTCTTGACAAAGACGAAGATATCAAGTATAATCTAAGTAAGGAAATGAGATGATTTATGAAAGTAAAAATAGGTAATTATCCAAACAGACTAGCGTGTCATATTCACACTCGCTTTATGGATAAAAAGTATGGCTACAACTGGCCAGAGGAAATACTTTGGAGTCACGAAGACTTTGTAATTCAAGCAATTGAAGATGGAATACAAAATGTATACAACATATTCAACTGGATATGGTTTGACAGACGTACACAGAAAGTAAAAATACGCATAGACCGATGGGATACCTGGAGTATGGATCATACACTTGCTTCTATCATCTTGCCTATGCTCCGTCAGTTGAAAGAAACCAAACACGGTGCTCCGTATGTTTATCCTACAGACGTTCCTACAAAATTACGACCAACAAAGAAAGAACTATTAGAATATACTAAAAAAGCCGAAACTGATCCTAAGTGGTTTGATCGTTGGGATTATGTGTTAGATGAAATGATTTGGGCCTTTGAACAAAAGAATCGTGATAACTGGGAAGAAGATTATTATGGTCCATTTATTAAAGATAAAGATGGCGGAATCTTAGGCGGACGTTTTGAATGGACAGACGACAAAGGTAGAAAGAAGCACCAAGAACGTATTTCAAACGGATTGAAATTATTTGGAAAGTATTATGAAAACCTCTGGGATTAAAGAATTGGATTTAGACGACACTACAACACAAGAAGAATACAAAGAAGCCTCATCAGAAAGTAGAGCTCGCAATCTTGCGATGGAATTATCTAAAGAGAAAAAGCGTTTAAAGCGAGAGCTTGCAGAATTACAACAGGAAAACGAAGAACTTACTCCTACTACTCCAACAGGAACCCCTGACTGGTATGTTAAATGGTTTAGTATGGTAGCGGCTGTTATAGGTGTATTTGCTATCAGTGCAGGCTTTACAACGTTTGGACAAATAGCATATGTACTCAGTAGTTGTGGCTGGGTATACGTAGGAATGGCTTGGGGAGATAGAGCAATTATGATAGGTAGTTCTATAAGCGGAACAGCGGTAATGATGAACATAGTAACAGGATTAACGCAATGAGTGACGTGGCAGCAATATCACCAATCAATATTGTAAGTGCATATACTAGAGTTACACCTTCTGGTCCAAACGATACTGTGACACACGTAAAACACACACAACAAGAAGGCGGTCCTATAAAAGTTCAAACAATAAGTTATACAACTTATAATATAAGAGGACAAGAAGTCCAATCTCCTAAACCTGTAGGATCTAACTTAGATATGATGATATGAAAAAATTAGCAGAATGGTTAGATATATGTAAAAAGCATTGGAAGGAGATATTTGCTCTTTCTTTTGCACTACATTTCGTAATGGATTTACTAGTAATAGGACCGTTGTTCTTTTTACTAGGTTATTTCTTTGGAATAAATGTGGAACACTAAAATGAGTGATATGTTTGAAATAACAAACGAAGCAGTAGCAAATTTAGTGATGTTAGCTAAAGAAGGCGAAACAATGGATCCTATAGATTGGGGTAACTTATCTATAACAGAGGACCAAGCATATATAATGATGGCAACACACGTATTAGAAATGGAAAGAAATCACTTGACAGATGGCGCAATTATTGTTAAACTACTTGTAGAGAACTTTGTATTAAACTGTAAACTAATGGGAATGAAATGATAGTATATGAAAGAACAGCAACATTAATTAATACACGTAATGATCAATCAGTTGAGTGCGAAGTTGATAATGTTAGAGATAAAGAATCGTTAGATGCTTTTATAGCAGGTAACAAAATACATATGCGTTGGAATGGCAAAATCTATGTAGGTAATGCCCACGGAATGGAGTTTACTTCTTCAGGTCCAGTAGGACGCGAAATTAAAGGGAGATATTAATGAGTAAACAGAAAGTAGAAATAATGGAAGGACCATTTAGTGCGGCACTAGTTGAAGATACCGAAGGTGTAATCTATCGCGAAATTAAAACAGTACGAATTAAAAACGGTATGCTAACAGAGTATATCACAAGACGCGAGTATCGAACAGACGGCGACTATAACGATACTCAAACAACTCGTCCACTAGCAAAAGCAGGAGTATAATATGCCTTTAGTACCTATGGTAGTTGAGCAAGAAGCTCGCGGAGAACGTTCATACGACATTTACAGTCGTTTGATGAAAGACAGAATCATTATGCTTAATGGTCCTGTAGAAGATAATATGGCTAACTTAATTGTAGCACAAATGCTGTTCTTAGAAAGTGAAAATCCAGAAAAAGATATTAGCCTGTATATTAACTCGCCAGGCGGAGCCGTAACAGCAGGTTTAGCTATCTATGATACTATACAATATATTAAAGCAGATGTAAGAACTATTGTAATGGGTCAGGCTTGTTCAATGGGTAGTTTCCTTGCACAAGCAGGTACAGCAGGTAAACGTATTGTGTTGCCTGAGTCACGTACAATGATTCACAGAGTAAGTTCAGGTACACCAGGTACAAGCGGCTCAGTACATATCCAAGAACTACAGATTGAAGATATCAATCGTCATTATGAAGAGTCGCAAAAGATCAATAAGCGTCTAACAGAGTTATATGTTAAGCATAACTCCGTAGGCAAGTCATATGAAGAACTATTCGAAACAATGAAGTTCGATACGTTCTTAACAGCACAAGAAGCAGTTGAAAACGGCTTTGCTGATAAAGTAGTGGAGAGTAGATAATGCCAGAACCAGTTGATGTAAGTAAGAAACACTTTTACATAAGTCTTGTAAAAAGTGGGGTTAGAATTGTAGCAGGAATTGCTCTTTTTATGGGTGGCTATGCAGCCGCTGGTGTGTTGTTTATCGGAGCAGAACTTTTAGGTATTGCGGAGGAACTATGAGCTCAGCTATACATAAAGTAGAAGAATTAAAACAAGTAGTAGCAGAACTAAAAGGTATTCCTGTTCGTAAAGATTTAGACAAATTACTAGAGCAAAATGTTTTAGTTGTTGACTTTACTAAACTTAACGGTGACAAGCGTGTAATGACCTGTACACTACGTGAGGATATGAAGCCAAAGGCAACTAAGAAAGATCCTATTAGCCAAGAAAAAGTTCGTAAGGTATCAGATGCTGTTGTAAGTGTTTGGGACCTCAATGCCAAAGGATGGCGTAGCTTTCGTTATGAGCGTGTTAACGCAGTTGATATTATAGATGAATATGAACAAGAATGGTATAATAAAGGTTGACATATCTATATTATGATAGTATAATATAACTATGAATAAGGCAAACAGAAAAGGCAACAAATTGTACAAAGTAATATTAACAGACGCAGACGGCGTACTACTTAATTGGGAGTATGCGTTTACGTGTTGGATGGAACAACACGGTCATACACCAGTAGAAAATGCAAGTTTTTTGTATAACATTGGTGATAGATTTGGAGTATCTAAAGATCAAGGCAAACAACTAGTTAAGATCTTTAACGAAAGTGCAGCCATTGGATTTCTTCCAGCACTGCGTGATGCTATGTACTATGTTAAAAGACTACACGAAGAACACGGATATGTATTCCATTGCATTACTAGTCTAAGTTTAGATAAAAATGCATACAAACTTCGTAAAATGAATTTAGAAAAGTTGTTTGGTAAAACAGCATTTGAAGAATTAGTTTGTTTGGATACAGGCGCAGACAAAGACGAAGCACTTGAACCATACAGAGATTCAGGATTGTACTGGATCGAAGATAAAATGACGAACGCCGTGTTAGGACAAAAGTTAGGATTAAAATCAATATTAGTCGAACACGGATTTAATATGAACGATGAAGTTCCACAAGGTATGACCAAAGTGGTTAACTGGAAAGAAATATATGAGCAAATAGTTGCTGACGATGGTTAAGTAACTTATAGGAAGATTGGCTGAGTGGTTTAAAGCAGCGGTTTACTAAACCGTCGTACGTGAGAGCGTACCGTGGGTTCGAATCCTACATCTTCCGCCAATGGCGGGTGTCGTATAATGGTAATACCTCAGATTTCCAATCTGATGCTAGGAGTTCGATTCTCCTCACCCGCTCCAAAGGAGTAGACAATGACAGAACTAACTTCGGGAATATTTGAATTCCTAAAAAAAATAATAAAAGGAAGTAGTTTAACAATTGCTGTAGTTTACACACTAGGTCATATCCTAATCGCTATGTGTCTTATACGTATAATGACAGGAGCAACTTTTTGGGAAGCAGGATCAGTAGCATTAGTTGAACCATTAATCAATGGAATATGGTTTTATATACTCCATTCAATCTGGAAAAGGTTTTAAACTTATCCATACAATAACCTTAGAAAGGTACCTATAATGGGAAGAGTCTTTATCGAAAAAGCGATGCAAAGAACAGGCATTGATCGAACAAATTTAGTAGGAGTTATTGCGTATCTAATTAGAACCAAACAAGCAAGCGGACAAGGCGATGCTATGAAAAGACTCGAGTCTGGTGAATTTGACGGAGTTGATTTCGAAGAACTAATTATTACTTCATACCAAGTCAATAAACCTAAAAATGATATTGTCGTTTTAGACGAGGATGACGGTTATCACGACTAAGTAATATATTATATGCCCCTTTAGCTCATTTGGTAGAGCAGCTGATTTGTAATCAGCAGGTGGTTGGTTCGAATCCGACAAGGGGCTCCATTTTGGGGCCATAGCTCAGTAGGGAGAGCGTCTGGTTTGCAACCAGAAGGTCGTGGGTTCGATCCCCTCTGGCTCCACCAATTTTAATGTTGACATCCTGTTAAACCTGTGTTAGTATGAATCATAAGAAACAAAAAGAAAGGACCCTAAGATGAGAGAATGGGTATTCAATTGTTGGAATGTAGTAATGGATCACAAAACAAATCCACTAAGTAAAATTCCAGACTTTAGTACACGACATATGATTATGCAAGTCCTTGCGTGGATGTGGTGTATTGTATTTGCTATTATTGTAGGTAGTATGTGGGCAGGAGTGTTTAGTATGATACTACACGCATTATTACTAGGTGCAATCGCTGTTACAGTAGCAACATTTGAAACAGCAAAACGTCGACCACAATACTTTGGTGGCTTTGGTCGTGGACAAGGCGGCGAACACGAATAAAGGTTGACAAAGATAAATAAAGGTAGTATAGTATATACATACTAAGAAATAAGGAATAGATACGTGTTAAGAACAGTACAACAATCGTCATTACAGCGTTGGTGCCCGGAACAAGGAAGGGGTATGTCTTAACACGACTTTTTAAAAAGTTATTTTAAGCAAGCCCTGTAGTAGAAATATTACAGGGCTTTTTTTATGGGTGTGAAGTGTTATGGTAGCACGGCGGTCTCCAAAACCGCAAGCTGGGGTTCGACTCCCTACACGCCTGCCACGGGGATTAGCACAGTCTGGTAGTGCGCTCGCTTTGGGAGCGAGAGGTCGCAGGTTCGAATCCTGCATCCCCGACCAGTTTTGGGGTGTCGTCTAATGGTAGGACACGGGATTTTGATTCCCGGTATCGAGGTTCGAGTCCTTGCACCCCAGCCAATGTGAGCGTGGCGGAATGGTTACGCAAAGGATTGCAAATCCTTTTTATGCAGGTTCGAGTCCTGTCGCTCACTCCAATTTAGGTTGACATTTAGTGTATGATATAATATACTAAATGTATTATTAGGCCCGTTCGTCTAGTGGTTAGGACACACGGTTTTCATCCGTGCAACAGGAGTTCGACTCTCCTACGGGCTACCATATATACGCGGCTGTAGCTCAGCTGGATAGAGCATTGGTCTACGAAACCAAGGGTCAGGAGTTCGAATCTCTTCAGCCGCGCCAACTTTTGGAAAATTAAAGATTGACAATATGTCTTATTGAGGCTATACTGTATATAACAGTTAGGCAATAGCTTAACTTTAATTAACGAAGGTAAAACTTCAAAACAAGGAAACGTAAAATAAAATGGTAACAGGAAAAGTAAAATGGTTTGATGCAACTAAAGGATTTGGGTTCATTACTCCAGACGATGGCGGGAAAGATGTGTTTGCACATCACTCTGGTATTGCTGGCGACGGATACAAAACTTTAGCAGAAAACCAAGAAGTTACATTTGAAATAATTGAAGGCCCTAAAGGTCTACAAGCAACCAATATTTCATAGTAGTAAAAAACAGTTATTTAATTAGGCACACACAGAGGCACACGATGGCAGAAATATTTGTAATAAGTGACACACACTTTAACCACTCAAATATCCTTGACTTCAAGGATTACATTGGTAAGCCGTGTCGTGAGTTTGACTCAGTAGAGCAAATGAACGAAGCTATGTTAGATAACTGGGTTAGTGTTGTTGGTCCAAAAGATACTGTTATCCACTGCGGTGACGTATTATTTGGACACAACAAAGTTGAATGGATGACTGAAAACTTTGATAGATTGCCAGGTAAGAAAAGACTTGTTGTGGGAAACCACGATAACTTAAAAATGCTTGCGCCATTCTTTAAAGATATGCAGTTATGGATTGATATGCCCGGCTTTATCTTTACTCATACTCCTTTGCACGAAAGCACACTTGCTGAGAAGCATAGGTTTAAGGAGACTAAGATAAATGTTCACGGACACATACATACTAATCCTTCACCCGAAGGACCGTACAGATGTGTTTGTGTGGAGCAAATCAACTTTACTCCGATCAACATTGAGGACTTGAGGGCGTGATATGGCTAAGAAGGTCAGGCGCCCTCAAGCACCCAAGCCTAGAAATTGGGTAGCAAAACAAGTTCGTGACTTAGATGGACCCTTTCGTCCGAAGGTAATTAAGAATAAAGTTAAGAAGAAACCAAAATATAAAAAGATAGATTGGGATGATTGAACATCGTATGTACGAATTAGAAAAGTGGAAGAACGGTAAAATTGTTGAAAGACATATTGTCCTTGCTACACCCAAAAAAGCAACGTGGTATGCTTTACAAGGATGGGACGTATTTGATTACCACAAGAACTTAGATATGGAGCCAGAATATTATGAAACTGAAAGACTTTAAATTAAAAGAAACCAAGTTTCCTAAAGGTGTACAAGCAATATTAGATTTTTCCAAATACGAACTTAGTATTATACAAAATGAAGCTTCGTATGGTAACAAACAAGACTTGTATGAAATTGCTGTTTTTAAAGGAGACAGTCAAATCGAACTTCCCGGTGTTACTGCACCCGGTGATACGATAAAAGGATACTTGACAGAATCAGATGTTGATGCTATTATAAGTAAAATGTATTTTTTAACAGGCACAACTCCGAGGCAAGTATGAGAACACAACCACAAGACATTATTGCTAAACTTGAATCAGACAACTCACGTTTGGCAAAAGAACAAGTTATACTAGAAGCAATGGAAGAAGGACTTGATGAGTTCTTCGAAGGTGTTGCATTAGCACTCGATCCACTAGTAACATTTGGTGTCAAACAAGTGCCTGAGCGTTCTGATATTCTTACAGGTCAAGGACTTAGTTGGAATAATTTTAAAGTATTAGCAGAGCAACTATGTAATCGTGAGCTTACAGGACACGCGGCTCGTGATGCTATTGAATTAGCAATGGGCGTTGCTACTACTGAACAGTGGAATGGATTTTATCGTAGAATCCTTATTAAAGATTTACGTTGTGGATGTAGTGAAAAAACTGTAAACAAAATTGCTAAAAAGTTTCCACAATATGCCATTCCTACATTTACTTGTTCACTTGCACACGACTCTGCTAACCACGAAAAGAAGATGGTTGGTAAGAAGCAAATTGAGATTAAACTAGATGGTGTAAGAGTTATTACTATTATCCAAGGTGATAAAGTAGAAATGTTTAGTCGTAACGGAAAACAGTTTCATAACTTTGATCACATCATTGATGAAATTAAAGCAGTAATTAAAGATCACCCTGTACCTTATCCGCTTGTATTAGACGGAGAAGTAATGAGTGCTAACTTCCAAGATCTAATGAAGCAAGTACATCGCAAAGATGGACCTCAAAATACTGATGCTGTATTGCATTTATTTGATACTATTCCATTAGGTTGTTTCAAAAATGGTAGTTGGGATAAGCCGCAGAGCTTTAGAAGTGCAATTACAAAGGCGTGGGTAGATGATCATACAAGCGTTTTAAAGCACGTACAAGCACTTGACTGGGAAGATGTAGACTTGGATACCTCAGAAGGACAAGAACGCTTTAAACAAATTAATAAAGCAGCCGTAGACGGTGGTTATGAAGGTGTTATGATAAAAGATATTGATGCACCATACGAATGTAAAAGAACACACGCTTGGCTTAAGGCAAAACCATTTATAGAAGTAACATTGGAGGTAGTGGATGTTGAAGAAGGTACTGGCCGTAATGAAGGCAGACTTGGAGCGATTGTCTGCGAAGGAGTCGACGACGGTAAAACTATTGTCGTTAATGTCGGTAGTGGCTTCACTGATGTTCATAGGGACGACTATTGGACTAGTCGTGATGCTCTTATTGGCAATCTTGTAGAAGTAAGAGCTGATGCTGTAACACAAAATCAAGACGGAACGTATAGTTTGCGTTTTCCAAGGTTCAAAACCTTCCGTGGATTTGAAATTGGCGAAAAGATCTAATGGGTAGTATCTCTCATCAAGAAGTTGCAAGAGTTCTTCATACAGATGGTAGTTCTTACAAAATGGGAACACTTGTATATGGAACATATGAAGAGATTGAAGAGTGGTGTGAAAAGAATGATATGTGGGTTGACAAATATCTAGACCATATAAATCCTTCTACAATTTACAATACAGCTGAATGGGTAGGTACAGGTATATCAGACCCATTTAGCGTGAGTGTTCCTTTTGATTACAAGGAAAATAGAGCAAAAGGAACTTTTAATACTCGTGGCGTAAATTTAGAGAAATGGTAATGGGTAATATGGAATTATTATTTGTTAGTTTATTTTTCGTAACTTGGATGTCGTATGGCATCTACGTAATAAAAGAGTTCATACGAGCTCGACTCAAATAGGAGAAATGATATGATTAAACCAAAAATACAAAAACCAAGTCTGTTTAGAAGATTCATAATGAATACTGTAT
>Ga0213865_10000727_pt1 | contig 22202 bp, 17 predicted proteins | sample PICome_6_FD_160100 | JGI IMG/M metagenome (GOLD analysis project Ga0213865, IMG submission 160100) | Coastal seawater microbial communities near Pivers Island, North Carolina, United States - PICO282 | ecosystem: Environmental > Aquatic > Marine > Coastal | place: USA: North Carolina...
CTCTTTAATGATGCCGCTTGACATCTTGCTCTCACCTTCTGTCCGGTCGGTGAAGATGACAGGCACTTCTACAACTTCTATGCCTTTGCGCCATGCGGTGAACTTCATTTCAATTTGAAAGGCATACCCAACGAATTGGATTTTACTAAAGTCAATGGCTTCCAATGTTGAGCGGCGGTAGCACTTGAAACCCGCTGTAGCGTCTTGGATAGGCATTCCTGTAATGAATCTCACATATACGCTTGCGAAATAACTCAGCAAAACGCGACTCATTGGCCAATTGACCACATTTACACCTGTAACGTAACGCGATCCAACCGCTACTCCAGCACCTTCAATACAAGCCGCTTCTAAGCGCGGGAGGTCTTCAGGGTTGTGGGAGAAATCACAGTCCATCTCAAAAATGTATTCGTAATCGCGAGCAAGTGCCCATTTGAAGCCATGAATGTATGCTGTGCCTAGTCCTAATTTACCCGTACGCTCTTCCAAATGAATTCGTCCGTCGTATTTGGCCATCAGCTTGCGTACACAATCCGCAGTGCCGTCCGGAGAACCGTCGTCGACAATAAGAACATCGAACGTACGTTCCAGATTCATGACGGTTTCCAACATCTTTTCGATGTTTTCAATCTCGTTGTATGTTGGAATTATAACAAGGCTTCTTGGCATGAGACAAATGTAGCAAAGAAACCACTAGATTAGAGGCATGAAATGGGACGTATATACGGGTAAACAATGGTGGAAAGCAGCCCTGATCGCTTTCGGTGTCGTCATTGGTATTGTATCGCTCTTCTATACAGAGACTTTCCTTAAGGAACTTCGTGCCGAAGAAGAGCGCAAGATTGTTCTGTGGGCCAAAGCTGTGGAGGCGGTTTTCTTGTCAGAAGACGACAGCAATTTGGCCTTTTATTCCCAGATCATTCAAGACAATAAAACCATTCCGGTTATTCTTGTAAACGATGCGGACGAAATTATTGCCCACCGCAATTTAGATGTGCCGGAGTCCAATCCGGAGCGTTACTTGAACCGGAAACTGGAAGAATTCAAAGAAAGCGGCCAAGTACTCGAGAATCCCTACCTCGACGGCAAGACCAACTACCTCTACTATAAAGGATCCTCCCTACTCACCAAGCTTCGACTCTATCCCCTGTTACTACTTGGGGTGATTTCCATCTATATGCTTATCAGCTATATGGCCTTCTCAAATGCCCGCAGGAGCGAACAAAACAAGGTGTGGACAGGTATGGCAAAAGAAACCGCACACCAGATAGGAACTCCGTTGAGTGCTATGCTCGGTTGGGTGGCTTACCTCAAAGACAAGTATCCTCAGGAAGAAGCTTTTGGGGAAATGGAGCGCGATGTAAATAGATTGACAGCTATTACGGAACGATTTAGTAAAATTGGCTCTCAACCTGAACTGACCCATACGGCACTTACTAATACGATTGAAAATAGTCTTGATTACCTGGTCAACCGCCTCGGTAAAAATGTAACCTTCACCTCAAACATTGCCAGTGACCTTCAGGCGCAGCACAATCCACAGCTCATCTCGTGGGTGCTCGAAAATCTGATTACCAATGCCACCGATGCCCTCGAGGGCAAGGGGGAAATAGAAGTCGAAGCCCGATTGAACGGCACCGATATTTTCATTTTTGTTAAAGATTCCGGTAAAGGCATACCGTCAAATATTCAGCGCTCCATCTTTAAACCTGGATACAGCACCAAAAGCAGGGGCTGGGGACTAGGGCTGAGCTTGGCTAAACGCATTGTGGATGAATACCACAAAGGGAGCATTTCTTTGGTCGACAGCCAATTGAACCAAGGCTCGACATTTAAAATAACGCTACCCTCGATACTCTAATGAAGAGTAGCATCTACCTTCATATCCCCTACTGCAAACAGGCCTGTAGTTATTGTGATTTTCACTTCTCTACAAACCTAAAAACGCGAGAAGATGTCTTGGGTCATATGCTCAAAGAAATCGATACCCGGAGTCTTGTTGCGCCGTGGAACAATACACAGATAGGCAGTATTTACTTTGGTGGGGGAACACCAAGTTTGCTGGAAAGCGAAGAGATTGAACGCATCTTAGAACACATACATCATACATTCCAAGACATTTCACAGGAAGTGGAAATTACCTTGGAGGCGAATCCTGATGACATCACCCAAGAGCGTCTAGAGCACTGGTATGGTGCGGGCATCAATAGGTTGAGTGTGGGCATTCAAAGTTTTGAAGCTGCTGAACTCAATGCGAGCAATAGAGCACATACTGCCGAAGAGTCCCACCAAGTACTGGAATGGATTACCGAAAGTGCTTTCGAAAACTACTCTGTTGACCTCATTTATGGAATGCCCAGCTCATCAACAGAAAGCTGGCAAAACAACCTGCGACAACTCGAGAAGTATGCACCCCCACACATCAGCTGTTATGCGCTAACGGTGGAAGAAAATACCGCCCTTGCTCATCAGGTGAAAAAAGGGATTACCCGGCTACCTGACGAAGAAGCAGTGCTCGCTCAATACGAGCAGCTGAGGATGTGGGCCAGCGCACAGGGATACGAGCATTATGAGTTGTCTAATTATTCCAAACCCGGCAAACGAAGCCTGCACAACCAACACTATTGGTCGTACGAGCCCTATTTAGGCATTGGTCCAGGGGCACATTCTTTCGATGGAACGCTCAGGTTCTGGAATGTTAGTAACAACATCCTCTATGCTCAAGGTGCAGCGATTACTCAGGAAGCGCTCTCTGTGAGCGAGCAGTTAAATGAACGATTGATGGTGCGTCTACGGACCGCCGACGGCTTCAGGTACAGCAAGGATTTACCGCAGCGCGGTCTAAGTACTGCTAATGAAGAAGCGTTTAGAAAAAATGTTGAGGCAGCTCTTCGCAGCGGTGTTATAGCGCCGATTAACGACGGGTTCCGTATTTTACCAGAGAATTGGATGACCAGCGATGCCATAATAGCTGGTCTCATGATAGATCACGAAGATGAAGATTAACCTACACCTAAATGACGCAGATTACGCGGTCGACCTTAGCACGCCTTTTGCAGATTTAAGCATGCCGGTGAGCGATGTGGCGCGTGCTTGGTACATTGATGCGCCTGCATTCCATCCAGTCGTTTTAGGCGATTGGAAGGGATCGGTAGCCATGGGTGGCGGTGTGAATTTCTTCTCTATTGACTTCAATCCACATGCCCACGGAACTCATACAGAAACTGCCGGTCATATCACTGAGGAACGTCATTCCATACACGATCATTTTAAGAGCCCCTTCACCATTGCTCTCGTGTTGTACCCGCTTGTCGAAAACGGTAAGGTACCTATGGCCAATTTTGAAAAGGCTTGGCAGGAAGCTGAAACTGAAGGGGGCACCTTAGGAGTAAGTACTGTCATTCTCAAAACCGATTGCGGCGATGCCAACCGCAATAGAAACTACAGCAATAGTGATTGGCCTTATTTAGATGCGGAAATAGGTGCCTTCTTACGTCAAGCCGGCATTGATCACCTCATCATTGACCAACCCAGTGTGGACCAAGAAGAAGACGGTGGTGCACTTGCTTGCCACAGAAGTTTTTGGGGTGATCGTCCGGAGAATAGCCTGCACAGAACCATCACAGAATTGGCCCATATACCCGACCATGTTGTGCCTGGAAATTACCTGCTAAATCTGCAGGTGGCTCCGATTGATAATGACGCCGCACCTTCAAGGCCGCTGCTGTATTCGCTTGAACAGCTCTAATTCCCTTTACGCGCACGTGCATCTACTGCCGCCAAAGTAGCCATATTCACAATCTCACGAACCGAAGCACCGAGTTGTAAAACGTGTGCACTCTTCTGTGTTCCTATAAGCATAGGACCAATGGCCTCCGCAGCTCCAAAGCTCTGAAGCATTTTGTAGGTAATGTTCCCCGCTGCAAGGTTCGGGAAGATGAATACATTCGCTCGGTGACCGACAAGGTCGGAGAACGGAAAGCTTTCTTCTAGGAGCTCTGGATTCAATGCAAAATTGGCTTGGATCTCACCATCAACGATAAGATCGGGATGCTCCTCTCGCAGCATCTTACTCGCTTTTGCCATTTTTCGTGCATCCGGCCCGTTGCTTGAACCAAAGTTTGAATAGCTCAACAGAGCTACCTTAGGTTCAATGTTGGTACGACGCACTGTATCTGCCACGTTCAGAACCATCTGAATAATTTCTTCTACTGTAGGGTCCAAATTGATGGTGGTATCCGCGAAGAACATTGGGCCGCGTTTGGTCAACAACGTATACATACCTGCAGCTTTACTCAAGCCTTCTTCAGTACCAATAATACGTAGAATAGGACGTAATGCCGTTGGGTATTTCACTGTTAAACCGCTAATCAGCGCATCAACTCGACCTTCTTTGAGCATCATGTTTCCATAATACTCTCTTGATTTTATCTTACTGCGACACTCTGCCAAAGTCCAACCGCGGCGCATGCGCATATCGTAGAGTTTTTGAGCGTACTCTTCACGCCTGCTAGAATCCGCTATAATGTCAATAATCTCTGCGCCAGCTAACTCAAGCTGATATTCTTCAATTATCTTTTCAATTTTAGCTTTTGGCCCTAGCAATACTGGCTTGGCCGTACCGCCATTGAGCAAGATTTCAGCTGCTTTCAAGATGCGGTATTGATCTCCTTCAGTAAAGACAATACGCTGTGGCTTCTGAGAAGCGTTTTCATTCAGCAAACGGATGAACTTATCATCGCGTCCCAACCTGTCGCTAAGTACTCGGTTGTATGCTTCCCAATCCGTTATCGGCGCCTTTGCGACACCGCTATCCATAGCTGCTTGAGCAACTGCAGGGGCTACCGTAGTAATCAACCTTGGGTCGAACGGCTTAGGGATGATATAGGTAGGTCCAAAGGTTAGGTTGCTCTCGCCGTAGGCAAGGTTCACCAACTCTGGAACCGGCTCTTTCGTAAGTTCAGCAATGGCTCTTACAGCAGCCAATTTCATTTCTTCATTAATGGTCGTAGCACGTACATCTAGCGCCCCACGGAAAATGAATGGGAACCCTAATACATTGTTCACCTGGTTCGGATTGTCACTACGACCCGTTGCCATGATAATGTCCTCACGGGCCGCCATGGCATCTTTATACCTGATCTCTGGATCCGGATTCGCTAATGCAAAAACGATAGGATTGGCGGCCATGGTCTTCACCATGTCTTTGCTCACAATACCGCCCTTAGAAAGGCCTACAAATACATCCGCACCAGCAATCACTGTTGCTAAATCTGCTGGGTCATGATCCTTGGCAAAAATTTCCTTCTCTGGAGTCAAGCTTTCTCTCGAGGAAGTAATTAATCCTTTGGAATCACACATGAATAGGTTCTCTGGCTGAACACCTAGACTTAAGTATAATTTCGCACACGAAATGGCCGATGCACCCGCACCATTGAAGACCACTTTAATAGTTGCAATGTCTTTTCCTGAAATCTCCAACGCGTTCAATAGTGCTGCCGCCGTAATGATGGCAGTACCGTGTTGATCGTCGTGCATGATAGGAATGTTCAACTCTTCCTTCAAGCGCTTTTCGATGTAGAAACAATCGGGCGCTTTGATATCCTCGAGGTTGATACCTCCAAAAGTTGGAGCAACCGCTTTTACAGTGTCAATGAATTTATCAGGATCTGCCGCGTCCAATTCAAGATCAAACACATCAATATCCGCGAAAATTTTGAACAATACGCCCTTTCCTTCCATCACTGGCTTAGACGCCTCTGGGCCAATATCTCCAAGACCCAACACCGCCGTACCGTTTGAAATGACCGCCACCAAATTTCCTTTCGCCGTGTATTTATAGACGTCCTCCGGGTTTGCTGCGATCTCCTTACAAGGCTCTGCCACACCTGGGGAATAGGCGATACTCAGATCACGCTGAGAGTTTGAGGGCTTTGTAGGTATGACCTCAATCTTACCCGGCTTGGGCTGCTGGTGGTACTTCAATGTATCCGCTTTGCGTATGGGTCTTTGACTCATGTCGTTTTAGGTTTAGTACAAAAAGGTATTAAATGGGAACCTTGATGCATGTATTTCTGATGCCACACGGTACACCGTGCGCCTTAATTCGTCAATATTATTTCTATCTTGAGCGGAAATGAAGACGGCACGTTCGCCAATCTTGTTCATCCAGCTCCTTTTCCAATGGTCAAGATCGTAATTTCTTGGCGTCAATTCTAAATCAAACTCATCCGCCTCCTCATAAGTGAAGGCATCGATCTTATTGAAGACCATGATGGTCGGCTTATCTAAACTCTCAATCTCCTGTAAAATTCCATTCACACTGTCGATGTGTTCCATGAAATTCGGATGAGAAATATCTACCACATGCATCAGCACATCAGCCTCCCTTACCTCGTCCAAGGTACTCTTAAAACTCTCGACCAGCTGAGTGGGCAACTTTCGGATAAACCCTACCGTATCTGTCAAGAGCAACGGTAAATTATCAATATTAATCTTACGCACCGTCGTGTCCAAGGTCGCAAACAGCTTGTTTTCCGCCAGTACATCTGTCTTACACAGCAAATTCAACAAAGTACTCTTACCCACATTCGTATATCCCACAAGCGCCACACGAGTGAGTTTGCCACGGTTGCTGCGCTGAGTACTCATCTGTACATCAATCTTCTGCAACTTCTTTTTGAGCTGAGAGATTTTCTGCTGAATGATTCGCCTATCTGTCTCAATCTGGGTCTCCCCGGGCCCGCGCATACCGATACCCCCTTTCTGTCTTTCAAGGTGCGTCCACATTCGCGTAAGTCGTGGTAGTAAGTATTGATACTGGGCCAATTCTACTTGCGTACGCGCATAGCTCGTCTGTGCCCTGGCGGCAAAAATATCCAAGATGAGATTGGTTCGGTCCATGACTTTTACCTCCATCATCGCCTCAATGTTCTTGAGCTGCGATGGGGTCAATTCATCGTCAAAAACCACCATATCAACATCCTCGGCTTTCACAAAACCCAGGATCTCTTCCATCTTTCCTGTACCCAAGAAGGTCTTAGAATTTGGCTGCGACAATTTCTGGGTGAACATATGCACCGTATCTGCCCCTGCCGTATCTGCGAGAAAGCGCAATTCTTCCAGATATTCGAGTGCCTTCTCTTCGTCCTGCTGCTTATTGACAATGGCAACAAGAACGCAGCGCTCCCTCTCGGAAGATCGTTTCTTCTTGAGTTCTATCATTTAACCGATTAAATTATGCGCCTTGCAAAAAGGCTTCCCATGGAAATCTCAATGCGATCAAGGCCAACCCAATGCCGAACCAAACCACAACTGCTTTTGCCTTCTCCTGACCAGATTCTGCACGCTTGCTTTTCGCATTTCCCACGGTAATCAAAACCGCTCCAAGCAACATCGTTGTTGGGTGCTCGACGTATTTAAAACGCAGCGCAGCATCTCCCATCAAAGTTCCCATATCTGAAAACATATCCATGTTGAAACCAAAGAGCATGATCAAACCAACCGTTACTTGAATATGGGTTAAGATCAATGTGATTTTATTCTGACGTTGAAGGCTCGCGTTGAATTCACGGTCTGATTTCCAGACTAAAAAATTCTGAACCAAAACCACCAGAATAAGCAGTAGCCATAAAAACGGCATCCAGTGGTGCAAGTGTAGTAATCCTGTGTACATCTATTCGTATTTTGAGCAAAGTTACAAACGCTACATCAAGTATACGTATATGAAGAAGATCATCCTTGCCTTAATCGCAATTGTTTTAATCGCCGTCATTCCAGTTCTTAAACTCGAAAGCATACAGGATAAGTACCTCCCTTCTGAGGATACTGAGCGTTTTGAACTCCGTGCGGACGCTACTGAGATCTTTGCCAAAGGCCTTAGCTACAAAACCATCAGCCAAGTACCCATAATGATCGATAGTGCGGCTTTTGAAGGCTTGTTTGCACACTTACAAGCTTCTTACCCTACCGTGTATGAAAAGCTTCAAATAGATACGGTAAGTACCCATACTCTTTGGATGAAGCTCGACGGCACTTCAGCCAACGCAGAGAACATGCTGTTTATCTCCCACCTAGACGTCGTCCCGGTAGACCCGAAAACTATAAAAGACTGGGAAGCCGAGCCGTTCGCAGGGGAAATCGTTGACGACTACGTGTACGGCCGTGGTGCCTTAGACGATAAGGCCTCCGCTTTTGGAATCCTCGAAGCACTCGAAACTTTGCTTTCCCATGACTGGCAACCCTCGTATAACTTCTATTTCTGCTTTGGTCAGGACGAAGAAATAGGTGGTCGTAATGGCGCAGGTGTGGCCGCAGCAATGTGCCGTGAAAAAAACATCACCTTCCGAACCATTTTTGATGAAGCTGGGACTATTTCTGTGGGCTCTGTGCCAGGACTTGAAAACACCCCTGTGGCACTAATTGGGGTCGCAGAAAAAGGGTACATCAGTGTTGAAGTAGGCTTCGAGCAACCAGGTGGCCACAGCAGTATGCCCGATACGGAGAATGCTATATTGAGTGCCTCCGCATTCATCACCTCGCTCAATGAGGATCCCATCTTCAAACCTGAATTTACTGAACCTCTGCAAGGGTTTATGACCCACCTTGCCCCTGAGATGTCCTTTGGGTTAAAGTGGGCCTTCGGCTTACGCCCATTGACCAACTCTCTAATCTTGAGCAATTACCAAGGTTCTTCAACTGGCCGCGCACTTACCACCAATACCGCAGTAGCCACCATGGTAGGTGCTGGTATTAAGGACAATGTGGTTCCATCATCTTCTCGGGTAGTGTGCAATACACGTATTCTACCGGGATACTCCGTTGATGATATTGTCAATGCTTATAGCCAGCGTGCTGCTGAATATGGAGGTACTGTTCAATGGTACAACGACTACGGTGCTGGCCCTACTGCTACATCATCTTTCGACGGCGAAGACTTCCTGACCCTGGGCCAGAGCATTAGAGCGACGTTTCCAGAAGCCCTCGTGAGTCCTTACCTCACGCTCGGAGGAACAGATTCGAAGAACTTTGATGGGCTCGCTAAGCAGACGTATCGCTTCCTTCCTATCGCACTAACACCAGAAGATTTACCACGCATACACGGCATCAATGAGCGTTTGCATGTTGATGCTTACCGCGATCTTTGCCGCTTCTATCTAGACTTGTTTCAGCGCATTTAGAAGCCGTGTGAAAATTTGATTGAAAACAAAAAGCCCCGGCCGATGGCCGGGGCTTTTCTATTCTGGGAACCCTGCTCTTATTCGAACAAGATTACAAATTCACTAATTGAACCTTCTTCGTCAAGGTGGAAGTGGGTAGAAGCACCGAGCTCCTCACCGTTCATACTTACCATGCCGTGCGCATCGAAGTTCATGCCGTCCGTATCTGCTTCCAAAGAAGAGAATGTACCGTTGAACTCCTCTGAGGCGAATGAAATGCTGATAGTTGCAGCCATATCTTCAACAGTTACATCCATTGAAGCAGTAGCTTCACCTGCGATGGTTCCGTCCAAACGAACTGCAACGTCTTTCAACTTCATCTTCATTACTTCTTGACGATTCTCAACTACTTCTTCAGTAGCTGCAGTGGCAGCGTGGCTCTCGTGACCGCCACCAAGAATTGGCGCAATAACAAGACCTACCAAACACGTTAGTTTAATCAAGATGTTCATCGATGGACCTGAAGTATCCTTGAATGGATCACCTACTGTATCACCAGTAACCGCGGCTTTGTGTGCCTCAGAACCTTTGTAGGTCATTTCACCGTCGATCATAACACCCGCTTCGAAAGACTTCTTAGCGTTGTCCCAAGCACCACCAGCATTGTTCTGGAAGATGGCCCAAAGAACACCTGATACAGCAACACCAGCCATATAACCACCTAACATCTCTGCTGCTTCTTGACCTGTGTAGCCGAATGCCATTGGCAAGAATGCTACAACTAACGGGAAGATGATGGTCATTGCACCTGGCAACATCATTTCTTTCAAAGAAGCCTCTGTAGAAATAGCAACACATTTGTCGTACTCAGGCTCAGCTTTGTATTCCATAATACCCGGAATTTCTTTGAACTGACGACGTACCTCTTTAACCATTTCCATGGCTGCTTTACCTACTGCGTTCATTGCCAAAGCAGAGAACACTACAGGAACCATACCCCCTACGAATAGCATCGCAAGAACTGGGGCTTTGAAGATGTTAATACCGTCAATACCTGTGAAGGTTACGAAGGCAGCGAATAGCGCCAAAGCAGTCAATGCTGCAGAGGCAATAGCGAACCCTTTACCAATCGCTGCAGTGGTGTTACCCACAGAATCCAAAATATCAGTACGCTCACGCACCTCTTCTGGCAATTCACTCATCTCTGCAATACCACCAGCGTTATCCGCGATAGGACCGAAAGCATCAATTGCCAACTGCATAGCTGTTGTAGCCATCATGGCAGAAGCTGCAATTGCAACACCGTAGAAACCAGCGAATGCGTATGAAGACCAGATTGCTCCAGCGAAAAGGAGGATAGGCGCAAACGTAGAAATCATACCTACACCTAAACCGGCGATGATGTTAGTTGCAGCACCAGTAGCTGACTTCTGAACGATATCTAAAATTGGCTTTTTACCTAAACCAGTGTAGTATTCTGTGAAGTAAGAGATCAAAGCACCTACAACAAGACCAACGATTACAGCACCAAATACTGCCGTACGCGTTACCTCTTTAAAACCTTCACCAAAGAACTTCATGCTCATCGTTTCAGGTAGAAGCATTTGGATCAATACGTATGAACCGATTCCTGTCAAAATGATTGAAGACCAGTTACCGATGTTCAATGCACGTTGAACCTCTGGCTCTTTCGCGCTATTGTCTTTAATACGAATGAAGAATGTACCGATGATCGAGAAGATGATACCTACACCAGCAATCATCATTGGCAACAAGATAGGACCTTGGTTTTCCAAGAATGTACCTGTGCTTAAAAGGTTATCATTGATCACGTAGTTACCCAATACCATAGAAGCCAATACTGTAGCTACGTACGAACCGAACAAATCGGCACCCATACCCGCAACATCACCTACGTTATCCCCTACGTTATCTGCAATAGTTGCAGGGTTACGTGGATCATCTTCAGGAATACCTGCTTCAACCTTACCTACAAGGTCAGCACCTACGTCGGCAGCTTTCGTGTAGATACCACCACCTACACGCGCAAACAACGCGATAGATTCAGCACCTAGAGAGAAACCGGCAAGGGCTTCCAATACGATAGTCATTTCATTGTAGAACGAATCTTCGCCAACGATGAACCAGTTAGAAAGAACGTAGAAAAGAATACCTAATCCGAATACTGCGAGACCAGCAACACCCAGACCCATTACAGTTCCACCACGGAACGATACCTTCAACGCCTGTGGCAAAGAAGTACGAGCGGCCTCTGTAGTTCTTACGTTTGAATCTGTAGCAATGCGCATACCGATGTTACCAGCTACTGCAGAGAATACTGCACCGATCACAAAGGCTACAACAATGAACCAGTGTGTCGTTTCAACAACTGAAGAAACAATTCCGAGCAGAATACCTGCTACTACTACGAAGATTGCCAAAATGCGGTATTCCGCGTTCAAGAATGCCAAAGCGCCTTCTTTAACGTAGGCTGCCAACTTTGTCATTTTTTCTGAGCCCGAATCTTGTTTCACAACCCATTGGCGCAAAACGAACATGTAGATTAGACCAACGATACCAAATACTGGTACCAACAAAAGCATATTTTCCATTATAACGATGGTTTGATAAAAAATCAGCCCTCCATGCATTTACAAAGAGGGCTGCAAATATAAGTAGAAGAGTCTTTACCTCGACTTCGAGTGTAAAACCTCTAGGTTATTTAACATACATCACTGATTTCACTGCATCAATCACCTGTCCTACCTGCGGTAAGAACTCTGCAAGAAGTGTTGGTGAATACGGTGCTGGCGTATCAGTAGTAGTTATTCTCTTCACTGGTGCATCCAAGTAATCGAAAGCATCTTGTTGAACCTTGTAAGTGATCTCAGTTGAGATAGATCCCAACGGCCAAGCTTCTTCCAAACACACTAAACGGTTTGTCTTCTTTACACTTTCAATAACGGTTGCATAGTCGATTGGACGAACCGTACGCAAATCGATGATTTCACAAGAAATGCCTTCTTCTGCCAATTTATCAGCAGCTTCATACGCAACCTTGATAATCTTACCGAAGGATACGATGGTTACGTCAGTTCCTTTACGCTTGATATCAGCAACTCCAATAGGCAATGTGTACTCACCTTCTGGCACTTCGCCTTTATCACCGTACATCTGCTCACTTTCCATGAAGATTACAGGGTCGTTGTCACGGATAGCGCTCTTCAACAAACCTTTGCAATCGTAAGGATTTGAAGGAACAACCACTTTCAAACCTGGACAGTTTGCATACCAGCTCTCAAATGCTTGCGAGTGTGTTGCCGCCAACTGACCTGCAGATGCAGTAGGTCCACGAAATACGATAGGTACATTGATCTGACCACCGGACATCTGCTTCATTTTTGCAGCGTTGTTGATGATCTGGTCGATAGCTACCATAGAGAAGTTGAACGTCATAAATTCCACGATAGGACGTAGACCGTTCATAGCAGCACCTGTTGAGATTCCAGCGAATCCAAGCTCTGCTATCGGCGTATCAATAACACGCTTTGGACCGAATTCATCTAACATCCCTTTTGATGCTTTATATGCACCATTGTATTCTGCAACTTCTTCACCCATCAAAAAGATGTTTTCGTCGCGGCGCATTTCCTCGCTCATGGCCTCGCAAACGGCCTCTCTAAACTGAATCGTTTTCATAGTTTCAATTGATGTGTCAGGACGGCAAATATAAGATGCAATGTCAACATTAGCAGATTTTTCTCCCTCCCTATTCGCAGTCCAATGAGTTCTCAAAAAGTGGGGCCAATTTTTGACGCCAAAGAAGCACTTTCGTTCGAATTTTGAACGAATGATAAAAAAGCGTCTTTGATCGAAATTTCTTTGGATTTATTATGCATGCATAGTAATTTAGAGGCAAATCATAACCCAATTATGAACATACTAGTCTGTATTAGTCACGTGCCCGATACTACTGCGAAGATCAACTTCACAGCAGACGGCACGTCACTTGATCCTGCGGGGGTTCAGTTCGTTATCAATCCATACGACGAGTTTGGATTGACTAAAGCGCTTCACTTAAAAGAAGCGCAAGGCGGATCAATCACCGTCATCAATGTCGGCCCGGCCACCACCGAGCCAACGCTTAGAAAAGCGCTTGCCATTGGTGCAGATAAAGCGATAAGAATAGATGCCACCCCTATGGACGCTATCACAGTAGCCAAAGAACTCAAGAACCACATCGAGGCAAATTCTTACGACGTTATCATCTGCGGTCAAGAAAGTATAGACTACAACGGCCAACAAGTACCTGCAATGCTTGCAGCAATGCTTCACCTTCCCTTCGCCAATGCATGTGTTGGACTTTCCATTCAAAACAGCACTGCAAGGGCTACCTCTGAAATAGATGGGGGACACGAAACCTACGAAGCCGCATTACCAATGGTTATTGGCGGTAAAAAAGGTTTAGTGGAAGAGAAGGACCTCCGTATTCCTAACATGCGTGGCATCATGTCCGCGAGAACCAAACCGCTTGAAGTAGTAACCTCCATTGAAAACGGAGGACTTACTTCTCCGGTGGCCTTTGAAAAACCAGCAGGTAAAGCCGAAGTAAAAATGGTTGATGCTGATAATGTAGATGAACTTGTGCGTCTGCTTCATGAAGAAGCAAAAGCCATATAAAATTTGAAACGATGTCGATAGTAGTATTTGTTGAAGATTGGAATGGGGCGTATAAGAAGGCCTCTTATGAAGCTGTAGGATACGCTAAAAACTGGGCGTCTATGATAGGCGCTAAGGTCATTGCGGTAACTAGCTCAAACGCACCAGCTGCTGAACTCGCTAGTTACGGCGCAGATCACTGTATTCAAATTAGTCTTGGCCAAACCGCCATGGGAATCGCTGGACAGCTTAAAGCGCTTAGCTCGGATGCATCAGGTATAGTCATTGCTGGTACATCACTCGGAAGGAGTGTTGCTCCGGCACTTGCAGCCATCAAAGAGTCCGCATTAAGTACCAATACCATTGGCCTTCCTTTGGGGACTTCGCCCCTTCAAGTAAAGCGTGGCGCATTTTCATCCAAAGGCATTGAAACCATTGAACTCAGTGGAGCTTCTCCAATCATTTCATTTGTACCCAACAGCATAGGTATTGAAAATGTAAGCGGTGAAGGCCTTACAGAGTCGCAAGAGATCGCATCTACTGATCTTCTCCAAGTCGTAGGTACAGAAGTTGCCAGTGGGAAGGTAGCGTTGCCAGAAGCAGAAGCTGTGGTCAGTGCTGGTCGCGGGCTAAAAGGCCCAGAAAACTGGGGCATGATTGAGGAGCTTGCAGAGGTGCTAGGTGCAGCAACAGCTTGTTCTAAACCAGTGAGTGATATTGGATGGCGTCCACATAGCGAACACGTTGGACAAACAGGTATTCAAGTCAACCCTAATCTGTATATTGCAATCGGAATTTCTGGCGCGATTCAACACCTAGCGGGTGTGAGTGCATCAAAGACCATTGTAGTAGTAAATACAGACCCTGAAGCTCCATTCTTCAAAGCTGCAGACTACGGTATTGTCGGTGATGCATTCGAAGTAGTTCCCAAATTGGTGAATGCTTTGCGCGCCTTCAAGGCCGCTAGCTAATGCAAGAAATCGAAATCACGGTTAAAGGACTCTCCTACAGTCAAGGAAAATCAGGTGCGTATGCGCTCATCCTTGCGGAAAAAGGACCCGATGCGCGAAAACTTCCGGTAGTTATCGGGGGTGCCGAAGCGCAAAGTATCGCCGTAGCCTTAGAAAAGAGTATTGCACCGCCGCGCCCCATGACACACGACACCTGGCAAAACATGCTGGATGAGTTGGGTACACAGATTGAAAAAGTCTTGATTCATCGTCTAGTGAATGGTGTGTTTTATGCCTCTATTTATGCAAGAAATGAGCACGGTGCTCAGCTGATTTTTGACTCGAGACCCTCTGATGCAGTAGCACTAGCTGTCCGTGTCGATTGTCCTATTTACGTTTTGGCTTCAATTCTAGAACAAGCCGGTATTACTGAGAAAGAGGAGCGTGTTGCCGACGGTATTGAAGAAGATGTCGCGGACGAAGGCAGCGCTTCAGAAACTGAAACAGATAGTGTTACACTGTTAGAAAAACAGCTCGAAGAAGCTGTTGAAAATGAAGATTACGAGTTGGCCGCTAGGCTCAGAGACAAATTAGATAAGCTTAAATGATCCTACGAAGTATTTTAGGAATTGCCGTACTCACTGCCGTACTATGGCTTTTCAGTTCCAATAAAAAAGCCATTAACTGGTGGATGGTTGTTAAAGGCTTAGGACTGCAAATAATTTTAGCGTTGGGGGTGCTAAAAGTACCTGGCGTTAGCTGGGCTTTTGAAAAATTTAGTTTAGCAGCAGTTACCCTTTTGGACTTCACCCGAGAAGGATCTACTTTCCTCTTTGGTTCTTTGATAACAGATACATCAAGTTTCGGATATTTATTCGCCTTTCAAGTACTTCCCACAGTAATTTTCTTCTCAGCAGTTACTTCCTTGCTGTACTATTATGGGATTTTGCAAAAAGTGGTAAAAGCGATGGCTTGGGTCATGCAGAAGACACTTCGTCTCTCAGGGGCGGAATCGCTCGCTGCTGCCGGTAACATATTCATTGGTCAGACCGAAGCACCCCTACTAGTAAAACCATATATCGCAAAAATGAGCCGTTCGGAATTACTCAGTTTGATGGCAGGAGGTATGGCCACCATTGCCGGTGGTGTATTGGCTGCCTATATTGGTTATTTGGGCGGAGATGATCCAGAACGACAATTGTTTTTTGCAAAGCATCTGTTGACCGCGTCAGTTCTTTCGGCACCGGCGGCTTTGATCAGCGCGAAGATTCTTTTGCCTGAAACTGAAGCTGTGGAGGAAGTCGCTGAGATTAGTTCTCAAGACATGGGATCTAATGCGCTCGACGCCATTTCTAACGGAACTACCGAAGGAGTGAAACTAGCTGTGAATGTTGGTGCAATGCTATTGGTATTTACTGCCCTAGTATATGGGGTCAACTACCTCTTTGTAGAGGGTATTGGCTCTTGGACCGGGTTAAATGCTTGGACTGCAGAATTCACCGATGGACGCTACGACTCATTCTCATTACAATTTATCATGGGAGCTCTCCTAAGTCCTATCGCTTGGATTCTTGGGGTACCGCCGCAGGATCTGTTATTGGTCGGTCAATTACTTGGTGAAAAGACCATCCTAAACGAATTCTATGCCTACGTTACCTTGACAGACATGAAAAATGCTGGACTTTTTGCCTCGGAGCGATCAATTACCCTGAGTACGTACATGCTTTGTGGATTCGCAAATATTGCCAGTATTGGAATACAGATTGGAGGAATTGGCACTATTGCACCTTCAAGACGTAAAGACTTAAGTGAACTCAGTATCAAGGCGCTTATCGCCGGGACTGTTGCCTCTCTCTATACAGCGGCTATTGTTGGATTAATGATTTAATATGGGAGAACCTCTGGCTATAGAAAAGGTCATTATAGGAGTCGATCCCGGAACTGTAGTTATGGGCTACAGCATTGTCCATATTGTAAAAGGTAAGGTCCAGCCCGTAGTACTTGACGTATTGAAGTTCAATGCAAAGCTCGATCACTACACAAGATTGTCTCATATTTTTGAAGAGCTGAGCAAGGTCGTTGAACTCTACAAGCCTGATGAAATGGCTCTAGAAGCTCCCTTCTTTGGTAAAAACGTACAATCTATGTTAAAGCTTGGCCGGGCTCAAGGCGTATGTATGGCCACGGCACTGTCAAAGAAAATCCCGGTTTTTGAATACAGTCCCCGCCTAATCAAGCAAAGTATTGTAGGAAACGGAAACGCCAGTAAAGAACAAGTAAGTGGAATGCTCCAGAGTATGTATCCTGGTGTGAGCCACAAATACTTAGATGCTTCGGATGCTCTTGCAGCAGCAGTGTGTCATCATGCACAGACTAGCGGCATACCAGCTCCTAAACACGGTTCAGGCGGAAAGCGACCAAAAGCAAAAGGGAAAGGCGGCAGTTGGGAGGCCTTTATTCAACAGAATCCAGATCGTCTGAAATAGCACGTGCAAGTGCGATCATCTCCTCTTGAGGGACTCCAGATTGCGCATTAGCAAAGCTTAATTCATGTTCAGCATTTATGGGTACCAAATGCAAATGTGCATGCGGCACTTCCATACCCAAGACCAAGGAACCTATTCTTTTGCAAGGCACCACGCGCTTCAAACTCTGAGCAACACGCTGCGAAAACGCCATGAGGCTTTGGTAATCATTCGCTGGCAACTCATAAAGCTCATCGACTTCAAGTTTTGGCACACACAATGTGTGTCCCTTTTTTATAGGACGTATATCGAGGAAGGCAATGTTCTTATCGTCTTCCGCCACCTTATAACATGGGATTTCCCCATTGATGATTTTCGTAAAGATGCTGGCCATGGTTTTAGGCCATAGAGATTTCAAGGATTTCAAAACTCATTACCCCACGAGGCACTTGAATTTCGGCGGTCTCCCCTACTTTTTTACCCAATAAACCTTTTCCGATAGGACTGCTTACCGAGATCTTGTTCTTGCGAATATCAGCCTCCTTCTCAGCGACAAGTGAGTACTCCATGGTTGCACTGTTCGCAAGGTTCTTGATCTTCACCTTCGTCAGGACACCAACTTTGCTGAGATCGATATTTTCTTCACTCAAGATGCGGGCATTTGCGAGCACATCCTCAAGCTTACTAATCTTCATCTCGAGTAGACCTTGAGCCTCTTTCGCAGCGTCGTATTCTGCGTTCTCACTCAAATCTCCTTTATCACGGGCCTCTGCAATCTGCTGAGAGATTTTAGGACGCTCAATAGTCTTCATCTGCTCAAGTTCCTCCTTGAGCTTTTTAAGTCCTTCTGCGGTATAATAACTTACTGCTGACATAACGAATAGGTTTTGACTAAAAAAGAGGCCACAGAAGGCCTCTCTCTTAATCCAAAGGTATAAAATCTTTCTTATTACAAGTTGATTCTTGTTCCGATAGTGTGGATGCCACTAAACGCCGAAGTGGTACCACGGTAGGCATAATCAATAGCGAAAGAACCGTCGTCGCTTGTTGGTACGTTAAAGCTGAATCCACCACAGATTCCTGAGATAGCAGAAGTACCGATACCGTCAGCACGGTTGTCTCTTGCAACGTAACCTACGCGAACTTGGAATAAATCTTTGAGGCTGTATTGCACACCTGCATGGTAGGTATCCTTTTCAAACGCATTTGATGTAAAGTTCAAAGCACCCGTTACCTTTCCATTCTCAAGCAGCCAATCGTATGAACCACCAATGCTCAATGCTGTTGGTAGTTCGAAAATCGCAGAGCGGCTTTCAAATGTCTGAGTGTAGGCAACACCGTACGTAGGAACTGGAAGAGTTACCCCTAAACCGTCACCTTCGTAAGTTATACCTGGACCTACGTTACGCAAGGTGATTCCAAATTTGAATCGGTCATCAATACCTGTGCGGTACTGAACACCCGCGTCGAAACATACACCACTCGTATTCAAGTTAGAAATCGAACTGCTGTAGATTTTTACGTTAGCACCACCATAGATGTTTTCTGTAAACTTCTGTGCATAACCTAGGTTGATCACGATACTCTGTGGAGAGATTGTCGCGCCAGTACCTTCTGGCTGGTCCGTTGTAGTCACTTCCCATTCGCCGTAATCAAATGCGCTAATTCCCATATTGAGGACACCCACATCGCTTACGCGCTGCACGAGTGTTGCACCGTTCATTTGGATGCCGGCACCAACCAACCACTGTGTGTTGTTGAAGGTAACTTGAGTATTGCCCTCCATTGCCGCTATACCTGCAATGTTTATGAATGAGGCATCCATACCGCTTGCTCCAGCAACATTTACAGAGCCCCAACCCGATGAACGAGCAAATGGGTTTATCAATAATTCTGAAGCACCTGCCGAGCCTGCACGCTGCGGATTACCCGCCTGTACAGTCCCTATTAGGGACAGTGCGCAAAATGCAATGATGTATTTCTTCATATTCATTTTTATTCTCTCTTAGAATGAGTTCAAATCTACTGGACGGAGTGCACCGAACCACTTCACAACCTTCTCGCCCAATTCGCCAGCATCAACATGTATGATGTATACACCAGATGCGATAGGAACGTTGTATGTATTCTTCAGATCCCACTCAATAAACGTGAGCGAGTTGTCCTTTCTCAACTGACGTACCAATGTACCCGAAGTCGAGAATATGCTGATTGTACAAGTTTCAGGAAGGTTGGTAATCTTCACAATGTTGTCCAACTGCGAACCTTCGTACGCACTAAATCCGTAGTATGGATTCGGTACCACTCGAATGGTCTCCAGAGCACTTGAACCTACTGAGTCAATAAAGGTCTTCGTTGCAATGTTTGATGTATTGAACTGGAACTGTGGTAGACCACCGTTCGGCGCATCAGCCAACTGACTGTTCTGATACGCTGCGTTCATACGAATGCGTACACGTGTTTCTGTCGGAAGCTCTGTATAAGGGTCAAAATCCAATCCTTGACGAAGGGTTGGCATACCAATCCAACGACAAGCTCTCCAGAAATTAGCCTTGGCAATATTACCTAAACCACCCGTCTTCACTAGATCTTCCATCAAATCCTTTAATGGCCAGTTGTTGATATTTGGACCAGAGTAAGAAAGGTCTACATTACTTCCGGAGATTTTATCTTCGTCCGCGAACACATAGATGTAGTGCTGACCACCAAATACGTAACCACCATTTACAGTGTTGCCCGGCGGCAAGAACTCGCGATCCGTTGGGTTCCAAAGCATGTCATTACCGTTTTCACCAGGTAACCATGAGTTTTCACCAAAGGCCATTGATAGGCGCTTACCAGATTCAACGTCGATTGCATAACCTGGGAAGTACGACCAACCCGGTGCCATGTTAGGATCTTGTACAAGGTTTCCATTGTTCAACGTCCAAGAAGTATCCTGACGCTGTGTCAATTTCTTATCGCCGTGCTCACTCAAGCCTACTTCTTCAGCAAGCTCGAATACTGGTACACGAGTCCATTTACTTCTGTCTTGCGTAAAGACAATATCTACAGAATGAAGATTTGCAGCATCGTTCAAGTTACGCCCGATAGTCACCGCTGGACCCATACCGTAGTTTGGATAGCCGTTTACATTTACACGGTTATTTCCTGAGGCATACATGTAAGGCCCCCAAGTACCATCTACGATGTTTTCGAAGTATCCTTTAGCATCACCATCTTGATCTGGGTACAACGTTGCAGGCTCCTCTGTCGGGAAGCTGTTCGTACCCGCTAGAATCCAGTTGTACGGTGTATACGATTTATCATCCTTGATACCCGACCACCACTCTTTGGAAGGATCGTCGTAAATAATCTCAGAGAAAATCACACCATTGTCGTATGAACCTTCATCATCTCCACCAGGTGTTGGCGCTTGTTGAACAGCTACAGACAATCCTAGATCTGGGATAATTTGCTCGTTGTAGAACGAGATGGTTGTATCAGATTCTGCAATTACAGCGCCTGTTCCATCTGTGATTTCCCAGTTAGCCGTTGCATTAGCAGCATCAAAAGTCAAAGTGTATTGACCGTCTTTCACCTCAAGCGGATCGACCACCTTGATAGCAACAGGTCCCATACCGCCCATGTACGACGGCTGACCGTCAGAGTTACCACTCATGATTGCATCAACCTCTTCAGGAAGCAGTTCAAGTTCAGTACCACCATTACCTACACCATCTAGGCGTTTGATGATAGGACCGTCTCCGTATTGAGCTACCTGTACAGTACCGCCTTTTTCAGAATCAATCTGATGAGGAATTACAGTATACGTTTTAATGTTACGACGACCTGCAAGGAATGGAATCTTCTGTCCTCCCGAAGCAGTAGTCGGATTGAACTCAAGGTATTGGTTTTGACCATAAGCAATCACAGTGAAGTAGTATTCTTTGTGGTTGATTAGCGTACGATCACCAGTAGCAAATTGGTCTTCAGTAATCTGGAATGAAGTGAAGATGCCTTCATTGTTAGATTGCAAAGTCATGTCTTGAGGTACCAATGCATTTAAGTCTGGATCTACCTCCCAGTTGATGAGCTGTGTTAGACCATTCTTGATATCACATTGAGCAACCATTCGACTTTGCGTAGGATCATAAATATCCGAGATACTTACGTCTGAATTTGCCAATTGGAAAATTTGGAAACCTTCAAACTTGTAATCGAAGTAATCAGGATTTGCATTCAAGATTGAATCACGATCGTCAGGGCTAACTGTGATTAGCGGATCGCGCTCGCGGTAGCTAAAGCCTACGTTATTAGAACCTGGGCCGTAAGTCAATTTCAAGATCACCTCACGGTCGAGCTCTTGAGCAGTTACGTCCGGTGCGTCTGGACCGTTCAACACTTGGAAACAGTTATCGAAAAGTTTCTGCGCTTTATCGTCAGCAATGATCACCTTCTCTACAGAAGCAAATAGATCATTATTGATAAGATCACGCTCCCAAACTACCCCTGTAGTTACAAAGTTCAAAGCACCCGGTGCCAAAGAGAACGGACCTGCACTGTGGAGACCACGCTTATCTTCTTTGTTCGCTGGGCTTTCCCACCAATCTACTGGTGAATATGGAGGGTACGCTCCCGTAGTATCGTAAGACATACCTGGGTAAGCAAAACGTGTTGAAGTACCGTTACCTGAAGCAACAAAACCATCACCGTTACCAAGGTCACCCGCACCTGAAGGCGTTTCAATAATCAACTCTGAACCGTTCTTCCAAAGTGCACGCATGTAGTTGTAGAAATGCGTTGCATTATCAGGGTTACCCGAGATATTTGACGATGTGTTGTTGTAGTACATGAACTGGCTCATAATGATACGCTCGTTCACACCCGTTGCTGGATCTTCAGCAACACAAATACCTGTTTCAGGATCTTTAACACCGTCCACACAACCGTCACGGTCATTATCCAGTCCGTCGTAGTAATCTGCGAAA
>Ga0213865_10000728_pt1 | contig 22182 bp, 32 predicted proteins | sample PICome_6_FD_160100 | JGI IMG/M metagenome (GOLD analysis project Ga0213865, IMG submission 160100) | Coastal seawater microbial communities near Pivers Island, North Carolina, United States - PICO282 | ecosystem: Environmental > Aquatic > Marine > Coastal | place: USA: North Carolina...
CCTACCAAGTGAAGCCGAAGCCGTAGAGGAGGTAGAGGAATAATTCTATAACCCAGCGGAGGGGTTCAGGTCTCCGCGCTTTTAATTACAGTCGGACTGGAGTTGTGGTGACTCCGGTCCTTTTTTTATGCACTCTGGGTAGCCGATGGATTGCAATAGGTCTGGGAGGGCCGTATAGCGTGTATGGATGGCCACTCGGATTAAATAGGCAACCTCTGAAGAATGGAAACCTTTGAACACAATAATATACTATCCCTACGCGCGCGTGTATAGGGATGGCTTGAGGGGGCTTGACTAGGGAGGATGGGTTTTCCTTTAGGGTTGGTTGGGGAGGGGCTTGAGGGGGCTGGACTTGGGCCTGGAGTACTCTCTATATAGAGGGATAAGGAGGAGGGGATGACTAGGGAGACTTGGAAGGGACTGGGGAAGGGCGGGACGGATAGAACTGGGACTAGGGAGGGTACGGGTTCTTATTCTATGTTCTTATTATCCTTATATAGGTTTTATTATAGATCTATTATTAGGATGTTTATATCTCTATATAGAATTAATTTATTATTGGGGCGAGCCGTGAGTCTCGCCGACCGGTTCCTTAGGCTTTAAAGAGTTGTGGTGCTTCATCGGGCAGGTTCCAGTCGCCCTTTATCCATAGGAGGGGTAGGGTTCCGGCGATTGAAAGGGTTACTCCATGCTCCTGTAGGATCCATTCTCTTGCCGCTTCGGCCTCTTCTAGATTATCGAACCTGTAGCCCTCTATTACGGAGTATTTTTCAAGTTCGGTTATCCATTCTGCACGGTTAGAGGTTTGCCATACATTTGGAAATGCTGTTGTCATTACTTGATCTGGTTGGCAGCTTCCCCATACCACATCGGTAGGACTGTTCCATGCGATAAAGTAGCTAGTACTATTTGGAAATTCTATATTGTGACGCATATTCTCTTAATTATATTCCTCCACCGTCGGAGATGGTCCATCCATAGGTATTTATTAGAGAATCTCTTGCAGTCTCTGCTGCTCCTCCCAGTGTATATTGTACAGTTCCAAAGTTAATTGCTCCTGAAAAGACAGGTGCTTGAGCTTCCCAACCTATTAAGAGCTGGTCGTAGTTTTCGGTTGTAAATGCGGTGTTTAGTCGTAAGAAGTCGGCGAAGTCAGTTACTTGATTAATATCCCAGCTACTGATGTCTTGGTCAAATGCTCCAGTATTATAGAACATATCATGCATGTTAGTTACATTAGCAGTGTTCCATCCACCTATATCTTGGTTAAATACAGTAGCTGTACCGAACATTTGTTGCATATTAGTCACGTATCCTACATTCCATCCAGTAATATCTTGGTTAAACGAGGTAGCTGCACTAAACATTTGTAGCATATTAGTTACCCAACTAACATCCCAATTACCGATCGGCTGATTAAATGCATTCGCATTCTTGAAGATCTCTTGCATGTTAACTGAACTGCCCGTTTTAATATTCCAATTGTTTATGCCATCAGAACCTCCATTGTCAAAATCAAATGCCATATGAAACATTTCTTGAAAGGTGGTAACTTTACTTACATCCCAATTACTAAGATCTTGGTTAAATACACGTGCCCTTCTAAACATTCTAATCATAGACGTTGCGTTACTCACATCCCAATTAGACAAGTCCCTATTAAAGAGATCAGCATTCCAAAAAACATTATTAAAATTAGTTACACCGCTTACATCCCAATTATTTACATATCCATTAAATGCAGCACAGTTATAAAATGTACTTGATAGATTCGTAGTACTTATACGCGGAGCATCTGATGCTGTACTTGTTAGGTTTGTACACCCTGCAAAGGCAGTACTTGTGCTAATATCAAGGCAACCCCAATTTGATATGTTTAGCATTTTTTTTGCATCACCGCCATTCCAAGAAACCCAGCCTTTACAAATACCAAATATTTTAATTTCATACTGGCCTTCAGATGTATAAGTATGCGTTTTTTCTGCTTGATTCGATTGTGTTATTGTGTCAGTTTGCCCGTCTCCCCAATCTATTACGAAATTATATTCTGTGCCCGTCTGGTCCAGTGGTAGTGTAAACTGATCTGAATTACTGGTTCCCGGTTGAGTAGTATCGATAGTAAATGTAAATTCATATCTGCTTTTCCATCCTAAAAATCCAGTGTAGTTTTGAGAAACCTCTTCAGCATCAAGCGCTCTATTGTAAATTCTCATGGCTGACATGCTACCTGTGGTTCTAACTATACCAGCTCTATCAGAACCAACCGTTAGTCCAGTAACTCCGGTGTAATCTATCGTAGCTCCAGCGGCAGTACTTACTAATGTACCATTTCTGTATAATTTAGTCTCAGATGGAGAAACAGTAGCTACAAAATGATACCAATGATCTAGCTCAATGCTTGAATTACATTGAACGTAGCTACTTCCTGTACCTGCCCTAAAGAAAGCATTATATGATGGAGAATCTATTCTAAATAAGTAACCGTGGTTGTTATCATTATATGCCGTTTGATTTGAAACCAACCACGCGTCATTAAGATTAGTCCATTTAAACCAAAATTCTAAAGTCATAGACGCTGGGTTAACATTTGGAAACTCAACTCTGTCATTTGACCCATCAAATAAAATTACTCCACCGTGGTTATTACTAAATGTAACTCCGTTAACTAGAGTCCCGTTACTCCCACTGCCACTTAAATCATACCATGTCGTTCCGCTCTTTGGATAGGAGGCTGTGAATCCGGCGTCTAAGTTAAGGACTAACCCATCAGTAACTATATTTTCATAGTCTCTATCGACCACTATTATGTTTGACTGTGCGTTGATCCATAACAATGCTGATTCTATAGTTGACCCATCTCCTCCATTAGAATTTACAAAATTCTGTAGTTCTACATTGTTTTGCGCCGTATAGGCTGAATTGTTTAGATAGACTACCCAACCGTTAACAGGTACTTGAGCGCCGTTGTATATACCTGTTGTTGAGCTTGGGCCGCCTCCTGTATTTTGTGGAGTTACGTTGATTGCCCAATCTCCTTTAAACATGGAGTCGGGTTCAGTTCCGGTTGGATTTTGTTTAAACTTGTTAGGCATAATTCATGAATTTTTATACAATTACTAACCATTCATGCGTGGTTAGTATAAAATCCTTTTCCGTTTCATTAAAGGGACCCTCAATAACATATTGTGTTATCTCTTCTGAAAATTCAACAAATACCTTTAATCCTGTTTCTGAATATCTTACAAATAGATTAGGATCTATATTCTCAAGGTCTTGTGTATTAATTATTGCCCATGTCATAGCTTTCTTCTGTAAATTTAACCTTTCCTATTAATATTTCTGGATATGGTTGATTAGCGCTAGGTACGGCATAGTTTTTTAAGAGCATAAACCTAATATATTTTGTACCTGGTCTAAATTCGTGGTAGTCTTGACCTATTCCTGTAATCCCTGTTGTAACATGTGTTGCCCATTCTCCAAATGGCCCAGTCGCTGGATATACTATGTAATTATAGGTTCCACCGGCAACTCCATTTGAAACTGGAGTTCCAGCTAGTGTAGAATAACCTATATCTGGAAAGGTTGTCCAATTATCGTTTTGGTCAGCAAATCTAAGACGCAATTCACCACCTCCAATGTCAGTTATTTCATTGTATAGTATATTATATTCTCCAAATCCAATTCTAGTAAATCCATAAGGTTCTCCGTAATCTGGATGAGATGGTGGAAAAAGAATGAAGTATCTGCCGTGAATCCAACTTTCAGCCGCTTTCCAATTAATACCATTATTTGAACTAGAAACATATGCATATTCATCACCTGGGTTTAAGTCGCGCGTAAGTACAGTATCTACTCTACCACCGCAATTTCTTCTATCACAAAAGATAAAATCTTTATTATAACATGCAAAACCAACATGACCTCCTGTAAGAACATCACCGTTAGGTCCTCCCATAGTTAAGGTCCTATTAACAAATTCAAAATTATAGGATTTATTTGGGTCAATTTCAATATATGAATCACTAAAAAAGGTACCTTTACCTGTTAGTTCTATTGAATATTCTGCACCATCATATGTCGTTGTTGTGTTTTCAGTAGCATTTGAAAAGTTTTCATTTCCCATTTCAAATTCCCCATTATAGAATATGCTATTAAATCTACCCATAGTTGCAACATATTGATTAGTAACTTCACAATGCTGACATCCTTCATCCTTAATAGCGGCGTCATAGATTCTAGCGCTTCCAATCTCTCCATTAAAGATTTGACTTACTCCATTTGCTCCTGATCCTCTTGAACCAAGCATAAAATAGGCAGAAGTCGCACTAAGTGTTGGACTCCACGATATAACTTCAGTACCGTTTACATATAGTTTATAAGTACCACCGTTATTAATTAGTATATAATTGGTCCAATATCCAACCCATGCATCATCTAGATCATGTTGTTGATTTTCATAACTGGTTCCATCTCCAACAAACATTGAGACCCTATTACCCCATATTTCAACACTAAGAACCTGATAGCCCATACTTGAACCTGTGTTAAATGAAAAAATAGTCTGTCTAACCCCAATATCTAAAGTTGGTATATTTGTTTTCGCCCATACATCTATTGTAAAGTTAGTTCCTGTGTTTAGGGCGTATGGGACCGAAATTAAATCATTTGTCCCATCAAGAACTATTCCTTTCTCTCCAACAGAACATCCATTATATGAAGATACTACAGTTCCGTTAACAAGATCCTTGATGCTCGTATGTGTTTCGGTGTTCCTATTAAATGAGGATATACTATCAAAATCTATATTTAATGCAAGATCTTCGGTTCTATATGGTCGAATATTTTTATCAACTATTAGAACATCATCTCGTAAAGAAGCCCACATAAAAGCCTCTTCTCTAGTACTTACGGGATTATCATTACTTCTCTCGTTAATAAATTCAATAAGCTCACTGTCATTTGCAACGGCTGCTCCTGTGTTTCCAGGCCCATAAACAGCATATCCTCCGTCTGGAATGTCAACGCCTGTAAAAAATCCAGTAGTTGCAGTTGGACCTCCTCCATGTGTGTTCTTATTAATCGCCCAATTACCTTTAAATACTGAATCTACCTCGGTTCCTGTTTTATTGTATTTTATTCTATTATTCGCCAATGTAATCTAAATATTATTCTAAGTTATCTGTTTCTTCTTCTTCAAATACAACTCCATATGATAATAACTCCGTCTTCCATTCTTCTTCATCAGTAGTCTGGAATAAGAACTTTCTAGGAGATTTCAATACTTGATTAGTATCGACTGTTCCGTAACCAAATATTTCTGTATTGTCATATACTATAAAGTATATTTTTTCTGATGGGTTATTAATTTCTATCATATTATTTAATGGTTTTTATACTCCTCCTCCGTCTGTTATGGTCCACCCGTAGGTATTGATTAATGTATTACGAGCTGCCTCGCCTGCTCCTCCTAAGGTGTATTGTGAATTACCTCCGCTAAAGGTTATATTTGATGGTGGGGTTTGTCCTGCCCAACCTATTAATGTAGCATCGTAATTAGCCGTTGATAAGGTAGCACCGTCAAGCATTCCACTCATATTCGTCACATTGCCTATATTCCAGCTCCCTAAGTTTTGATCGAAAACCTTTGCATCTCTAAACATTCCACTCATATTCGTAACGTTACTTACATTCCATCCGCTAATATCTTGGTTAAATGCTCTACAATTCCAGAACATACGATATAAAGTGGTCGCGCTACTTACATCCCAGCTAGTTATATTTCCATCAAATACTTGAACGCCCTGGAACATATTGGACATATTAGTAACACTACTTACATTCCAGGAGTTTAAATTTTGGTTAAAGCTTGTTGCATTTTCAAACATTCCATTCATAGACGTAACATTAGATACATCCCAGCCTCCAATATCTTGATTAAAGGAATAGGCTCTATTAAACATCTGGTACATATTCGTCACATTACTCACATCCCAACCTCCAATATTTTGATTAAAATCATTTGCATACTGGAACATCCGGTACATATTCGTAACATTACTTACATCCCAATTACCTATAGGTTGATTGAATCTATAAGCTGTATTGAACATTGAATTCATATCGGTTACATTACTCACATCCCAATTATTGATCCCGTTAGAACCTCCGTTATTAAATACTCGCGCATTGTAAAAGGCTGATCGCATTCGTGTTACTGCGCTAGTATCTAGCGATGACAGATCTTGATCAAATAGTCTACAGTTATTGTAAAAATTAATCATATCAGCTCCTACACCGTTATCATCCCATAGTATTGGTACATCACTAGCAGAGCTAGTCATATTGTTTAATCCTGAAAATCCGAATTGGTAGTTTTCAACCTCACCGTAACTAATAATTTCTGTGATTGCAGAAGGGTTATACAAGTTCTTTTTACCCTTACATACTCCAATAAATTGGATAGTATATTCTCCGGATGTACTGTAGGTGTGTCTACCGTCAGTATTTACCTGTGACGATGAAGTAATTGTATTAGATACTGTACCATCACCCCAGTCTATTACGAAGTCATATTCTCCATCAGTATCTAGTCCAGTGTTAGCTCCTATTCCTGCAGAATTTCCATTTATTTTATAAGAAAAAACAACATCTTCAGAAAACCTATCTTTTTCGGAATTATATTGATGTAGTACTTCTTCTTCAGAAAGTGCTTTATTTTTCCATATTCGAGTAGGACCTATATAACCATGTTGATAGTATTCTCGTATACCATTTGATGTATTTGCTGAGTATATAACAGCTCCCCATTCTAATGGCATAGCATCTCGAGTCATGTATGTAGAATCTTCAAGACTTAGTTGTACACCATTTAGATATATTGCTGCCTTTCCGGTTGATATATCGATAGTACCACAATAGTGATTCCATTCAAGTTCATTATAGTCGTTAGGAACTTGCTCTTCTGCACCATCACCAAAAACAGAGATTCCTACTTCAGTATATCCATTACTATATTTTTTACCTCCTAATTTAAAGGCATCACCGGTACCGCCCCAGCCTCCGCCTCCTATGAATCCATGTGTATCATCTACTCCTGACTCTGGTTCACTTGCAAACTTAAACCAACAATCTACAGAGAAACTCATATTTGCAATATTAAAGTCGCTAATGTCACTAATTGCAATATCGTCAGTTCCATCAAATAAGAAGCTACCGCCTCCTTCACTGCTATATACTGCACCACCATAAAGAGTAGAAGTAAATGTTTCACTACCTATACTGGTTACGGTTGTACCGCTTCCTGGATATGAATTTAGATCGGCTGCATCAATTTTAAACGCATATCCTCCAATTTCTTTATTTAGTCTATCCTTGAATGCATTATAGTTTACATATACCTCTAATGCTGAAAGATCTCTATTGTATATTCTTGTTGCTCCAAAGCTAGTTGACATTCTAGTTGATGTTCCTCCTAATACAGCGTTTGTTCCTATTTCAAAATTTAGTGCATCATTAGCAAATTCTGCAATATCAACATTTGAAGAGGTAGCGTCAAGCACTCCATCAATATAAAGCTTCATACCTTCCACATCCCCAGGTGTATATGTAAATACAACATGATACCAATCTCCCGGTGTTATAACTGTATTTGAATTAAAACTATTCTGTCCATTTGTTGCATTTCTAAAACCTGCTCTAAACCTGTTATTACCATCTCCTGGAAAATAGTAATCAATACCGACAGCATTCCTTTTACCTAAAATTCCAGCAGTATTACCATATGATGGGTTTTGAATAGGTTTTACCCATGTCTCAAGTGTAAATGTATCATCTTTTCCAAAATTAAGAACACCTGAACCATCAATTAAAATCTGATCATCAACACCGTCAAATGTTAAGATTCCATCATTAATATCGTTATGTACTATTCCATTTTCTAACTGACAATCTAGATTATTTTCGGTTAAATCATATATTTGCGTCCCTGTTCCTCCAGGATATGATTGATTGTCAGAAGGATCAATACAAAATACTAAATTTGTTGGAGTTATATTCTTACGTTTAGTATAATGATATAGTAGATTAGACTTACATGATTTATAATTCTGTAAAGCATCTGCTGCACTAAGGGGTCTATCATATATTCTAATCACAGCCACGGAAGAATAGGCTCTATTGAAGGCTCTAACCGTAGAGCTTGTATTAAATAGATTCCAGTCCTGTGTGTGGTTTCCATAAACTCCGCTAATTTCAATACCGTTAAGATAGTGTTTTAATACCCTGCTACCCAGGTCGCTATTCTGTACCGACCAAACATAGTGAAAAAAGTTACCATCTATTATTTCTGGGTAGTTAAGCTCCAATAGCTCAGTTTGTTCTTCACCTGCAGAGTTGTAGTACTTTTTAAATATTGTTGGATAGTTATTCATTCCATTACCAAGTATTTGCATATATCCATAGAATGAATACAACCCTGTTGGGGCATCATATTGACATCTAGACTTATATGTAATTAATGGAATAGAACCATCACTATTGGTAACTATATTTTGTTCATGTCCATCGGCGCTTCCTGATTGTGGATCCGAAAGAATGTAGTTCATTTGCGCAGTTGTAGGTTCTATTATATTCGGATCATCAAACCGCATAAACACTTCAACAGTAGTTGATTTATTTGTAGTTGTACTGTGTTTATTTATTGCTGCAAGATCGTTAGTTCCATCAAAAGATACAGCGGGAACAGTATCAGTAACTATTGGATCGGCAACTAGATTTGTTAAACTTACATTTCTATTATAAAGACTAAGATCATACCATCTGCCCTGTGAGATAATCTTTTTTAAACTAGCCTCATAGCTTGAATCAAGGTTAACTGTTAAGCCATCCTGTACAATATTATAACCATTCATATGGTCATATTTTGCTCTCTGTGCTTCATAGTTTTGTGTTACTTCATCTTGAGTTAAGGCTCTATTGTAAATTCTAAATGTACCAAGGTACATTTCCATAAAATAGCCCACACTTGCCCTCCAGCCACCAATTCTACCGCTACCTCCATTAAAGTTCGATTGTGTAGAACTTGGAGAACCATTAATTTGAGAAAGTGACTGCTCTACACCATTGATCCATATTTTATTATTTGCAATTGTTGTTGCATTTACTCCAGTATGCATCTCAAAGACATAATGGTGCCAATGATTAACTACACCAATTTCAGTTGCTTGTTCTACTGTAATACCATAACAATCTCCCTGTGCAGTATTAAATCCAATTGCCTGATTATAACAGTAAACGTCATATCTACTAAAACCAAAGAGCATGTTGTTTTTATAATCTCCAACGTTTGCCCACATCTCAACGGTAATAACGTCAGAGGTAATTCCAGGCGCCTCAAAGTCTATATATTGATTTGTTGCGTCTAGGTAGATTGCACCAAATGATCCGGCTTCATATGTTGGAGAATTATAGAATGTAGAGCTTCCCTCGCTGTTAGATATGTCTACAAGGCTTTCACCTCTATCGTACGATGCTGTGTTTGTCGGATCAAGATTTAAAACCAAATCATCAGTTACGATAGTTTTAAACTGATCGTCAAGAATTAAAATTGTGTCTTGTATAGATGCCCATGTAAGTGCATCTTCTACGCTAGACCTGTTTCCACCAATCGTTCCAATATAATCAAGCAACTCGTTATCACTATATGCTGTAAATACTGTATTGTTATAATAGATTGCATATCCTCCGGTTGGAACTGTAGATCCGTTGTATAGCCCCGTAGATGAACTAGGGCCTCCTCCGAAATTAGGATTAGTAATATTAATTGCCCAATTTCCTTTGAATAAAGAATCTGGCTCAGAGCCCGTTGAATTATATTTTACCTTATTAGACATATTGCTAAGGATTTATTATTCTTGGATTGGTTCTGTCCAATCTGCCCCTGATAAAATTGATAAGATCTGTGAATGTGTGTAAGGTCCTTCTTTTGTTGTAAGAGCATCTACTGTCAATGGTGTAGAGCCCTCCCACTTTACAAAAGTTTTCGACTCGTCTACTGACTTTCTAAGAGTATCGATAGAAGTTTCCATAACTTCATTAAAATTGATTGAATTGATCTCACTAACGTTAAAGATCATGTATTTTCTATTATTGAACATAATTAGTTGGGTTTGTTTTTTTATATATTAGCGTTATCTTGCTAATGCAACAGATTTATATAATTATCTCAATGGTTCAAATGTTCTAAATGGAAAAAGTCTTCTTTGGTGATACGTTGCAATTGAATCTGCCTGAATCTCCCATGGTCTTAATACCCAAGGAATAGAAAAGTCAATTTCATGACTCTTCCAAGTCCAATAGGAACCATGATCTACTAAATCTTTATCATTCATTTGAATTACATGGCCCCACTCATGTAACAATGTGTAATCACTTCTGGGATCACTTTGCTTTGACGCAATTAATATAACGAATGTTTTTGCATCGACATAGAGGGTGATTCCAGAAATTGCATATGATAAAGGTACATCATGTATGACGGTTACACTTACACTTGAGTCATCAAGATGCTTGTACATCTCTTGATTAATGTAGTTGTATGTTGGTGGAAGCTGAACAGGCGCATGAATTCCTGGATTAGCATTTGCATTCGTAATAACCCGACCTACTCGCCATTCAACCATAAAAGATAAAATGACCAAAAGGATCGCGATATTTCTTAAAAGGCTATTCACACATTACTCTAAACTATGATCCAAATGAGTATTTTAATCGACTTAGTTGGAAAGATACCATCTCAATAGGTGCTTGATTATTTTGATCATCATTCACTATTTTAAAAGTTATAATGTCTCCGCCTCCGAGTTCTAAATATTCATGGTACGCTGTACTCATTGTATGTGAAGTTCCATTAGGATCGAATAGCTGATGGTATCTATATGGTGTTCCATTTACATCAACTTGAGCATAAACATTAGGTGCATTTGCCCCTGAAGAACTAATACTAAATTCAAAAAGGTGCCATCCACCAGTATTTGCTACAAATCCACTATATGCTCCAGGACTACCATTTGCTGGGATATTATTAAATAACACGTCGTCGTCGATCTTTATAGTAAATCCGCTGGACCATGTGGATGTTGGGGCAACAGAGAAGCCAGATTCTACTGACAACACACTAGACTGATGTGTAATGGTTGAGTCTGGGATAGTAACGGTTATAGCGTCTGTTACCGGATCCTTAGTTGCAGTTACACCACTACCTTTGAAATTAAAACTGTCAGTAGTTGTAGTTAATAAAACTCCTTCATCGAGAGTTTCAATATTACTACCACTTCCAGGCTCTCCTTTATCTCCTATTCCAGAATTCTTAACTATGTTGGCTGAAATGTTAATGATTGTCATTGTTAGTGCCTGGTCGGACTTAAACCTAATATCAACAACATCTCCAGCAGTAAGATCTAGCAGATCCGTAATTGTAAAAGATCCAGACGTATTATTAGATCCAAAAGATCTTGTGGTTGTTGTATCAGTATCTTCTACACCATTTATAAAAATTGCAGCCGTAATTTCAGAATTATTTACGCTCGACTGTATTGCAAATGAACCTACAAATTGATAAACCCCAGTCTCTATAATTTCAAATTGGTCTGGATTTGTTCCTGATCCAGAAACATTAGTTACATTATTTGTTTCTCCAAATCCACCGGTATTCCATCCTGTAAATGATGTAGTCAGATTTAAGGTAGAAGGTGTAACAAATGCATCATGTATTTCTGAATATGCTACTGCTCCACCAAGAGCTCCAGGCTCTCCTTTATCTCCCGCATCTCCTTTATCTCCTCTTGCACCAGTAGGGCCATCTCCACCAGTAAGACCTGTTGATCCAGGCTCTCCTTTTACACCTACATCAGTATATGATATTTTATAAGTATTTCCATTTCCGTCTAGAAGTCCTAAATGTGCAACAGGGCTAACTAAAAAGGAATGAAATGTTCCATCATCAACATTTGAACCTACATCATATAGTCCAAAATCATCATCATTAAGATCTTCAATTCTTATTCTAGCCTTCGACTCAATGGCAGAAAGCCAATCTGTAGAGTCGGAACCAATTGAAGAAGTTTTGTCTATTCTTATCTCAGTAACATCAACAAATCCTCCACTTCCACCAACTGCGAAATCTACAGTAAATTCACCTGTTGTAGGATTAGTTCCGGCTGCATTATTAAACTCAAAGTCCATCGAGTTTGCAGAATTACCATGTTCTCCCTTATCTCCTTGAGTACCTTTTTCCCCAACATTACCTTTATCACCTGTCTCACCTTTTTCTCCACCTAATCCAATTACACATATTGTATAATCATCGTCTGTCTGTAGGGTTTGATTAACACCTGTAGGAGCGCCAAGTTCAAATGTATACCATCCAGTAGTAGGACTATTAATATTAATTGCAGTTACGTCATAAAATGTTCTATTTCCATTAGAAGCTTCTATGCTAATTGTACATCCAACGCCAATGTGATCGATATATGATACAAGCTGGTCACCTGAATGAAGAGTAAGTTCTATATTCCCTGTGCCAATTAATGTAGTAGAAGTTGTAAATTCAGTGTCTCCGGTTGCGGGTGGTGGCGGAGTTCCTGTTACGTCTTTCCATGTTCTAAGATAACATCCTCCTTGAGAACCAGTATCTCCTCTGACTCCTTTCTCACCCTTGTCTCCTTTATCTCCTTTTTCTCCTTGAACTCCAACATCTCCTTGAGCACCCTTGTCTCCTTTATCTCCTTTTTCTCCTTGAACTCCAGCATCTCCTTGATCACCTTTGTCTCCAGCGGCTCCAGTTTCACCTTTGTCTCCAGCGGCTCCAGTTTCACCCTTATCACCAGCGGCTCCAGTTTCACCTTTATCACCTTTATCTCCTGATCCAGTTTCACCCTTGTCTCCAGCGGCTCCAGTTTCACCCTTATCACCAGCAGCTCCTGGATCACCCTTGTCTCCTTTGTCTCCTGATCCAGTTTCACCTTTATCACCTTGAGGGCCTGGTACGGTTGATGCTTCTCCTTTATCTCCTTTATCTCCCTTGTCTCCTGATCCAGTTTCACCTTTATCACCTTGAGGGCCTGGTACGGTTGATGCTTCTCCTTTATCTCCTTTGTCTCCCGCAGCTCCTTTCTCTCCTTTGTCTCCAGTGGTTCCAGTTTCACCTTTATCTCCAGCAGCTCCTGGATCACCCTTGTCACCTTTGTCTCCTGATCCTCCACCTCCAGTACTTTCAATAGTATATTGTGCTGTACCTGCCGGAGTTTCGCTCAGAGTTATTGTAATATTTGCGCCAGATACCAAGTCAACTGTACTTGCAGATGCAACCGTAGTAGTATTATTTGAATCAACGATACAGTCAATACTACCAGATCCTCCTGATCCAGGGTCCATTATCCAAACATATTCACCATTGACATTTGCAAACTTTAAGTACTTATTGACATCTCCTGCTCCTAATGTAGTTGTGCCTCCGTTAGAATTCATTACTCTATAGTTTCTAACGACCTCATCAAGGAGTTCAAGATTGTAATCCATCTCATCATGTGCTAGAGGTCTGCCTAATAGATTTGGCAGTAATGGTAAAAATTGTCCATTCGCCCCAGAGTATTGGCTAGGATCAATTCCTCTCTGTGCAAATAACTGATGGTAATATTCTAGTGTCTGTCTTGGCATCTTAAAGTTTTATCTTTTTAGCAAATCACTCTTTTATATCCTGGAAAGTCAGATCTTCTTGTTTGCTTATAGTATTTATCTATTAGAGTATGATAGAATTTATTTGTAATAAACTCAATGTATTCACAAGGATCTAAATATTCTGGCTGGGGTGTTATATAACTATAACAGGCAAAATTAGCGAATAGATTCTCAAGTTCAATTTGTTGTTTAAATAGCTTCTTAAGAGCATTAACACTCGTTTTGTTAATTGAAACCTCCTTTGAAGATTCAAATTTTCTTCGCATATTGTTAATAAAGATCTTGTCTTCGTTATCATCGATTGAGAAGTTCAATAACGACACAATACCCTCATTACAAGTAAAACATTCACATTCTGGATTATCAATCTTACGATATGGATAATTCTCAATGATGAATTTCTTTAATGCTGCAAGATTCTCAAACCTAGGAAATGTCTTTGTACCAAACTTTGAATTTCTATTAATGAGTATAGAAGTTACTTTCTTTTCATTAGTTTCAATTGTTTGTAGAGTATCGTAGATGTTAATTAGCGATATACGTTCAAATACCATATTACTTGTTAAATATTTCAGTAAGTATATAGGCAATAACACCGGCTCCAGTAGTAAATAGAACCCAAAATGCTCTTGAAAAATTAGACTTCCATTTTACAAGATCTCTGTGTTCTTCAATTAGCTTATCAAACTCTCTTTCCTTCTTTTCCTTTTCCTGTCTGAATTCAGTGTTCTTTCTAATCTCGACAATTGCGCCATCATATGGATTAAGCAGTCTAGACTTCAAATCCGACATGTCTGATTTCATGTCCTCTTGATTTTGAATCAATTGCTTAATCGAAGTATCTAAATGAATATAACTAGGATCTTCCATCTTTTGCTTTAGATTTGCAAAAGATTCAATAAGGTCTTTGATTAATTCTTCGTTACTTCTCGACATCGCTTTAGGTCTTTTTCTTTATATATCACATAAAAAAAGGGTCGCACTGCGACCCTCTACTAATTTTTAGATTTAGCTTAGCCTAGTTGATATACATATTAAGTTCAAACTTACTACCCATACCATAAATTTGAACGTGAAGAGCCTTTCTCTGTTCTTTTCCGTTCTTATATAATGTTAGTGTGTCTTTTTTTGTGTCACCATCATTTGGTTTGAAAAATGCATCTAAGTATGCATTACCATACTCCTCTTGGTCTAGTTCATATCCCATCTTATTTGCATACTTCTCAACCTCGTCAATTGCAGTTGAATATTGTCTGTGATAAACTTGAAAGTCTGATTTAGACTCGTTTAGAAATTCATTAAATTTAAGCATATTCATCTTATTTGTTTAATTTTTGAAGCAGTCCATCTAGATCAAGTTTAAAACCATATCCAGCACCTTCGTATCTGTAGTCTATTTCTACAGTTACTGCCTGTCTAGCCCTTTTCAACCTACTATTGATGCTATCTTCGATATCTTTAGCAATTGCTGTTTTAGATACGTCCGATTCAATTTCTTTATCCAAATCTTTGCTACTACTAGGTAATGCAATAATTCCACTACCTCCAAGATTTTCACGCAATGTGTATTCAATTGCCTCATCGCCAATCACTACCTGAAAGTTCTTTTCATACAGTTCGCTTTCAACAACGTAGTCATATTTCTTTAGGATTGGTTCAATTGCATTTTGAATGGCATTTCTAATCTCTTCTCTCATTTTAGGACTAGTAGTGGGACCAAATCCAGCAGGAATCATTTTTGAAAGAATATTTCTCATGATCAACTTTACCTTCTCATTTACTGATTCGTTTGTTCTGTCTTCCCATGCAATTGCAAAATCCTCGCCATCCATTTTAAAGTAGGCGATTATGTCTGCAATATGGTCATTACTTGCAGGATCTGAGTCTTCTAGCTTTTCACCAGTTACCTCTTCGTAATTATTGTAGATGAAATCAGCTAATGATTGCGGAGATGGAGTTGGACCATACTCTTTTCTAAGTTCTTTTAAAAAGCCCTTTAAGGTTTTTAAGTTATTTGCCTCGTTTAGGAATTGATTAAATTTCTTTGCCTTCATATCGTTTTTTCATTACTTTGTAGCCTCTGCTTGATGTTCTACCAGCCTTTGCTTCCATTGTGATTTGGAAAATGGTCGATAAATCATTTCTAAATGAGTTAACGATTCCTTTCCAACCTGGATTTGTAGTAGTTGTTTTAAACATTTTTTGAGAATCCTGCATGAAATCTTTATGTATTTTAGTAGAAGTACCATAGTCGTTAGCATCCTTTGAATCAAAATAAGCATCAACGTCTTTTGTATATTTTGATAACAATTTTTCAAGGTCGTCTTCAAAGCCGTCCATGTCGTATTTCTTTGGAGCTATTGAAGAATACATGTTTTTTAATTTGACAGACATTGAAGTTAATTGCTTAATATCATCTTTGTCTCCTGTAGTTTCCCAAGTATATTTTTCTGCCAAAAAGGTATTGAAATCGTTTATGTGTTTCATTGATTAGATTTATTTTTTAAGTTTATATCTTTTAATTAGGTAGTTTCCAAAATTAATTGCATGTTGTATTTGAGCGTCTTTTAAATCTACCCAATAGATCGGTCCGTAGATAAACAGGGCATCAAATAAATCATCTGTATACGCCTTCCACTCATCCCACGCTTTTTTATACTTTTTATAACGAGGTGCAGAGGGACGCATGTTCGGGCCAGTGTGTAGGATCTTATCAATTTCGCCAATTGTATTTAAAAGTTTACTATTATCTCTCTTTTTATCCTCTGGGGATACTTCCCATTCATGCTCTCTTTCTAAACCAATGTCATTGAAACTTATTCTTTTAAGAGGAGATTGGTAGGATTTTGGTTCCTCATTTAGTCTACCTTCAGCTAAAAAAGTATTGAAGTCATTTACGCGTTTCATATTATCCTTTTTGTTTTTTAATATTTTAAATAAAAAGTTGTTCATTTTATTTTTCTGGTTTAATGTGGTTTAATAAACTTTCTATCCAATCTAAAATTTCAAAGTTTTTATCTAATTTTTTATCAGATTTTTTTATTAATCTTTCTAAAGCCATATAAAATTTTCTATATTCAGGATTATCATTCCCCATATATAAATCATAATCTGGGTGATTTGGATCTGATGTATCTTTAGGTGCTTTTCTTGTAGCATACTTCCCAAAAATATTCTCAGCTAGCTTACCTTTATTTGTAACAACAAAATTAGTTAAACCTGCATCTCTTAACAATTGCATTACTGCTCTTTGTTCTACATTAGAGTTTGAAAAACCAATATAAAACGGATTTTTTGAATAGATAGCATCAATTCCGTTTTGTTTTAAAAGTTCTTTTGCTTTAAGTGCTTGGGCTTTACCTCTTACTCCTGGTTTATACCAAAAAGCAAAATCGTGTTTATTTGTTTTACCCTCGTTATTACTATCGAATTGTATTTCGGCTTCGTGTAATTTACCTTCAGCTAAAAAAGTATTGAAGTTATTTACGTGTTTCATATTATCCTTTCTTTAATTTTCCGTCCTTTCCAGCGTCTCGAACCTCCTTTGCAAGATCTTTATCCGCTTTACCCCAAGTTCCTTCACCTTTTGTTAAGAATGAATTTACTCTTGCATATCCCCATTGTTGTTGATTTGCTCCAGGTCTGTGGCCAGTCTTCCATGCAGCCAGGCCTCTTCTCATTACTGCTCTGATGATTCCAATCGGAACTCCAGTCTCTTTTGCCTTGGTCTTTAGTGCCGTCTCGATCTTTTCATCGTCAATTGGTCCACGATCAGTTGACTTTTGGTCTTTATCATCTTCCTCGTTTACTGATTCTTTAATGCCATAGTATGCCATATACTCATCACGGCTAAGTCCTAACGATTCACATTGATAGTCAATGAAGTCCATTGTACCAAAGTGGTCTGCTTGAATAAACTGAGTGATTCCTTTTACGTATTTGTTCATCTGGTTATTTTATTGTTATAACCTATATATCATAAACCCCTCTATACAATTTAGATACCAAATGTATCATCGACGTCATCTTTGTTTTGGTTTAAAAAATAGTTGATAATCCAAATGCTATTATTGCTAATATTCCTGCTGTAAAAAATCCCATAAGGAAATAAAATTCTTTATTTTTCATCTTTGTTTTGGTTTAATTTTGTATCTAATGTTTCTGACATAGCCACTCGCAACCAGCTTTCAACTCCTTCGAATCCATTTTTTATGATGTCACTACATATTTTAGTTGCGTAAATTTCTACTAATTTGTCAAATTCTTCTCTTGATATTTCTTTACTGATCTCTCTTTGGTGTTTGTTATTGGTGGGTTAGTTATACCCATTGTTACTCCTACCCAATACCCTAAAAGTATTCCAATGCTACCAAGTTTATCAGATACTAAAAACAGCAATAACAAAACTACCATTAATGTCCAATATATTATTTTCTTTTTCATCTCTCTTTGGTTTAAAATAATATTTTTTCAAAAATCCAAGCCAATATGGATATTGGGATTAAATCTAAATAACTAAATCTCTTTTCTTTAATGTATTTCCAAATCTTACTCATCTTTGTTTTGGTTTAATATTAGAATCTCTTGATTGTCCACATCTACATTAAGACTAACTACAGGTTTATCCATTCGATAAGTATATTCACCATCTTCTGTTAATATACCTTCTTCTGCATTAACCACATCAAATTCCAAAAACTCTTTTGGTAATGTGTCAATCCAATCTCTTACTTCTTTTAATTTAATCATCTTTGTTTTGGTTTTTCAAAGAATATCCAATTTGCTTTTCCATTTCTTCCTATTTTAGAAATCTTACTAGATACCTCTTTTAATTTATTTTTTAACTTACTCATCTTTATTTTGGTTTAAAAATTGTTGGTATATCTTTTCTTGGTGTTCTTTAGACATACTCCAAAAGTCATCAAACACAGGGTCATTACTTACAAACTCTGCAAATAATATTGCGTTCCATTGTAATAACTCTTCGGTTGTTCGGAATCCAATGTTTCTATTTTCTTCTTTACTCATCTTTGTTTTGGTTAATTGTAATCTTATTGTTACTCCAAAATTCCATACCCTCTGTACTATTATTGAAGAACATAAATCCTGGTCTTGATGCAATATCTTCCATCTTTTCTATATTCTCTTTATCTTTGTCCCACTTAATAGTAATACTTCCTCCTACTTGTATTACCCTATTAAAGTCTTCGTATGTATATTGTAATAGTGCTATGGGTAAAGAGTCTTCTGGTATATCGTTTTTTATTTGGTAATATACTTCTTTCATTTCTTTACTCATCTTTGTTTTGGTTTAATTCTTTAATCTCAAATATTTTACAATCTTCAACATTACAACATTCTAACATATCCTCTTTCCATTTTAACATTTTCTCTATGTTAGTTGAAATACTATACCCTATTGTAAAGTTATCATCTCGTTCATCTTGAACCAATCCTATGTATCTTTCTTTACTCATCTTTGTTTTGGTTTATAATTTCTTTTCGTCTTTCAATATTAAGGTCAATATCAACCCCATTAAAATCATAATATTTAGATGGTGCACGCTCAATTTTCAAATTAAGAGGTCCAAATTCTTTTTCATATGAATCGTATAACTTCCTTCTCTTTTTTTCTAACTTTTGTAGTTGTTGTGAAAGATTGATCCACTCTTTATTATATTCTTCTTTACTCATCTTTGTTTTGGTTTAGTATGTTAATGTTTTCTATAGTAATTTCAATAACTCTGTCTAATTCTGGAACTCCATCTACTTCCTTTTCGGCTTGAGATTGTGAATCTAATACCAACTTCATTCTATCATCTGGTGAGATGTTATATTTATTGAATAAATCATGTACAGGCTGATATGACTTCATACGTTCTTCGTGTAATGCTTTTGTTAGTGTCTCTTCTAATTCTTTATTAATATCCATACCTTTACTCATCTTTGTTTTGGTTTTCTATTAATTGTTTCATTTGTTCTCTGAATGTCATCATAACAATGTCTTCTGCTATTAGTTGTCCCTTCATTCCAAATATCATATCTTCACAGAGTTGAAAACCTAAAAATACCTTTTCTTCCATACCCCACCTTCTAAAAACTGTTGAGACTCCTAATTGTCCTATAGGATAATGTTCAGATTTTTCAGTACGTTTCATCTCACCTACTACTTCTATCTCTAACCCTTCATTAGCTTCGGTCATTATTCGTATTCCTTCTTTAATGATTGGACTTATCTCTTCTTTACTCATCTTTGTTTTGGTTTAAGTTTTCTAACATCATTTCTAATGTTTCGTCTAATATAGATAGATTGTGAAACTTCTTCATATCTTTGTACGCTTCTAACGTTACTTTAGATTTTCCTTTTACAATAAACCCAGACTCATCTGTCAAGGTAATATTAATGTTTATTTTTTCTTCTTTACTCATCTTTGTTTTGGTTTAATCTTTAAATGTTGGACCTGCAAATCCTGGTATATACATTTCTAACATAGTCATTCTATCTGCTTGTTCATACGTCATACCTTTTTTTAGGTACTTCTCTAATATCTTTCTTCTCATTGCTTCTTTTAAAGCAATTTGTTCAGTTAGTTCATCAACTGTAATACCTCTACTCTTGGCGATACCTTCCAATGAGTATCTTTCTTTTAATTTTCCTTTTGGTTTGAACTCTTCTTTATCCATCTTTGTTTTGGGTTAACTTCTTCTTTAATATACTTATTGATTCCGTATTTTGTTTTCACTAAGTAATATTCAAATATAGAACCATCTAAACATTTTTGTTTTACATCATCAACAATTTCCCCCTCTAATTCAAATTCATTGGGGTCAAATTTTAGGTTTGGTACAATTACCTTACTCATCTTTGTTTTAATTAATTGTTGGTATATCTTTTCTTGGTGTTCTAACGCCTTCAAATTCATTTTTTATGATTTCACTCGGAGAGGCAATCAACCCTTCCTCGATTTGATAAATTAGAGTGTCATCGGCTGAAGCCGCTTTATCCAGCTTCAGTTTGCCACCATATTGTGAAATTACCTTGTTTGTAATTTTAACATCTGCGTCTGGGTTTGTGTCTAAATAGATTGCCACTACTTGCCCACCTTTAGTGTCTTTTAGAAAGGCTGAAGCATATTTAAGAGATGAATTTAAGTCATCAATAATTTCTTCTACATCAACGAATGTCATCTTTGTTTTAATTAATTGTTAAAAAATATCTCTCTAAGATTTTGATGTTCAATCACTCTTAAGATTGCTTTATCATATTCTGGAGCCTCGGCATAGTTTCTGTCAAGATAACTAAGATATGCATCTTCAGTTCTCAAATCATTAAGATAGCGTGACTGAAAGAACGCATAGTCATATACACTTTCTTTCCAGTTATCATAGAATGCATGATTAAGTTCAGTTCCCTTTGCGGTAGTACATCTTGCCCTTGCCTGCTTCATTCCAAACAGGTTGTGATTAGACCTAAAGATGTTACTTTGAAAATGGCCACTCTCAATCATAGCTTGTGCCATTACAATATGTGGGAACCTAACATTAAGGTCAATTAACATTCTTGAAAGATTCTCAATTGAGAATGTATCTGTCCGCGTCTCCTGAATTAGATGGTATCGATCCTCGACTGGAAGTTCGATAATGTTTTGCTCGAGTCCATTCTTTTTACCAATCTGAAAGGTAATTAGTGGAAGTGTAACTACAAAGAATAGAGTCACTCCAATAAGTCTATTGAATGTAACCTTCTTGTATGTTAAATCTTTTGTATCGTATTTATAAAACATAGGCTTATTTTAAGTCCGAAATATAGTTAACTGCAAACTCATACTTCTCCGACTTCTTGTTTGCTGCATAGACTTGAAGAGGGTGAAAGTCATCTTCGTTTTCCCAAACGCATTCATCGTGTGGTGTAATGTACCAATTGAGTAATTCAAGAGCCTCATCGAGTTCGTAAGAATCTCCACGGGCATTCAACAGGTAACATGCTCTCATCGCAGTTTCAAACCTTTCATCATGTAATGAAGTTTCTGCAATAAATGCATCGACGTTTTTACGAATCGCTCCTTTGTTAATGTTTAGATCTCTTTTTAAACTAACTTTCATAGTTATTGCTTTTAATTATAGTACTAATATAAACATAATTCTTGACACGGAAAAATCTGGGTTGAATTATTTTCAAAAAAGTTTTAGTCGTTAATAATTATTGTTTTCATACCTCTGTTAGTTTATACTTCTTACCATCAATCTCTACTACCTTTCCTTCACATGATTTAGGTCTATTGTCTTCAATTTTCCCATAAGAGTATTTCCAGTAGATTCGGTTTCCATTGGAAACGTATTCTCTTTTACCCCAATTCCCATTAAAGAATTCACAGTAGATTTCATTTCCATTGGAATCGTATTCTTTTTTATGCCAATACCCATCAGAGTCTTCATGGTAGATTCATT
>Ga0213865_10000732_pt1 | contig 22124 bp, 18 predicted proteins | sample PICome_6_FD_160100 | JGI IMG/M metagenome (GOLD analysis project Ga0213865, IMG submission 160100) | Coastal seawater microbial communities near Pivers Island, North Carolina, United States - PICO282 | ecosystem: Environmental > Aquatic > Marine > Coastal | place: USA: North Carolina...
CCCAAAGGAATTTCAGTGACCATGGGAGCGTCCCCAGCGTAAGCAGTAACGCTAATTCTCCAGCACCTACGCCTTCACCAGCAAGGAAGGTTACGAATGTGACAGTAATGAAGCCCCAGGGAATTCCTTGAGCCACGTACAGAGCACACAATGTTAGCACTCGTGCGCTGTAACTATCTTCCAAGGTTTTTCCTTCGGATAATTCTTCAACATATTCGATTTCTTCAGATTCTTCTTCAAGAACAACTCCTAATTGGAAACGTTCGCTTCTCATCGTAATGAAGCCAACAAACAAGATGATTCCAATGAACCAAGGTGAAAACAATAGAAGCGAGATTCCTCCGACACCCACAGAGAGTGCTGTTGCTTCGCTGTCATCGACTGGTTGGTTTGGATTCAGTGCACCGGGGTCTGAGGCATTTAGAATGGGGAATTGCCCCTCTACAGTCAAACTAGCAGTGTTGTCCGAGTAATACATTCGGAATTTTGGATCACATCCTGCTATGAGTTTGGCCGGATCGAGACATTCGAGTGTTGTTGGCCCAGGTTTGTTGAATTGGACCTGTAAGACAGGAAGAGTTCCTTCTTCCCAATAGGACATATTCTCAGTTATTTGGATATTCCAGTTTATTTGCTCATCTTCGTAAGTTGGGATAACAAATTCCTTTTGAGCGAGAACTTCTGAATCCTTTAGAAAAGAAAGAACGAGATCGTCTCCACTATTCTCTGTTGATTGTATGAAAAAACCGAGACTCAAAGCAATACTGCCTTCTGGATCAAGAAACAATTCTTCTGATAGAGGGTTGCTCAACGAGCAGGAAAAATCGATGTTTTCTGTCTTATCAAATTCACCAAACCCAACATCTGTTGTTTCATCTGAAGAAAAATGAGTGAAGCAATTCCCGTTTGCAAGAGATGCATCTCCCCAGAGATACATTGTGTCATTTTCGGGAGTTGGTTGGGTGGCGTCTACGACCTGTCCAGACGCACTGGAGACGAACAGGCTTGTGAGCAAAAGGAAACAAAACACAACACAAATAACACGATTTTTGTTTTGAATTAAGATGCCCCCTTGGGTTTCCCTTCCGTTCGTAGTATGAATACCTTCACTGGTGTTGCACCGGGATACATCTTTGAATCTATTCTTCTTCTTTGGAGAGAGGGTTTTTTGAAACGAGATGCTGTAAATTGATCATCATCAAACTCGAAATCAGAGCAAGTGGTATCAAAAAGCCGACAAAAACACTCTCCTTAAGCCACGGAGGGGATGGAATTTCTACATCTCTCCACCTCCGATAATCTGGCTTTTCTCCACCGAGCACAAACGATTCTCCAATGTACGGAGTTGAAACTGTTTGATTCAAGACTTCGCCTGCAGCGGTAACACGTTCAAGAGGAGCGTCCCATTTGTGGAGAGCGAGAACATATTTGGTGTTATGAATTGGAAGGATGGTTGATGCATTGAGGTCAATTGATGCTTGAACAGATTGTTCGGGAAACATGTGGATGCTTGACCACGCCTCGTTGTATTGTCCAGCTTCGATGATAGCAATATCGAATGGACCGTACTTATCGCCAATCTCTACATATTCCTCTGAATAGCCACTGTCTCCACTGAAGAATATCTTATGGCCATTGAAATCCAAAACCCAAGATCCCCATAGTGTGTTGTCACCTGAAAGTCCGCGACCGCTGAAATGTTGCGATGGTGTAAGTGCAATGAAGAATTCAGAAGTTACATTGTACTCATCGTACCAGTCGAATTCAATGACATTCTCTGATGGAATGTCCCATCTTATCAAATGAGATTTAACACCGAGTGGTACGAAGAACTCTGCTCCTGCAAGAGATTGAATTGTCCCCATGTCCAGATGATCATAGTGATCGTGTGAAATGAATACATAATCAACTTGAGGTAAATCTTCGATGCCATATGTGTGCTGATATGCAAAAGGGGAAGGACCGAAAATAAGAGGATCCAGTCCCCCATCACCAAGGATGGGGTCCATCAGAATCGTTGTGTTATGCGACTGAATGAGAATGGTTGAATGTCCAAACCAAGTAATGCTCACATCCGATTCGTTCAAAGACAAATTTTGGAACTTTTTTGTTGGTAAAACAACATTTGGATCACGGTCATCATCACCGACCATGTAGTCCAAAAGTGTACCAAAAAAGGAGCCGGTTGAAACACTTGTTTCGTTTAAATTATTGAATTTCCCATCATAATAATTTGGCGAATCATACGATCCTGGATCGCCTCCCACTTGCGGTGAAAGGTTGAGAAAAGCAGTTGCTGAAAGAAGGATTATGATGACAAAAAACAGAACCATTGTGGAAAATATTTTTGCCTTCCGTTTGAAACTTGGAACCGATACATCCACTTCTTTTTTCGTAAACACTGAAGTTCTACACAACAGATTGATGCTTCCTCGAATGAGTAAAATCAACACAATGAAGAAATTTACAGATTGTAAATTATTGCGATAGAACCAAAACATTAGGGCGAGGAGTAGGAGAACCTTTCCTGATGACTTTATTTTTTTATGATGTTCATCAAGCGTCATGCCTTCACCTAGTCAGTCTCGTTAAAGATTCAAGTGAAGATCAAACGATTCGGTCGATAACACGTACGTGGTCTCCACGCATGTTGAGCGTCATTGGAATCGGTTGTTCGTAGAGTTCCATGCTGACTTCTTCCTTTGTTTCTGAAACGCTTGTTACACGAGCCTTTTCGCCCTTGAACGCACCTGAAACAATTTCGACGATGCAACCAACTTCGATTCCAGCGGTTACAGCCTTTGGTTCCAAGTATGGCAAGATATCCAACAACGGAGCTTCACCAGGAAGAACGGTCTTAGCGTTCTTGAGAGGTGTTTGAGTAATTCCTCTTCGAGCACTCGGATCTCGACCGCCAGAGCGACCAATCAACTTCTCAACGTGGTGAAGTGCACTTGATTCGACAAAGAGGTATCCTCGCATGTTGTTTGGATGAAGAACAGAGAAAATTTCTCCTTGTAAGGAAGTCAGTGAACCGCTTCCGTGCAGACGAGCATACATTTCGTCTGCAACACGTTGTTCAGAACCAATCGCTGTTTTGACGATGTAGAGGAAAGAGCCGACAGATCCGTACATTTCACGGAACAATTTCTCAGAACCTTCCATTTCGCTCATGTTTGAGAAGACACAATTGTATTCAAGTAACTTACCAGGATCGATCCATTCGTGAGAAACGTAACGTCCTGTTGGCGTTACTTCCTCGGAACTCGTTGCGACAAGAATAGGCATGACATCAACGAGCGAACGACCCATGTCGATGCCACGTTCAGGTCCTGTTCCAATATAGTCGAGAGATTCAAGAGGAAGTCCAGTTGCTTCAGTTACACGTGCCAGAACTTCTTCTGGAGTATCTCCAACGCCCCAAACACCATCCCAAAGACCAGGGAAATCATTGTCGTCCTTACTTCTGTTAAGCAGCAACAACTTTTCTTCAAATCGTACAAAAACAATAAACGCTTCAGTCATCAATAATCACCAACTAATCCTCAGATTCCGAATACATCGTGAATCAACCAAGGAAGGAAATTGTCCATAAGGACGAGTAAAATAAATCCGATAGCTCCAAGAACGAACAGACCAATACCGCAGATGATGCTGGTTTGCTTGAATTCCTGCGGCGTCGGCTTTCTCGCCATTCGAATAATTCGGGCCCAAGAGCCACGGGAAATCTTACGGAACTGGGCTTCTATCCAGTCTTGACGGTCCTGAACAGCATCCTCGAATGTGCGTGAATCATCTTTTTTATCCGACATGGTACAACCTCGTGCTTTCCTACCGACCCAACCCCCTATTATAACCGCTTCCACGCGAATTGGTTTTCAAAACGAAGCAATATTCGGCAAGAGTTGATGAGGGGTGAACGGATGCATAGCCTTGTATGGCTTCGCCTGACCCTTATGCTACTCTAGGCGTTTCTCGCAACGCTTCGGATGCTGAGATTAAACGAGCATTTCGAAAACTTGCTCGTAAACACCATCCAGATCGGAATCCAAATGATGCCGCTGCTGAAGCCAAATTCAAAGAAGTTCAAGCCGCATATGAGACGATTGGAGATGCTTCAAAACGTCAAGAATACGAGCAAAAAAAACGCATGGAAAACATGTTTGGCGGAGGCGGTGGACGCTCTCCTTTCGGTGGAGGCATGGGCGGCGGGTTCGAAGATATGATCGGGCAAATGTTTGGCGGTGGACAGCAGCAAAATCCATTCCAACAACGTCAACGACGGCCTCAAGCAAGACCAAAAGGTAGCGATATTCATGTTTCTGTCGATGTGGAGATGGAACAAGCGATCACGGGTGGAGAAATCACCTTTCAAGCACAACGCATCAAGGTTGGAAGTGGAAACGTTGCCTCAAAGACTACCCAGAATTTCAAAATCAGAATTGACCCTGGCGTCAAACACGGAACGTCCAAGCGCCTGAAAGGTCAAGGGAACGAACATCCACAAGGAACAGCTGGCGATCTCCATGTTACGTTCCGAATCGATGCTGGAGAAGGAAGGCATTGGGAAAACGGAATCCTCATTCAACAAGTATCCATCCCCTACTCAACAATGATGCTTGGAGGTAAGGTCAAAGTGAATCTACCCTCTGGAAAAAGTGGGCTTCTAAGTGTGGCTGGAAACAGTCAACCAGGAGACAGAAGACGAATGGCAAAAGCAGGCTATCTCCAAGGAGATTTAGACCTTGAATTTATTCTCGATGAACATGAAGAATTAACGCCGGAACAAATTGAAATCCTCGAGAAACTCAAGGATGTGGGGCTGTAATTTTATGTCAAAACACAACAAAAAGAACAGTCCTCGTGGCCCCGATGACGAACGGTTTTGGAGACGTTTCACTTCCCTCCTTCGGGAAGATGTTCTTTGGGAAAAGGATTGGTCCCTCGACGAAATAGTTGATTTCATTCTCCAAAATGAAAACCGCCCTCCTTCACGAGAAGATGACAAATCCTATCGGAAACGATTGATGGATGATGTTGCGAAAATAATTACTTCAAGTCGGAGCAATTCCACACACTTCACATGGCAAGGAAACAATTCAGTTCGACCTCGTTCACGTGAGGATATCCTCAAAATAAACGAAGCCGTTTCGCGCTGGTCATCTCAAATCGCTCGACTTGAAAGAGGGGAAGAAGAGTGGGGCGAAGATGACCGACAGACCTTCTCCCTCCTCATAGCAACCTGGGAAGCAATGCTTACCGGTGCCTCTTTGCCTGAAGGATGTTCAATTCACGAAAACACTGGAATGAAATGGAAATCGTTCAATCTCGAACTCGAAATCAAACGTCTTGCTGCACGTAAATCTGGGTTGAGGTTTCCAGAATTTGAACCGGCAATGGCGTGGATGTTGGTTCAACATAAACACTGGAATTTACTCGAACTACTCGAGCACAGGCTTGCGTGGCGAAGGAAGAACAATCTCAATCCGTTCCCATCTTCCTATGATTCATCCCTAGAAGCATGGGCAGAGACATTGCCTGATGTCGATGCTGAGGCTGAAATTGACAAAGGTCGAGTCGATCTGCGTCACCTCGAATTTGTAACAATCGACCCTCCCGATGCAAAGGATTTTGATGATGCGATTTGTTTTCAAAAGAGCGAACATGGCTCAACATTGTGGGTTGCAATAGCGGATGTAGCTCATTACGTCACCACTGATTCTCGCCTCGACACGACTGCTCAAGCAAGAGCGACATCCGTCTATTTGCCTCATGGTGTTCTTCCAATGCTTCCGTTCAGGCTAGCTGATGATTTGTGCTCACTTCGGGCAAATGTCCCTCGATTAGCGATGGTTATCGAAATGAAGTTCGATGAAAGCATGGCCATTATCGAATCAAGAGCGCATGAGGCGGTCATCGATGTCAAGCAAAATCTTGCGTATGAAGATACACTTGAGGATTCAAGATGGGATGAATTGTTTACACTTGCTGAGCACTGGCAAAAGGATGAACTTCGATTGAACGTTCAGCAAGGAGAACAGCGCCCGCGTATTCAGGAAGATGGATCGGTTCGAATCGATGTTAAATGGCCAAATAAGGCAACAAAGATGATTGAAACATTCATGGTTAAGACCAACAATATTGTTGGTGAGATGCTTGGTTCCAAAGGTGCATTACTTCCTTGGCGTTGCCATCCATCGCCAGATTCTATCGATGTTCAAGATCTCAATGAACAACTCAAAGCCCTACAAATTGGCATCACATTGCCAGAACCTCGAACAAAATCAAAAGGGCAAAATGAGACTGATGAATTAGCAAGTCTTCTCGGTTCTTGGGCAGGGAATAGTATTGATTTGAGTGGCTTAGAATCCTCCAATGAGGTGAAGAAGGACGTACCTGATTATCTCAAAGAAGTTACAGATCAAGATGCAAGGGATGAGATGCTCGATGGATTGAGACAAGCGCAAGAGAAAGCCGTTTCACTTAGTGCTTCTTTGAGACGAGTCGTTGATCAGGGGCTCTTCCAATTGATGAATCGTGCTCGCTATGATGTGGAGAACATAGGACATTTCGGCCTCAATCTTGATGCATATGCTCATTTCACAAGCCCAATACGCAGGTATCCTGATTTAATTGTACATCGACAACTCAAAGCACATTTGCACAATAAGGAATGGGTCTACAGTGAAGAAGAATTGTCATCATTAAGCGAACACTGTTCATCTCAGGGCAGAATGGCTCAAGTGCTCGAATGGGAACTTGTGGCTGTTGCGCTAAATTGGCATCTTCGTCTGTCAGAACATCAACAATGGAATGCTCGAGTTGTTGGCTTGAGAACACCTTGGATCTTCCTTGATCTCAAAGATGATGGTTCCATGCACGGGCGAATGCATCTCAAACAATTATCCAAGAAAAAGAATTTGTTCATTGATGAACACGGCCTCAAGCTCTTAGAAGAAGGCCGGGATGGACATAGCGAACATGCTTTGCTCGAACTTGGACAACTCTTCCCATGCCGAATCCGAGGACTCGATCTTTGGTCTGGTCGTCTGGACCTATCACCGGTCTAGCATCAATGCTAATTATGAGCAAGCAGTGACCGAAACAACGAGGAAGCGGTATGGCTGAAACGGTACTTCGGGTAAAGGGCATGTCATGTTCTTCTTGCGTTGCCTCAGTGGAATCGGTTGTTTCTAAAGTTCCTGGTGTCGAATCGGTTCGTGTTAATCTAGCCTTGGAGAAAGCAAGCATCACTTGGAGTACGGATAAGATTGACATTAATGGAGTTGTAAATGCTGTTGAGAATAAGGGATTCCAAGCAGAAAAAATCTCAACACCAGAAACCATCCGCGCAGAAGCAGTTCAATCAGCACGTAAGCAGGGGCAACTTGCAGGTTTTGCGCTTCTGTTGTCAATTCCGACCCTCATCGTGAGTATGTTCGTTTCGGATTTAGGAGCAACTGGTTCAATAGATACACGATTTCTCTTGGCTTTCTTGCTTGCAACACCTGTGTATGTTTTCTCTGGAATGCAGTTCCACAAAGGAGCTTGGAAGGCTATCTTAACTGGACGAGCAAATATGGACGTATTGGTTCACTTGGGCACCACAACGGCCATGATTTGGTCTATATTGGTTACATTCGAACCGTTTTTTACGTTCCTTCCAAGTATTTTCTCTACGACTGAGCACGTTTTCTATGATGGAGCAGCACTAATTATTGCGTTTATTTTAGTTGGAAACTTCCTTGAGAGTAGAGCAAAATTACAAGCGACAGATTCAGTCTATTCGCTGATGAATCTTCAACCTAAAACTGCTCTTGTTTTGGGTGACGATGGGACAACAGAGCGACAACCTGTAGAAGATATTCTATCGGGAACAAACGTCTTAGTTCGAGTGGGTCAAACAATCCCATTGGATGGAATTGTCATCGAAGGTTCTGCATTGGTCGATACATCGATGATGACTGGCGAAACGTATCCTGTGCGATGCAAAGAAGGGGATGAGGTCATAGGAGGAACCATTGTTCTAGATTCACCGTTAACTCTTCAGACCACTCAACCTTTCCATTCGACCATTCTCTCAAGGGTCATCTCAATGGTTGACGAAGCTCAAATGGGCAAGGCTCCTGTTCAGAGATTGGTCGATAAAATCTCTTCAGTCTTCGTACCTATCGTTCTCTTTTGTGCCCTCGCTTCAGCGATATTCTGGATGCTGTCTTCAGGACATGGAGATCGAACTGGAGGAGAAGTGGCAATACTCGCACTCGTATCGACATTGGTTATTGCTTGTCCTTGTGCCTTAGGATTAGCAACACCGACCGCACTCATGGTCGGAACTGGAATTGGTGCTCGCTATGGACTGCTCATCAAAGGCATTGAAGCACTCGAACGTTCGCATGCAACAACAACCCTCGTGGTTGACAAGACTGGAACATTAACAACTGGCAAACCGAAAGTATCTCACATTGAAATTGTTGATGGTGAAATTCGAGAAATTCTTGGCATAGCCGCCTCACTTGAACACGCCTCAACGCATCCAATGGCTGAAGCGATTCTTGCATCATGGTCAAACGTAACCAAGGAGAGACCCGAAGTTCATGATATCGAAAGCATGGGTGGCATGGGTCTTGTTGGACGGCTTGATGATCAAGTCGTTGCAATCGGAAATGAACCACTCATGACACATGTTAGCGTTGATCTAAGCACGCATCAGGACGCAATCCAAACTGCCGCAAAAAAAGGCTCTACACTCGCTTTTGTATCAAAAGGAACGCAATTACTTGGCTGGATTGAAACAACAGACCGCCTCCGAGAATCAACTGTTTCAGCAATTAAATTTGCTCAACAATCAAATCTTGAAGTCATTATGCTCACAGGAGATCGTGATGAAACTGCGCAACAAATTGCAAAGGAGTGCGGCATTACAACTGTTGTATCCAATGTGCGCCCAGATGAAAAAGCAGACTATATTTCAAAATTGCAACAAGATGGTGCATGTGTCGCAATGGTCGGGGATGGAATCAACGATGCCGCTGCTTTAGCCACAGCGGATGTTGGTATTGCCATGGGCGCTGGAAGCGATATTGCTCTCGATTCAGCAGATATTGTATTGATCCGAAATGATCTTCTCGATGCTGTTTCAGCCCTAGAACTCGGTCAAGTAACAATGCGAAAAATTCGAAGCAATCTAGGATGGGCATTTGTCTACAATTTGATAGGAATCCCTCTTGCTATGGGTCTGCTCCTGCCTTGGACTGGTTGGCTCTTGCCTCCTGCATTTGCGGCTGCAGCAATGTCCCTTTCTTCACTGAGTGTTGTTGCAAATTCACTTACTCTACGATGGTGGAGACCGCGACTTCCCTCTGCCTGAACAAACAAAATCCCGTCGTATTTGTTGAATCGGCGGTTTCAAATCCATGATTGACCGCCCTCAGTTTGCGCGGGGGTCGCCCAGCTTGGTCAACGGCGGTGGGTTTAGGTCCCATTCCTTATTGGTTCGCAGGTTCGAATCCTGCCCCCCGCACCATACTTCACCGTCAATATTGAGAACTGAATTGTCCAGTCCATATCATGCCTTCCCATCTTGGTGAGCATTGGAATCTTGAACCTGCTCGAATATTTTTGAATCATGGTTCGTTTGGAGCATGTCCTGAATTTGTCATCAAAGAGCAACGTGAATGGCAAAATCATATGGAATCTGAACCTGTTCGATTCTTTGAAGATGAAATGCCATTGCTTCTGGAGCAGTCTCGAGAGGCTCTTGCAGAGTTCCTTTCGTGCTCATCAGAAGATTTGGCTCTTATTCCAAACGCAACGACAGGTGTGAACACCGTGCTTCGTTCTCTTATCTTCTCAGAGGGTGATGAGATTCTCGTTCCTGATCATGCGTATCAGGCATGTCGAAATGCAATTGATTTCGTTGCAAGACGTTGGGGTGCTAGCGTCGTAACAGTGCAGATTCCGTTCCCTATTGATGGGCCTGAAATCGTCATTGATTTGATGATGGAGGCGACAACTGAAAAGACGAAACTGGTCATGATTGATACGGTAACAAGTCCAACTGGATTACGTATGCCATTTGAAGCGTTAACTTCACTGTTTGAAACAAGGGGAATCGAAGTTCTTCTCGATGCTGCTCATGGAATTGGAATGGTCCCTCTCAATTTGGATGAACTTGGAGCGTCATATGTCACCAGTAATTGCCATAAGTGGTTGTGTGCACCCAAGGGGACTGCATTCCTTCATGTTCGTTCAGATAAGCAACACAAAATTCAGCCCCTTACCATAAGCCATGGACATACGTTCCCGCTCGGAGATACGACCCGATTCCGACACGAATTTGATTGGACTGGAACCCAAGATGTCTCGGGTTGGTGCACAATTCCTAATGTCATTCACAGAATGGAGGCTATGATGGAAGGTGGATGGCCTGCTATCATGCAACATAATCATGACCTTGCAATCAAAGGCCGTGATTTAATCTGCGACACTTTAGGAATAAATGCGCCTTGTCCTGACTCAATGATCGCTTGTATCTCAACACTGAAACTCCCTGGAGAACCGCTTCCGCTCGAACGTATCCACGAGCCTGATCCATTACATGAGATTCTTTCTCGTAAATACAACATTCAAGTTCCGGTCTGGTCATGGCCTTCTCCAGCTGGAAGATACTTACGAATTTCTGCTCAATTGTACAACACTATCGAAGAATATGAACTCTTGGCAAATGCTCTGAAAATTGAATTAAATTGTGATTGAATTTCATTACCCGAGGCATGAACAGATTGAATAAAGGCGAATGTGAGGGTCAACTATGGCCAAAGGCATTCGAAAGATGCAAGCATCCCTCATGCTTTGTTTGCTTCTCTGTACTGCTTTCTCAGGTTGTTTTGGAGAAGAAAGCGAAGTAGAAATTACGCCTGAACTTTCAGTTTTTGAAGAATCAAATGTTACGTCGCTTCCTCGCGGACAAACCTTCTCACTCGGAGTTCAATCAAACGTTGAATACACCATCCAACGCCCCCCAGGTACGTTCTTTATCGATGAATTTGGAGTATTCCGAGATGCGATGAATATGACATTTGAAGCATCTGTTGAAAGTGTAGAGTTCATGGTTCTAGATACTGAGCATACATCACTTGAATTCATTATTATGGCAGGCGATATTGTTGAAAACAAGACGTTTGATCTTATCGAGAGTGATGAGTTGATGCTTGTTGATGGTCGTAGAGCGTACGAAACAATCGATATGTTGACTTCCCAGTACAACAACAGATGGTGTGCAAGTGCATCCATTCACGAAGGTGGTGCTGGGTACGAGGCTGCTGCGGAAGCTATGGAAGACAAGATGTGGGATATGGGCTTTGATTATGTTGAAGTAACTCGATACGAAGACGACCCTGACCAACTCAATGTTGTGGGTTACAACTGGGGCCGAGTCAATCCTGACGAATACATCGTTATCGGAGGACATTTTGACATCGCTTACGCGTTCACTCCTCCAAGCGGTGGAACCAACGAAGGCGCAAACGACGATACATCAGGCTCTACTGTTTCGCTCGAGATGGCTCAAGCCCTCGCAAAGATGGAGTTTGATCACACTGTTGTTGCGGCTCTCTGGGCGTGCGAAGAAGAAGGACTACTAGGCTCGTTAGCATACGTTGCACACCTGCCTGAAAACGTCTCTGTTCGAGCCTACATGAACTTCGACATGGTTTCTCTCAACTATCCCATCACACCTTTGACAGAACCAATTCTCGACCCATTGACGGGTGAATTGTTTTCAGCGACGAAGTACGATTGGACCATCAGTATTGCTGGAGCGAGTGATGAGAACATGAATCGAATGTACGACTGGGTTGGCCAAATTATCGATGAGGATCTCGCATACAAACCGACAGAGGGAAATCCAATCACTTGGCAAATTGCTGAATCATGCGCTTCTGACCATTGTTCCTTCTTTTCTGCAGGCTATCCCACATTCAATTTCTTTAGCCCAGGCGGCGACATATCGTTCTGGCAAGAGTGGCACTCTCCTTCAGATACATTGGAATTTATGACCGCTAAAGCAGGGGGACAAGAAGGCATGGAAAGTGGATTCAATAGTCTTGTTTGGTCATCGCTTGATCTCTTCGTACGCGTCGATAATGCAGAAGATTTCCATGGTACTTGGAAAGAATAATCGTTGATTTTGTTTCTTAATTGGAATACATCCATTGATGAAGGATAAGGTTAGGCTAAACCATGGGCAGCAGGTTTTCTAGGGTTGCAGCAAAAATCGTTGCCCACCGAAAACGAGTCCATGTGGCCGTGTTTATTCTGACACTGCTTATGATTCCAGGGGCGCTTACTGCTTTACAGCCAATCGATATGGAATCCTATGAAATGGAATCTCCAGAACTCTCTGCTCAAACAACCATTGATGATGAATTTCCAACGAGTGAAATTATTCTTGGATTTATCGTTGCAGTTCGAGATCCAAACGAAGTTGAGCCTTTGGAAGGATGGGAGCCTGTCGCTACTATTGACGGAGGAACTCCGGACTACGCATCCATTCCTCCCATCACAGACATTCTTGAGCCTGGAAAAGCATGGAAAGGAGTCTCTCAGCCTGATGGTGGAATTCTGAATCTTACAATTCTCAAGGAGATTGATGCAAAGGCAAAACTCGTTCTAGAACATCCACTTGGAGGATCTCTCAAACCACTCGTCAACGAAGTAACTGGCCATCAGACAAGTGGTGTTATGTCTCTTGCTGACATCTTCCGAGGATTCATGAACAACACATCCATTCTAACTCAACCTGGACTTTCACCGCTTGGTATCCAGACCCCTCCTCCAACGAACTGGACAGATTGCTTCCCACTGGACTGCCTAAGTTTTGATGATGAAAATACCACACAGGCACACATCGATATGGCTGCTGCTCGAATGGCCGAGGGCAGTAACAACGATTTCCTTCGTTGGATTTCTCTCGACCGTGGATTCGTTTCGGACTTCACATCGATACAAGACGGGCCTATTGGCGGAACGCTCGATAGTGAAGGAAATTGGCAAAATGAAACGACTGGACCAGGAAGATGGAGTGGCTCAGCCTCGTGGCTTTTGGTTCAACTTGACCGAGCCTCCCTAGAAGAGCAAGGTTGGGAAGTTGTATGGAAGGATGCCAAACAAGAGAAATCAATCAGATCAACTGATGATGGGTTCGTCATTGGAGGTTATCGAGTAGCAAATAGTGAACTTGTGCTTCATCCACCTCAATACGATAAAGAAACATGTACTGAACTTGTTGATGAAGAAGGCGCTGGCTGCTCAGTTGAATGGAGTTACATGGACTTGGAAGGGACATTGAGGTCTCATGATCGAACATCTCTTACACTTCTTGTAGGTCAAGGTGTGAATGTGGAGGTTAACCGAGAATTACAAGCTTCAACTGGATTGATTCTCCTCATGGGATTGATTATCTTGGGCCTCCTCTATGTGAGTTTGAGACGGCTTAGCGATGTTGCCATTGTGGTCGTTGCATTGGGAGGTGCCTTGTTATGGATGCAGGGTCTTATCGGTCATTTCTCATCGTTTACCAACCTATTTGGCATCTCAATTATAGCTCGTTCTCAATTTTCAAATCTGTTACCAATTCTTGTTCTTGCGTTAGGTATCGATGATTCCCTACATGCATTACATCGCTACAAAGAGGAGCGTCGAAACGGAAAATCTCCAACCGAATCTGGGACGATAACGCTCAATCGCGTTGGCAGAGCAATTCTTCTCACATCAATCACAACCATGGCTGCATTTTCAGCCAACCTATTTTCGGATATTGCTGCACTAAGATCGTTTGGAGTTGAAGCCGCAATGGGAATTCTTGCTGCCTTCCTTCTCACTGGTCTTTGGGTTCCAATCCTTCGATTGAGTGTTGATGAATGGCTGGAAAAGAAAAAGCAAAAGAAACTTGAAGAAAAACACATCACTCATCTTGTTCCAGAAAAATGGCTTCGATGGGTGACAATTCAGAGCGGACGATTCCGAAATTCCTTTGTTTTGGCTACTATTGCTCTCCTGATTACAATTCCTGCAAGCATCGCAATGTCAAACCTAGAAGGTGACTTTGCAGTCGAAGATTTCCTTGATGAATCCTCAGACTTCGCTCAAGGTGTCAACATCGTCAATGAACGTTTTTCTGATGAGGGCGAGCCTGCGATGTTGTTGATTGAAGGCGATGTTCTTGACCCAAGAGTCTACGAAGGGATTGATTTGTTTAGGACTGAAATGAACAGCGTTGAGGAAGGTGTTCCAGAAAAAATCACGCGCACACCTGACGGAAACATCGACTTGCTTGCCATAGACGAATTGCTGTTTGCCGCCCAAGGTTCATTGATTCTAGACCCTGAACCGTTCAAGGCCCGAGGTTGGGATTCTGAAGTAGAAGGAAACGGTATGAATTGCACAACCACTCAAATTGGATTCCTCGATACCAGCGATCGAGATTGTCTCGCCTTCATGTTCGGTTTCCTAACCCTTGAAGGCGTTCCCGGCATCGGCCCTATTCCATCAATTCCATCGAGCATCGTTAGCCTTTACATTATGCCAGAGGTGGAATTGAATCCGATCAAACCATGGCTCGACATTAATGGAGAACCTGCTCAATACAACCACATGCTCATTCGATTCGGAATTACTGGTCCTGAAGACTTCCCAAGCATGGGTCCTGCGATGGATGAATTGTGGAGAGATCTCGAAGTCTTTACCAATCTTTCAACAGGGACGCAAGACACTCCAGGAACTGCTCCCACGGAAGAAAAACCTCTGACATGGGTTATGACAACAGGACGGCCGGTCACACGTTTTGTTGCCTCCACTGAAATGCAAAACGAAATGCAATCTTCGCTGGTTCTTGGCTCAGTTTTCGTGTTTATTTCTCTTGCAATTGGCTTCCGTTCAATTAAACAAGCCTTAGTGACGCTTGGACCAATTCTACTTGTCGTCGTTTGGTTGTATGGCCTGATGCAGGTTACTGGTGCTAGTTTGAATATTGTGACAGTGACGATTGCAACCATATCGCTCGGAGTTGGAATCGACTATTGCATACACGTCACTGAACGGTATCGGGAAAGTCGAGAAAAGGGCGAAAGCCACGAACAAGCACTCCATGCAGTAGGTGGAGCGTGTGGATTAGCTCTCATCGGAAGCGCTGCATCTGATATCGCGGGATTCTCCGTAATCGCACTTTCTCCAATGGGCTTGTTTAGCAACTTTGGCATCTTCTCAGCTGCAATGATTTTCCTCTCTTTGATTGCAAGCCTTGTTCTCACAACCGCTGCACTTGGATTGCTTCATCAGACGACGAAAATTGGACAAAGCGAAGAAGAATAGAATCGGTGCGTTCTTGAAGGGAAGTGCTCACGCAAGTGTGCGGTCGAATGGGTTGTCCCACCGGCGGTAGGTGAGAAAATGGTTGATGAAACAACACCAGATGATGATGAAGATTGGATGCAGTACGCCAATTCTGGCTTTGGATCAACCGATTATTCACTTTGGGATGAAGTTGAAGAACAACCAGAGGAAAACACTCAGTTCGATGAACCAGAACAACTTGATTCTCATACTGAAGAAATATCACGCGCTCCATCGCCTGCTGGATTGAAGCATTTGCTTCGAATGGGCACATGTGATTCGTGTCTCGGTAGGTTGGGAGGGAAAAAATCCTTCCAACAAACTGCTGAGGAATCGGGTCAACTCATTCGTTCAACGATAAGTGAAGGCAACGAACGATTGATGAACATCCGTCAAGAGATTCCTCTCTGCCCATTTTGTGAAAATCTATTCGAAGAGGCTTCTCTCCTTGCCGAATTAATTCAGGATGCTCTTGAACACTATGATATCAATAAACTGCAAATTGGTGCACGCATTCCTAAAGATCAAATCGAACAAGAAGAGCTGATTCGCAAACGATACGGTGCAGGAGGATCTGATCCGTTTAAGCCATCTCTCGTTTCAGCAGTATCTTCAATTGTAAAATCCAACCTCGAATCGATTGATATCGTCAACGATAAACCAGACGTATTAGCCCTCATCGATGTATTGACGCTCACAGTCACGCTGGATATTCGAAGCGCCTACATCTACGGGCGCTATCGAAAACTTGCTCGCGGAATTCCTCAGACAAGATGGCCTTGTCGTGCTTGCAAAGGAAGAGGGTGTCAGCGTTGTGAACAAACTGGTCAACAATATCCTTCAAGTGTGCAAGATCTCATCGGCGAACCACTGATGAAATTCTTTGATGGAAAGGAACATGCCTTCCATGGCATGGGACGAGAAGACATCGATGTACGTTGTTTGGGAAGTGACAGGCCCTTCGTCTTTGAAATCAAAGAACCAAAACGATGGTCAATCGATTACGAGGAAGCAATGAATATTGTCAATCAAGAAGCAAATGGGGCAATCGAAGTTTCACACTTTCGCGTATCTAATCGAAGTGAAGTTGTACGCGTAAAGGACACTCCTGCTGAAAAATCATACACCATTCGATTCCTTGTAGAACCGATTTCACAACCAGAGTATGATGTCCTCGTGGCACCTCTTGACATGACCAAAGAAGATGTCCAACAACGAGGAGGGAGAGGGCGCAGAAAACAACGACATAGAGGAGACAAGAAGGATAATCCGAAGAAACCTCTTCAGAAGATTGAACTTGAAATTCTTGAAGAATCTGAATTAAAGAAACTAAAGAAAGACGAACTCGTAGTTTTGTGTGAAGAGCGTTCATGTCTTTCCAAAGGTACAAAGGCAGTTCTCATTGAACAACTTCTTGAAACAAATCCTGGGCCCGTTGAAATGCTTCCGCTTCCAGATGAGGCAGCGGTTTTGGACATCATAGAGAAGTTAGAAGGTGTTAATCTTGCTCAAAGAACACCTGAACGCGTTGCCCACCGAAGAGCTGATCTCGTTCGAAGAAGAAGGGTCATAGAGACCAACAATCCAAGTGTTGAAACACTTGATAATGGGAATCTTGCAGTTGAATTTACACTCAGGTGTGAATCTGGAACATATGTCAAAGAAACCGTCCATGGAGATGATGGACGTACGCAACCATCCATGGCTTCACTCATCAAAGCAAAATGCACTGTTGAATGGCTCGATGTCGGAGATATTCACGCAGATTGAAGCGTATTGATTCATCGCGGTGCTTATATGCAGTGGGTCGGTCGCAAAGTTGCTTCGAACAAGCGTAATGCTGATTTCGAATACTGGGGGCCACTAAAATGAAGCGATCCAAGGGACAAAGAGTAGGTACAAGAAGCGTTCTACGTCGACGACGAAAGGACCGTTCACGCACATACATCAGTCGTGTTATGCACAACTACGAAGAGGGCGACCGTGTTGCTATCGTTCTTGACGGTGGACAGCAAATGGGTATGCCTCATCGCCGATTCAATGGAAGAACTGGATTTATTACACGCCGACAAGGTGTTGCGTGGGTCGTTGCAGTCAAGGATGGAAACATGCAGAAAACTGTCATCGCCCGTCCAGAACACCTCCGTCCGCTGGAGTGAGTGATTTTCATGACCGAAGAAGAAAAAATTGTTGATTTTGCTACCGTCCGCGACTTGCTCAAGGGTGCTCAAGAACGTCGTAGAGATTTGACCTACGAACAACGTGCTGCTCTTTTCCATGCTGAATGGGCTGCAAGTGAGAATCGAAATGGATACCCAACCGATTCCGCTGTGTTTGAAGAACTCAAAGCCGCTATTGCTGAAGTACCTGCGTTCGAAAAATATCCAGAGTTGGCTGCTAAGTTAGCCGAACTCATGCCAATGACAGACCTTGAGATCAAAGCCGTTATGGCAAGCCGCCGTGCTTCCATAGATGACGGAGATGTCAGCACAGTTCTCGAACTTGTGCGTCAACACATTGGTGTTGAATAAACCCCTAAGGAAGTGAACACGCATGAGCCGCCCAGGCCGCGACTATACGCCTCGTAAATTCCACAAGTCAACACCTGATGTTGACACGAGTATGCCTCCGCCTGCAACAGGACGGAAGGAAATCCCCAAGCCTCAGAAAAAGCCAGAGCAATCGAGCGGCCAACAAAGGCAACAACGTCCACAACAACGAGGCAATCGAAGAGGTCCTCGTCAACAACGTCCACAGCAGCGCCGTAAGGACGCTTCCCCCTTGTATGATGCTGAATGGGCCCGTATCGTTGAGTTTGATGCTTCTGAAGGCGTTATTACTGGATTTACAGAAGAGACTCTTATTCCATGCCGTATTGGCATCGAATCATCAGAAGTTCTTCTTCCAAGTTCAAGAATTTATATTGGAAACGGAAAAGGTACTCCAAAGGGAACCATTCTTGGTGGAGCGAAACTCGATCGAATGAGCAATTCAGCAAAGTTGGACTTCCCTCTCATCATTCAATTATTTGTGGAGGAATTCGGAATGCACTTCATCACATCTTTCTTCAACAAAGCCGGAAATCTATCACTCAAGCAGCATGCTTTCGAACTTCTTGATGGTATCGGGAACAAAAAGGCACAGCAAATGGTCGAATTACGTGGTTCATCAGGATTCGCTTCAATGGCTGAATTAAATGAAAAGTGTGGCATTGACGCTGCAGAATTACTAGCCCGCAGATTCTTCTCTGAGATTGAGGATAGAACACTCCAACCGCGATTGATCGATCATCTATTTCCGGTGAATGCATGAGATCAGCAAGAGATTTGATTGATTCCCTGCGTGCGTACCAGCCACCAAATACGGACTTAGGTCAACATTTTCTTGTCGATGATCAACTTCTCAATGTCATGGTAGAATTAGCGGAGGTTTCACCCAATGACCATGTTCTTGAAATCGGACCAGGCCCAGGAACATTGACTCAAGCACTCTTAGAAACAGGAGCAAAGGTCACTGCTATCGAACTTGATGATGGGCCTGTTCTTCATCTTGACAACGTCTTTTCAGAACAGCATAACAACAATCATTTCACCCTTTTACATGGGGATGCTCTGATTGTAGAATGGCCCAAATCGATCACCAAAATTGTGTCGAATATACCATACCAGATTTCCTCCCCTTTGATTGAAAAGATCACAAAATTCAACGCATTGAACGAAACAAACCTGCAATTTGTTCTCTTAATGGTTCAACAAGAATTTGCTCAGCGTTTAACGATGGCACATCCAAGTGATGTTGGCTCATTAGGCATGACTGTGGCACTCGATTGGAATGTTGAGGAACACCATGTTGTAGCCCCGCACAGTTTCAGCCCTCAGCCGGCGGTGCACTCCCAAGTCGTTTCACTTCATCCTCACCAAACAATATGGCCAGCTGACAAACGGCTGATTCGTATGATGATTCACCAAGCCTTTGCAGAAAGGAGAAAGAAAATAAGGAGTACTTTGAAGCGTGCGCCTCGAAGAATATCTCGTCTCAAAGGCTGGCATGCTCAGCGATGGAAGGATTCAATCTCATCACTTACTGATCATGAACTAATGGATTTGCGCCCTGAATCACTTGAACTCGATGATTGGGTTGAACTCGCTGTGGGGGTTGAAAAAGGCTCGAATTAAGAGCCATTATTACCGAACAGTTACGGGGGAGGGTTTTCTTAGGAACGCTCCCTCGGCTTACATTGTCGGAGGGGATGTTATGGCAAAGAAGGACACATATCTCGCGTTACTTCGTCGAGGAATCGATGATACAACTGCTCAACTACTCGCTGATGCGGGTCTAAAAATTGGCGATTTGAAAAAAATCGATTCTGAGAAACTCATTGAAAATTATGGACTGAAGCCTGACATCGCAGAAGGTGTCATCAGTATCATTACCGCTGGACCTCAGAGTCACGGAAAGGAACGGTTCCTAGCAAAAGTTCTCGCTCCAGATCGTAAACAAGAGAGTCGAATTGAAGAGATGAAATTCAAGCGTAAGCAGAAAGACGTCTTGACGGAACTCGCAGAGCAGAAAGAACGAATCAAGTTGGCGAAAGTCACTGCATTCAAAGACAAGAAACTCATCATGAACCGTCTTGGAAAGACTGTTGAATTGATTGTTAAACTTGAGAACAGCCTTAATGATGAAGGAAAGGACGACCAGAAGGTAAAGATTCGCGACCAACTCGAAACACGAGGGTTAGAAGCTGCTCGTGACCATGAAATGTTGGAACTTGAGGGAACCCCTCAAGACATCGTCGATTTCCGACGCAAGCACGTTCCTGCACTTATTTTCCACGCATGCCCCGAGTGCGGTGATGAAATGGATCCTCGTTCATCGAGAGATACTGACCGAAGCGAAGAATATGCATTGATCTGTTGGGAATGTGAGACGAGTTTCACTCCATCACTCAGCGATATGGCAGAAGCAAAACTCAACAATGGTTCCCGGATCATCATCGATGTCGATAAAGCGCCTCGAAATCCTGTCCCGCCAAAGCCAGCGAACCTTGGCCTAACCGATGTTAATGAACAACTTAGAAAGGATTTGGAAGCAACCGGAGCTACTGCTGACCTTATCAGCGCTGAAGTCGAATCATCCGGCCTTACTGGAGGCCTCATGGACATCAACGATTGGATTGACCAAACGTTGGCTGTCAAAGGTTACATCCAAGCGCAAGAAGATCGTGAAGACTTCATTCTACGTACAGGCGCAGGTGCAACGAAGTTCAATAAGTGGATGAAGAAGGCAGGATTGTTCTTCAACAAGCAAACTGGTCGTTGGACTCGAAACAAGCCTGGTCGCTGAGGTGAAACCATCTCTTCAGATGCAGTTGTTCGGTTTTTCCGAGGAATACAATTGCTTGGACAAGCAACTGTACAAGCGGATTTTACCCTCGTAGAACTTGCAGAAGATGCTGGTGTCTCTATTCCTACAAACTGCACTTCTGGTACTTGTGGGACGTGCATGGTGACTCTTCTGTCTGGCAATGTTCCACTACCTGAGATATTACCACCTGGTTTGGACCAAGATGTGGTTGAAGACGGAGCAAGACTTGGATGTATTGGATGTCCAAGTGGTAATGTTGATATCGATCTTCGACCACCATTATGAGGGGATTAGATGTTCGAAGAGTGGGGTACTATAGAGTGGTTCCTACTTGTTGTGAACATTATTGCACTAGCAATTGCTGCCCGATTTCTTATTTGGAAAATCAAAAAAAAATTTGCAGAAGTTGAGAAGCGCCAACAACATTCTCGACGGATTGAATAATCCGTTGAATCTACTGAATCTTTGACCTAGCGTCTGACAAGACCCACTGAATCCTCTTTGTATCGGATAATAAAATGCAAAGGGTTTCGTATAACGCCTTACAACCATCCGAATCGATTAGTTGATGATTGCAACAAAGTAGTGAAAAAATATAATTAGTATCATTACTTAATTTTTACATGCAAACACCAATGCAACAACCTGCGGCACAAACAGCGCCGCAGGTAAGTGATGATGGGTATTGGGTACTCGTTGATGGAAATTGGACACCAACAGAACTTCAAAACGAAGCAATTGCCAAGGGTGCCATTCCTTATGATGGCAATCAGGGCGTATATGCCACACCGCAAATATCAGGTCAAACTGTGATTTACTCATCTCCATCAAGTGATGGCGCAAAAAAGACTTTGATCATAATTGGAATAATTGCAGTAGGAATTATTCTGACTGTTGTTTTAGCTGGCGTTCTCTATGCGTGGGCATCGTCACTGGCCGAAGAACAAGATCCCAACCTTGTTGGAGACTGGACAAATCCTAGTGATAAATTAGAACTACAAAGCAATGGTGATGCAAAAGACTCTACTGGGACATTTGAAAGTTGGCATACAGTTGGTAAAAAACTGTATTTTGAGGATGAAGATTATTCATACAAATTTCGGTATTCACTTGTTGATGATATTCTGTTCCTCGCTCCGTATGATGAAGATGGAGAATTAGTTGAAAGTGATTGCATAGCATATTTACAAGGATTAAATGGCGAATCTGAATCGTATTTCACTGATAAGATAGAAAATGCAGAATCAAATGGGAAGTTCCCTGATTGGTGCAACCCTTAGTTAATCAGCCCTTGTAAAGAACTGAATTTTTTATCCATCCAACACCCAAGCGTGAGATACTGATGGCAGGGTAGGGACGAATAG
>Ga0213865_10000738_pt1 | contig 22077 bp, 16 predicted proteins | sample PICome_6_FD_160100 | JGI IMG/M metagenome (GOLD analysis project Ga0213865, IMG submission 160100) | Coastal seawater microbial communities near Pivers Island, North Carolina, United States - PICO282 | ecosystem: Environmental > Aquatic > Marine > Coastal | place: USA: North Carolina...
CCAGGCACGTGTTTCAGGCGATGAACAATTTGGAGAGGGTGGAGTAAATTCTACAGTCGGTTCAGTAAGAAGACCTTCTCCCATGGATTCATTCTTGGATTGGATTGCATCACTACGAGGTAGAGACCGTAAGGCCGAAAGAGATGCGACAAAGCGAGCCAAGTTACAGGAGAGGAGTCATCAATCACCGGTGATAGCTCAGAGACCTATTGCTCCAATCCAACCAATAGAATCTGAGGAAAAGAAACCGGTACCAATGGAAATGATTTCTATGACAGAATATGGTGCTGAGTCTGTGACTATTGATGAAGAAACCAATCAAGTTAGCGCCCCGATTCAAAGAGGAGTTTCAATAGAGCAGATGGCTTATGGTGTTTCTTCAACAAAACCAAATGAACCAAATTCTGGGTTTGCTCCAAAACCTACCTGCAGAGTTTGTAATGCTCCAAACTCTGTTGGTGAGCGATTTTGCATGAATTGTGGAAGTGAATTGTAGCGTTGGACTGAAGAACCCCTGCCTTACCAGATATATTGTACGAGGTGATATTATGTCAGAGAAACGAGACTACTACGATGTTCTAGGCGTCACCAAAGACGCAGATGAAAAGGAACTAAAAAAAGCATTTAGATCACTGGCAAGAAAATATCACCCAGACAAAAATGATGCTCCTGACGCTGATGAAAAATTCAAAGAAATTCAAGAGGCATACGCTGTTCTCTCAGATTCTGAAAAGCGTAGGAATTACGACCGATTCGGCCATAATTCGCCAGGTGGCTCTCCGTTTGGTCCTGGAGGCTTCCAAGGATTCGATATCAATCTTGATGACATATTAGGTGGAGATTTCTTTTCCAATATCTTTGGTGGCGGCCGAAGGAGATCTGCTCAGAGCCAAGGCAACGATATACTGGTGCGACACGAGATTTCATTGGAATCAGTCCTAGAAGGAGGCAAGGATGAGATAGAAATCGATTTGCCTTCAATTTGCTCAGACTGTGAGGGTACTGGAGCAAAAGATGGTATAACGTCTCAGTGTTCGGAGTGTAGCGGCTCAGGGCAGGTTAGAATCCGGCAACAGATTGGGCCGTTTGTTCAAGATTCAGTCCGTAGTTGTCCAAATTGTAACGGTTCAGGTAGAACATTCAAAGATAGATGTAAACCCTGTTCCGGTGGTGGAACTCAAAGTGAGTCTCAGGTCTTACGTTTCAATATTCCACCAGGTGCACAGGATGGAACTCGCTTACGAATGCGTGGAAAAGGGCAACCAGCTCCATTTGGACGTGGTATTCCCGGTGATTTATTCATAGAACTCATTGTTGAGGAACATCCGTGGTTTGAAAGAAATGGAATGGACCTGATAATGTCGCTACCTCTAGGATTCAGTGACCTTGCCTTGGGTACGACTGTGAAACTTCCACATATCGATGGCAAGGATTTGCTAATCAAAGTCCCACCAGGAACAACTTCAGGAGATACGATCACGATTAATTCAAGAGGAGTGCCGTCTAGTCGCGGCATTGGAAGAGGAGATGTTGTTGTATTGTGCAAACTCCACATGCCGAAAAAATTCGATAAAGCAACAAGAAAATCTCTCGACCAACTACGCAGTAACTTATCTGGGACAAAGGACGTAGTTGACAGAATAATGGACGATGCCTCACAAAGAAGAGGATAGTCATTCTTCGGATTCTGCTGAGTTGCGATTTATCGTATTTGCAGGCTTAGCTGCGATTGGTTCACCATTAACCATTCCAGATAGATATACGTCTAGCGACTTTGCATTACCAGACAAATCGACGCGAATGAATACACGAGCATTGGTGTATATGGTATCCAAAAAAACCTCATTTGCTCTTGAAAGTAATCTTGGCTCAACACTGCTAACTACCCAGTCTGTACCCTCATTAGCTTCGAATTTTAATGCAGCAACACTCCACTCGTAATCTTGAGGTGTTAGGCCGATTAGAATTGGCCATGAACCCGAATCTGAAATCCTTTCATCAAGCGTCCAAATCGCCATATCGATGCCATTAGTGTAATGTCTAGCCTCAGGCTCTCCCCAGACTTCTAATGCTTCTTCCCATTCTAGGGAGGATACAGATTTCAGTGCTCTAGAGAGGTCTGTAGGAGAGAATTCACCTTCATCCAATTTTTCCGTTAACCATTGCAATCTGTTTTTCTTTCTTGCGAATTCTTCAGCGAATTTCTTGTTGCTATTTACGTTGATGTAGAATATTATGAATGGTAAAATCAGAAGTAAACCAATCAACCAGTAGAACACGTCTGCTGCATCCTTCACAGCATCTGATGCTGGGAACCATGGTTCTTCTCCCTCTTCGAGAACAGCGGTGCTGATGCGTATTTTCCAATCCAAGGATTCTGCATTTTCATCGAGTGCAGAACTGCCGTTTAGGTGTTGAATTTTAACGAAATGAGTGCCCAATCCTACATCTAGGGTGATCCTAATCTTGTCCATTGAATATGTTGCAGATACTTGGTCTAAAACATCCCAGGTGTTTTGGTCCATGTTCAATATCAAAACTTGCAGTTCGTAAACATCTCCTTCAACAATTACATCGACTAGATGTACTGACTCATTCCAGCCAGTTGTTTCTACTCTTAACACGTCTTGATAATCATCCATAAAGAGTGTTATTTCTCCTTCAAAGGGAGTGCCATCCATTGGAATCAAAGGATATGATGAGTTATCACTTACTGCTGAAAGAGGCTTAAACCCGGGGGCATCTCCTTGCCATTCTGCATCGAAGTGTGTCCTATGAGTAAGAGTTGATTCCCATTGACAGTCACAATCCCACCAAAGTTCAACCCCAACAATACTGTCCACTCCAGCAATTATACCGGTTGAAGATATGTTACTCCACTCAGAAAAAATCGTCTCAGTGAATGCATATCGGTATTTGAGTCCTAAATTCGCACCGTTTGTAATGTCTTTAGATGAATTTACTAGAAGAGATTCATCTTCACCCAATCCAAATTGATAAGATACATTTCCAATGCCAGAGATGTCGCCTAAACCAGTCAAGTTATTCTGTCCACCGGTAGTGAAAATCTCTAGGCTCGTCATCCATAGTGTTCCCTGATTTGGACTTGATACAGTAAAGAGAATTCTTCCATCCTCTGTAGCCGGAATCAACATCAATTTTCTTTCTGCGATTGATGTGTTTAGTGGAATAGATATCTCATCATCTAATTTAACCTCATTAATTCCGTTTTGGAAATGAGTCTCAATCTCGATTGCAGAGGATGCTGCATTTAGGATTACAGATACTAATTGGCCCTCGGATACATCAACTGCGAATATGTCATCGTCACCATCGCTTACATTACCAGATACTAGGTGTCTTTCACATGAATCACTTTGATAATCTAATTGACTGCAGACTTGTACATTTAGTGCTGCGAATGAATCCGTAGGTGCAGGCCTCATGTTTGGCAGGTCACCATTAACAGGAATCACGAATTGGCAGCTGTTTTGCTCTTCAAATGAAACAGTGTGGTTACCTTCTTGGATTGTCGCTGTGAAATCACTACCGTTTTCGATCAAATTGCCGTCTTCGGTTGTGATGTTAGCCCAAGAGTTTTCACAATCGAACCAAACATCACCATCGCTGGTGTTGTAGACATAGGATTGGCCAGCAGTCACTAACGGCATGACAAAAATCATGCTGATTAGCCACCATGTGACTCTTCCCATGATTGGGGCGGTAACCTCATCATCCTTCAAATCATTCAAGAATAGCATGCGAGTCGAAAGTGTTGATGGCAGGTTTAGGTAGGACAGTCATAGCCCGCCACAGAATGGCAAGATTATGGGCTTTGGGCGATAGGTCTAGTCCTAAATCGAGAACTCCTGGTCTTGTCGTTACTGACGACAGTTTCGACATCGATTACGCACCGTTTAGTGTTTCTAGCGATGGTGGAATCCCAAGAACAATACAACTTGAATCAAGGGCTCCATTTGCACCTTGGGAGTCAGAGGATAACGGACCAACCCTTTCAGCGTCAGTAGGTCACGTACTGCCGCCATCCCTTGATGAGGCTGATGCAGGAGAGGTAGCATCCAAGGGCGAGGTTATCTCGATATCTTGGCAGTCTCTAAATCACGATGAGGAGTTACTTGATTCACAGCTAAAACCACACGTGGTAATTCTAAGCGACGCGTTACAACTTGCAAATAGACCGGGACAACTTGTCAAAGCCATACATGTAATCAAAAATCGATTTCCAGGTTCATTATTGTGGACTCCCGGAATTGGTGGTCCTGACAACTGCGCTGTCCTTGCTTGGTTTGGAGTAGATTTGTTTGATACTACTAGGGTAAAGCAAGCAGAATCACATGGTGCGGTAATTACTTGGAATGGTCCAAGAATGGCAAATGAAAATGAATCCACAAATAGCCACTGGGAAAGTGCGATTGCAGATGTACGCTCCGCTATTGCAGATAATCGACTTAGGGAACTTGCCCAATCTCAATCGTTGAATAGCCCGAGGTTAGTGGAACATTTGAGGAACCACGACAAAATTATCTCGGAGTCTGAAGGAATTCTCTCACAAGTGGTAAGCAAAGGTACAGCTCTCAGAATTCATAGTGTTGAATCCCATAATGAGCCTGTGATTTTGGATTGGGTAGAATTCATCACAAATCAGTACAAGAAACCTGATGGGCTAGATGATGTCCTAATTTTACTTCCATGCTCTGCCAGAAAACCGTACTCCGCATCAAGGAGTCACAAGGCGTTCAGGCGAGCGATAAACCATTCATCTGCCCACGAAGTCATAGTGACGTCTCCTCTTGGTCTAGTTCCAAGAGATTTAGAGGAAGTTTGGCCTGCTGGTCATTACGACATTCCTGTTACAGGTGATTGGACACTTGACGAGATGAAAAGAGTGAAAGATATGCTTGATTCACTTGTTGAAAGGAATAATTACCGGGTTATAATCAATCACTCTGGATTTGAATACAAATCATCTCTACCTCTAGTCGACACCAGAAAAGGCAATTCAGCAACCAATTATGCAGCCTTAGAAAATTTAAGTGCTGCTGTTTCAGCGGAAATTCAGGTGAAAAAACGAAGTGGAGAGCAGATCAATATTGCAAATTTCCGGTCTGTCGCAAGATTCCACCATCTAAACGACGACTGGCTAGATGGCGTCCAAGTTCGAGGGAGATTTCCCCGATGGAAGATTCTCAAAGATGGAGAACAAATTGCAATGTGGGCACCAGAAAGGGGCAGTTTCTCTATCGCTAAAGCCTGTGTGCCGCTAATTGATTCAACAGATTCGCTGAAAAGAATTCATTTGAAACCTGAAATCAAGTGGAAGGGCGATGTAAATTTGGTTAACTTGGAATCATACGATAAATCAATCAGGGCTGGTGAGGATTTGTTGGTGATGCAAGCCTCGCAGTGCGTTGGTTTAGCGAGGGCTTCAGCTCCCGCATGGGAATGGTCATCTACACCCGGAAGGCTAGCAAAAATGCACCAAAGACTCTGAAATTTGGAATTTGTCCATGCGTAGCGGTTAAGAATGGGAGATAGGTCGGCGAAATGCTCGGAGGCTTGAATATGGCACGTATGTACGCTAAGAGGAAAGGTAAGTCCGGTTCCACAAAGCCACACAATGAATCTCTACCAGAGTGGTCAAACACTGATGCTAAGGCAGTTACAGAACTAGTTGTAGAACTAGGCAAGGCAGGTCATTCTTCCGCTTCAATCGGTACAATTCTCAGAGACCAACACGCAGTACCTGACGCAAGAAAGGTCCTCGGCAAGAGAATCTCTACAGTAATGACAGAGAATGGAATCGGAGGTTCATATCCAGAAGACATGATGAACCTCATGCGCAAGGCTGTCGGAATCATTGACCACCTTGGCTCCGGTAATCACAAAGACATTCACAACAAGAGATCACTAGAACTTACAGAGGCTAAGATTCGACGCCTAGCAAAGTACTACATCAACGAAGGTCGCCTCTCAGCAGATTGGAAATACAAGAGAGATGAACTTCGACTGATGGTTGAGTGATGTACACTCACTTTGATAACCATCGGCTGTTTCAAACAGTATGGTGAGTTGATGAAAAACCTACTACAATGTGCGGTTTTTGTCACTCTAGAAAGCCAATTACTCGATATTGCTAATCGCATACAGTCAGCTAATGTCGTACATCTAATGGCTCCGGCTGATGTTGAAGGTGTTCTTGCCCTATCCCAGTTAGAATCCGCCTTACTTGATAATTCTAAGAACTACCTCCGAAGAATCTTACCGCCAAGGAAACATGTTAGTCGAGACAATAAGGAAACTATACCAGAAGTAGAAGGTTTAGTTGTACATATCAGTCCTTTCCAAGAGGCACAAAGTGGTATACATATTGAAGAAAATTACATTCAGATATTCCCAATTTCTGTAAGTCTAAACTTTCCAAATTCTTCACGAACACACAATGGTGCTGTAGATTGTACTGCATTGTGTGCTGCCCTAGCAAGTATTCTTTCTCCTAATGGGGCAAGAGTTCGCAGGCAGCGCCCACTGGCCATTGCAGGAAGTTGGTTGCGCAGTGGTGCAGATGCTAACTACGACCCAGTGTTGTCAATACTTAGAGACCATCTCGATAACGAAGGTTCAATCGAAATAAGGCCTCTCCCCGAGGTTCCAAGCCCTGTGGTTAGTATGATTCCAGGTCTCTCAAAGATGATGCTTAATCGTCTGCAAAGGAGTTGGCCAAAGATGGATATTGATCAGAGAAGTTCAGCAATTAGCGAATTAGTCCTTCCATCATTGAGGGTTGAAGGGATTTCAACTATGCGATTGGAGGAACTGGTTTGGCATAGGGCCATGATTCCTGGTAACGATATTGACATTGCAAGCCAGTTACATCAGGCTCAAAGTCAGTGGCCACAGGATGAAATCGAAGCAAAAGTGTATGCAAGCACTACCCTTGATGGGCTTATCACGAAAGGTCATTTCTGATTATTCTACAATCTTTAGAACTCTGCCACATCCTTCACAAGGCAATCTGAATGGTCTTTCGTCAGTAGTTATTGAATTCGGTGTTCCGCATGCTGGGCACTCAATAACCGGGAATGCGATAGGATTCGATTTAGGTGGAATTCCCTTCTTTCTAGGGCTAGCAATTGCAGTTATTGTCCAAAGCGCTACTGAAATTCCAGCAATAGCTCCAACAGTGAATGGATTGTACCCTAGGAATAGTGCAAGAAGCACAACAGGAATCAAAATCATTTCAATCCAGAGCGCCCCACGCCTCTTATTCTTGGTAATGGTCAATGCAAACCACATTCCCCCTCCAACTATTAGCAAAGTAATCAGTGATAGACTGAGAGGGGCATTCAACAAGTTACTTGTTGGGTAAGCACTGAATGAGAAGGTTGCACTAGGTTTTAGATTCTCAACACTAATCTCAATACTTTCCCCTAGAGGTGTTCTCCTTTGAGAAATGTCAATAGAATCTTCTCCCTTTATGTTGGCACCAGTTAGGCTTGCCATCATCCCAGTGTCTATGCTTATACTCATGTCCATACTCGACCAGATAGGCGTTGGTTGAACGATAATGAAATTTCTCAGTAGCACAGATTCTTTGTTCTCTTCGATTATCTCTAGAGTCGTTATGGACAAAGTTAGTGGATGTGGTACGACGTTTTTCTTTCCTTGCAAATCGACCGAGAATGAAATTCTCTCTAGGTCTTGAACATCATTTCCAATTAGTTCTTCAAGCTCTAGTGCCATGCCGTCGTTCATGTATGTGACAGCCAAATTAACCATTTGACTCTCAAATTCTGATCTTTCAACATCATCGATCATACGATTTCTTCTATCCTCGTCACTGACAGTCCCAGAGTTGAAAATTCGTAACGGCTGTGATAGTGATGAATCCTCGGTGCCGATGTTGTCCATTCCCCATCGCATCCAATAGGACATTTCACCATCAATTGTGAGGTCTATTTTACGTTCGAGTGTCAAAAACCCATCAGTTCTATCGAGTTCCATGCTAATACTAGCAACTAGTTTGGAACCGCCTCCATCAGAACGTAGTGGCTCTTCGGTAGGATAGAAACCGCCACCGGTATTGGAACCTGTATCCACGGTTTCTATGCTGAAAGTCGTGGACCCTGTTAGGATTGGAGTCCCCGACTGAATTTGAATACTACCTGCAACAGAAATGTCTTGAGAGCCTGATGTAGTAGATGTCCAAGTCCATGTTAACCTAACATAATCACCGCTACTGGTTACAATCGGGTCTCCGGATAGCAATCCACCATTAACGCTAACACTGAGACTTTCAGCGTGTGCAGCGGTCATTTGGCCAAATGGTGATGCAACAATCATTGAAATGTAGACATCCATTCCCTCAGTGACTGGTTCTTCAATAATCAAATCAACCAGTGGGATATCTCCTGTTATAGAAGAATCATCTCCAGTACCCCCCCATATGAAAGTCAATCCGGCATCGGTGTTTGGCACGCTGAATACAACGGTTTGAGCAGACAGAATGACTTCAATTTTACTCGATGAGGAAATCGATCCTGCATCAACTCCAACGTCAATGGTTAATGTTCCCTCACCGGATGGGAGGAAAGAGTTCGACTGGTCTGTCCCTCCAACGTATTCTTCTCCACCTATAATGACGCTAACGGATGCGTTGATTTGTACACCTCCAGCGTTTTCCACAGAATAGTCGATTGCAAACTCCCATGTTGATGAGGGATATGCTCCACTCCAGGCAGGGTCAATTTTCCAACTTGCAATCTCTTGTTGCTGGGCGATGGCATCAGAAATCGTTAGTTCTTCAGACACGTCTGATAGAGCCGCATCGAATGGCGACATTTTTCCTGAACCTGCGGGTCCAATCAAATAAAGTTCAGCTGGCCCAGAGTCACAACAGACTTCCACACTTTCGGCTGATGCTGTTGGGATTGGTATGCAGGAACATAGCAGCAATATACCGAGTAGGATTGGCTTGAATTTCATCATGGTCAATACCTACCAGCCAAGTCTGCAAGCATTACACTATTCAAGACTGTGGCCAAATGAGCCCCTAAGGGGCTCAAAGTGCTTTTTCTAACAAGTTGCCGAGTTCCTTTTCGAAAAGACCGACAAGAGCTTCTCCAACTTCTCCTTGAAGGTCGTCAGGTAGAATCCTTAACCCCAGTCTTGCCGCAGCCCTACTTGCCTTCATTTCTGCATAAACTGAACGTGCTTTAGCGTTGAAGTAGTAAGAAATGGCCTCTTTAAGTTCGCCTTTCAGTTCCTCATCTGCTTCTACCTTTTGTCTGATGTAAGTCTTAATTTCATCTTTGACCAAATCTCGAACGGCTTCAATGACAATGTCTTCTGTTGCCATCAATTCTTTGACTTGTGCACCTATGTTCCCTGTTAACAGACGCTCGATTGCCATGAAGGGGCCTAGAGGTCAACCATCTTGAACCCACCTATGGGATAGTTGAAGGACTGAGTTGTGAAACACGCAACATGGAATTTTCATCAATAGGCGCAGAGGATTCCCTCTTAGAAGCGAAAAGTCGCTTAGATGGTAACGACGTGCTAGTAGTCTGGGGTCGAGAAAAAATCATTGGCATACTAACAGAAGAGCACTTGGAAAAACAAGGCAATTGTGGACAGGTCTGTGAGTTGGATATATTGGTTGATCCATCTCCGGTCAAAGCATCAATATGGAAACCAAAGTATGTTATTGTAACAGAAGATGGTGAACCGGTATTGGTTAGTCATGAACCATGAGTAAACCATCGTCTTCAACGATTGCGTAACCAATTCTTTCTAGTTGTAAAATAGTTCCAACTGGATAATTGTGGTCTTCTAAAATTCCTTCAACAGTGGTGATTTCCTGTCCGTCTGCAATCGTTAGTTTAGATGGTGTTCCGCCCGCTACCCAATGCACAACACTTCGTTTGTCACTTCTGTCGATGCTTTCGACATTTCCCATTGAATCGATGTCGCACAAATCTTTCAATCTAATGGATTTACCAGAATCTTCTTGTTCAATCCAAACGCCTTCATCTATCGAATATTGTCTAGGAGACATGTCTGTATCTGAGTGTGAGGAAATAGTTCCCGTTTTTGGGAAATCTCCTGTTAACTTAACCGGGTACGCATTTCTAACGAAAGCAAGACGAGGTGCTTGCGGATCGATAGCCTTAGTATTGTGTGAATAAAGAGTTGACAGGGGAACTGATATGTCTTTTTGGGTCAGTCCTAACTCAATCCAAAATGCACGAAGCGAATCCGCTTTTATTCCCCTTCGTGACAATGCAGAGAGGGTCGGTAGTCTTGGGTCGTCCCATCCATCAAAAATTCCTTCTGCAATATCTCTCTTCATTTGTGAGGTCGAGAATGCACCGAATTCGTGTACTTTGACGCGTCCCCAGTAAATTGTCTCCGGGTAATCCCAACCGAAGTGTGCATAGAGCAGCGTCTGCTTTCGTGTGGAATCCATCAAATCCTTTCCTCGGATAATGTGAGTCACACCCTGTAAGTAATCTTCAATGGCGGATTGAAAGTCTAACAGTGGCCAAACTCGCCACTTATCTCCGACTCTTGGGTGAGGGTTTGTTTGAATTCTAGCAGCAGGCCAATCTCTGAGTGCTGGATTCTTGAGTGACATGTCAGTTTTTACCCGTAGGACAGCACCACCTGGTTGAAATCCTTCGGAGTCGTTCATCTTTCGCCATAACTCAAGATTCTTATCTTCAGAATTTTCTCTGCAGGGACATTCTTGCTTTGAAACTCTGAATTCTCTAAAGGATTCAGCGGAGCAAGTACAAACATAACCAAAACCTCCTTCCAGCATCTTAGCTGCATATTCGTGGTATTTGTCCATCCTCTCACTAGCAACTACTATTCTGTGTGCAGGGAATCCACATAACCATTCTTGCTGTTTTGGAATTGAATCGTATGCTTCAAGCATCGGAGGCTTAACTGTAGTATCTGTGTCGTCAAACCTAAGAATTAGTTCACCATCTAATTCCTTTGCGTACTGACCGTTAATCACCAAGCCACGAGAGTGGCCAAATGAAAGTGGTCCGTTTGGGTTAGGTGCGAATCTGAGAACAGGTTTTCTACCGTTTAGGTTGGGAAGTTCTGGCAACCCCTCTCTGCGAGTTTGGACTTTCTTTTCCAATAATTCAGGTGCTTCATTCTCTAGAATCTCTCTTACAGCATCAAGCCCGTCCTTTTGGGCCATCGCATTTGCCTTTGCCACTTCTTTGCCAACTAGTGGAGCGATGAACTTGCCATGCTGCCGCAAATCTGCTCTGCTCCCCATTATTCTACTGATTACAGAACCAGCCTGACCTTTACCAGCATATTGGTAACTGTTTTGCAAAGCAAGGTGGCGAATCAAATCCAAAGTTGGTTGGTCCGGCTGCCAGTCCATGTTAATCCGTGGGGCTCTTACTTATTCAAAACAAGGTCTGTTGTTGTCCACCCGGACGTGGTGGAACAGGACTTCCTCTAGCGTTGCTTACTGTTTTCCAAGACCAACGCAGACAATCATGCGGGTAATCTCCTACTGAGAGAATCTTCACAGCAGATTTGGTTTTCGGATCAGAGGGGTAACCGCTTCCCAAATCCATATTCAACTCTTCACACAATTGCTTAACACAATTGTCACGTGTCACTTTTGCAATTATGCTTGCTGCACTCACTTCGGGGTGATTTTCATCCGCTTTGTGTTCGGCATTACAATTACGGTTTGAAAGTGCTGAGACATTTCTTGCAAATCTAGATGCATCAACATCACATGCGTCAAGCATAATTTCACCATCTGGCATAACCGAAAGAGATTCTGCAAACAACTCGACTTCGAGCTGATTCAGGTTTGGTGAATCATCGATTCGTTTTGGCTCACAAATTATGACATTGTGTGGCATTTTCACCAGTATTTGATACAACTCTTCCCTCTTCTTCTTGCTGAGGTCTTTGGAATCCTTTACTCCTAATTCAAGGAGTTCGGTTTGAGAAACACTGGCAAATGAACATACTACCAAAGGACCGATTACCGAGCCTCTGCCTGCTTCATCGACACCTATCTTCATCTTACCACTCACAAATCGAGGTCATCCAAGTCGAGCATTGTTGGAATGGAAGCATCGGACTGAGATTTTGGAACAGTTCTTTCTGTTACTGGAATGATGTCATCGGGTAATGCAACATTTGCCTTGTGAGGGGAACTGATATTACCCGCTGCTAGATTCTCTACCAAATCATCCAGTTTTGATTTTGTAGCAACTGTATCATGATGGTCTAGTACCGTACTTGCAGCACCAACCAGTCTTGAATCAACAGGCTCTGCAACAGGCTTTTGCCCTCCCCCAACCGCTTGGAACATACCAGTAAATACTTCAGAAGGGATTTGGGGTGATTGAGCAATTTCTGGGGTTGGCTGTTTTTTGGTAGCGAATTCTGCCATCCAATCGTCCGGTTTTTGTTCTACATTTTGTTGAGAATTCATTAATTCCATATCCGCAAGTCTTGCTCTACGGTCTCTGATTGATTTGTTAATCATCAAACCACTCACTATGGAGGCAATAGCAATCCATTTCCACGCCCATATAACAGTAAAAACAGTCGAGATAATATCGCTAATGGAGTCTACAATACCTTCTTGATTATCGTTGCTTGATTCTGCCGCATCGAATGATGTGTTTGCGGTGAATCGGAATGGCTTGTCATCAGCAAGACGGCTGTGCGCTGTTATATTGACGTAGAAATCATCAGCTGAATTTTGATTATCTGGTATTTTTGCCCAGGCTCTGAACGTAAAATTAGCCCCTTTGTCGATGTTGACTATTTCGAAAGAACGTATGTTCGTAGAACCATCCTCTACAATAGCGTTGTTTGGAGGGATGAAACTCATCTCTGTGAAGTATGAAGACGTCATTCTAACAACTAAACCATCAGCAGTATTGCCATCATTTCTCATTGTTATTGCCATCTCTAGTCTTCCATTACTAGCCGATGTCGCAGAATCTTCCCATATCCAAAACACTCTTGGTGCAACCTTGGAAGTTATATCCATTGAATCGATTAACGTACCATCAGATAAAGTAAGGACTAACTCAGCAGAGCCGATAGAGAATGCTTCAGCATTTTCAAGCGGGGTAATGTTCAGCGGGATTTCAACGCTGCTTTGGCCTTTCGATAGCCCGATTTGTTCTTGTGTTATTTGAAAATCCATTCCATTAAAATCACGGATTTCTAGCATGTAATCTTGGTAGAAATTTCCAGTGTTTTCGATTTGAATAAATTGTTGACAGGTCTGGTTCCATTCCACCTCTGCACAAGATTCTCCGATTTTGCTAAAACTACCATTCTTTTGCCAATCAATCGCCGATGAAATTTTCACAGAAGTCGCTCTCTGGGGAAATGACTGGGGCATTATGTCAAGCTCCAAATCAACGGAACCAAGGTTGGTATTAGGGGCGTTGAAGCCTATTTCTATGGACCTAGATTCATTTGGTTCTAGAGGTTGAAATTCAAATGCATTGAAAATCGCGACTGTCCAGTTGTCAATTTCAAAACGGTCTTCTCTAGAATCCCCATAAAGTAAACCTGCGTCGAGGTATGTGGCAGTGTTGCCATTGTTTCTAACAACAACCTCAAGCCGATCATTATCACCAGGTTCGATGCTTAGGTTATCCTCAACGACATCTATTGTCATATTGTGATAGGTCTCCATCCTAAGGCTAAAGTTCCATGAACTAACCCTCCTATCCAAGTTTGAGACTGCTTCCAGAGAAAATTGTGGTCCAGTACCCGCTAAAGGGCCGCCATCAATGATTGGCGGGGTCTGTATGTAGAAGGTAATGAACTCATAATCACCTGATTGTAAGTCTATCACTAACTCACCATCATTATTCAAATCATCATCAAAACCGTATTCCCAATCTGTTTGGGTGCTAAATCTCAGCTTGACAGTATCATCGTAAACTGCTTGATTGCTGACATTGACTGCGAAACCTGTTCTAACATCCTGTAAAACATAGAACTCAGAACCATCGTTGGAACCGAATCTTATGTCAGACCATTTAGAAATAACGACATCTATGTTTTTTGTGAAACTCCAATTTTCAACTTCTTGACATAGAAAATCTAGACTAAATATTTGCGTTTCGAAATTTGAGTCGGGAGCTACTGTAACATTGATCAGCATCTCTCCGAGTCTACCTGACGCTACTCTAGTCCAATCGGTGGGTACATCGCTCACAGTCAAGTTATCTCCAGTACTATTGAGTGAAACCGAAAAATGTCTCGCGGTCCCTACAATGTTCTGCCATGCAATGCGAAGTTGAACAGTTTCCCCCGGATGTGCAACTATCTCATCATCAATGTAGAAGTTGAATGGGTCTTGGTCTGCGCTGGCAGGTATACTAGGCAGCATAAGTGCGACGAGAACTACTACCACCCACCGGCGCATATGCCTTCTAGGGCTTCATACATAATAATGGAGCGCATTTATGTTAGGTGTCACGGTTTCCCTCTGCGTACCGAAACAAAATGGTATATACCAATGTAATCCGTTATCGTCTAATGCAGAGAAGACTCTCAACCGCACTTATTGCCCTGCTACTATTGACTGCAATTCCGCTATCAGTATCAGCAGATGAAACCAAAGACATACCAACAAATGCGTCCGAAACCGGAATCCATAATTCTCTGGTTGCTGCACTTGCCCATGCAGAACTAGTAGACACGCTATCTGGCGACGGTCCTTTCACTGTGTTTGCACCGACAGATCAAGCATTTGCTGATGCAGGCATCGACTTAGCGTCGTTTGATACAGACGCTGAAAACGCAACCCTAGTCGATATCCTAACCTACCACGTTGTCGCAGGATCAGTGATGTCGACAGATTTGACAGATGCAGGCACAACTAATGCGCTAAACGGTGACAAATTATCGTTCACTGTTGGTGCTGATGAAGTCAAGGTTAACGATGCCACAGTCACATTAGCAGATGTTGGGTCATCAAATGGTGTCATTCACATCATTGACAAGGTTCTAATGCCACCTACTGATGTATACGTTAGCGACGGTTCAATGGACTCGCCGTACTTCCAGTTTTACTCAGATGATGCAGGAACCACCCCAGTTACCGAAATCGACATTTCAAAGAATTACAAATTCCAAAGGCTGTCAAATCCTTCCGCACATCCTTTTTACGTAGGAGACTCTGGATACAACACAGATTCTAGTGAGAAATTGATTATTGCAGGCGATGGTACTAGCACAACCGGTATTTCTGACGACGAATCTTTCACCCTGTTTTTCAGGGACGGATTCACCCTTGAAGACACACTCAGCTATTTCTGCACCGTACACTCTAGTATGATTGGCGCCTTTACACTCACTGCACCAGTGGTATTAGTTGACATCCCATCTGTCGCTGCAAGCACCGGGGTACACGAATCATTGGTAGCAGCATTAACACAAGCAGACCTGGTCTCTACCTTACAAGGTGATGGTCCGTTCACAGTATTTGCTCCTACAGACCAAGCATTTATGGACGCTGGAATCGACCTGTCAACGTTTGATACACCTGAAGAAAATGACACGCTTGTTGACATCCTACTGTACCATGTGCTAGCGGGAGCAGTGCCATCATCTGATGTTACTGACGGACTTACCGTAACCATGGTTAATGGTGACGAAGCCACATTCACAGTCGAACCTGACAGTGGAACCGTGCTGATTGGAGATGCGTTTGTTACAGGACCAGATGTTCAAGCATCAAACGGAATAATTCACGTTATCGATTCTGTCCTGTCACTGCCACCGGATATCGTAGAAGCAGCACAAAACACTGGAGTGCATGATTCCCTTGTTGCCGCATTGACTCAGGCTAATCTGGTAACTACACTTCAGGGAGACGGGCCGTTTACAGTATTTGCACCAACAAACGATGCATTCACAGCCGCTGGAATCGATCTTTCAACCTTCGATACTGATGAGGAGATTGAGACTTTGGTAGATATTCTAACCTACCACGTGGTATCTGGAGAGGTTATGTCATCTGACTTAACAGATGGAATGTCTGCAAATGCTCTGAACGGTGACGCATTGACATTTACGGTTAACTCGGATGGTGTGATGGTGAACGGTGCCAATGTCACATTGGCTGATTACAAGGTGACCAACGGTGTTATCCACATTATCGACAAGGTCCTGATACCGCCGGCAGATGAACCAACAGAGCCAGAAGTTGTCTGTGCAGCTACAATTGGAATCACATCTGACGGATACGGATTCACTCCAGCATCCACGACAATCGCAGTTGGTGAAACAGTTTGCTGGAAGTGGACCGATGAATCTATGGCACACAACGTCAAAGAAGTTGCAGGAATGAAGTCAACAACATACGTAGAAAACGGCGTATATTCCGGTGCTGCTGCAAAGACTGTTGATTTCCACCACACCTTTACCGAGGACACCACATTCTACTATGCGTGTGAGCCACACATCGGAATGGAGATGTTTGGTAAGGTCATAGTCGGTGACGGTGGAGAAGAACCAGCAGTGGTCGATGAAGATAAGGATGACAAGGAAGACAATAATACACCTGGCTTCCTAGGACTAACAGCAATCATTGCAACATTGGGCGCAGTCCTTGTCGCAAGAAAGCGTCAAGAAAACGAGCTGTGATACCACATGAATTGGAAAAAACTAGCCGCTGCAGCAGCAATTATCGTTGTTGTTGCAGCGGCGGTTTGGACCTATTTGATCACTACATACGTGTCCGAATTAGGCACATCAAACGTCATACTTGTCGACACAGAAAACTCAGTCAGTGATAATCGACAAGATAACTCACTGATTGAACTGAGTTTTGATGACGAGGCTGAACACTTGGCATGGTCATCACTTGAGATCAACCTAGTCATTGAAGAAACAACATACGGATGCTCGTTTGGTGCTCAATCCAACTCGATTAGCCTAGAAGGAAAGGTAGCTCCTAAATTGGGTGCAGATGGTTACACATTTACAACAGAGATTGATGCAACAGATTCTGAATCATATACTCATTTTGATCTACCAAGCCAATTGGAGTCAAATAACACAGATTATTGGATGAGGTTTTCATCTACTGACATCTATCTTTCCGAAGGAGTTTCTTGGACATTCATTGAAGGTGCAGAATTGTCTGATGTTATCGAAGTTGCAGATGATCTAAACAACGATACTTCGGAAAGACTAGACTGGTACACATACGATATATCAGTACATCGAGTTAATCCAAACGACGGGGTGTATGTCTTTGCTAAGGATGAGCTATCATTCAAAGTAAATTTTCTGACCTATTACAATAATCAAGATGAAAGTCGTTATCCTACGATGCAAATTGCAGCAATCGGGGAGTCCGATTTCCCCGCCTTAGATGACCCTGATTTAGTAGTCCCATCTCCTTGTAAGATAGTTTCAGATGACATTGACAAAGGTCATTGGAATTCCAATGAAACCATACAGTTGTTTGAGAATCAAATCAACCTCTGTGATGGAACCTGCTCAATCGAGATTTTAGTTTACTACGAAACCATAGAAGTTGAAATCAACGAAAGAGAGGTGCTAATCGGCTAAAGAACAGGGTCGCTCAATACACTTGTCATGATTGATACGTCAAGTTGTGCGCCGCTCAATGGAACATTTAGTTCGAAAATCTCTGATACCTTTGGGTCGATTTCTCCGCATTCGCCAACAATTGTTCCTTTGATGACAATGTTGGCCGCTCTTCCTGCTAACCAAGGACCGGCGTCTATTGGTTCGAGTTTCCAGTCAGTGCAGCCAAGGTCTCTCATTAGCGCTTGAATACGACCGCGTAGTGATGCACAACCACCTGAATTTTCTGCTACGAGGAAAGCAAACTTATCCCGATTTTGGTGGTTGATGACAACGCTTCCTAACTCGTAAACTCCTTGCGGAAGTTCATGATGGCGATTTGCCGCTAATAGTCTCAACAAGCCAGGTAGTATGTTTTGTCTTAGAATTGTGTGTTCGATGGTGATTGGGTTTGTCATGCGAGTAATCTCCCCATCTGGCTTCCATCTCACGTTTTCAAACTGATCTTTATCATTAGAGAGAGTCAAGGACTGGATTTGAATTAGGCCAAGTCCTTGTAGCGCTTCTCTGATTCTACGCCGTAAATGGCCATCTTGTCGAGGTATCGCAGTTAGTGGTGCTTTCGGCACATCATATGCGAGGTCATCATAACCATGGCCGATAGCAACTTCTTCTACCAAATCGATTGGGTGAAGTATGTCAAATCTCCACCTTGGCATAGAAATTGAGAGATTTCCTCCCGAATCACCGTTGTAAATCCCTCCCATCCTACGGATTGCGTTATCGATTTCATTGTCTGTGAATGAGTTTCCGAGGATACCTTCCACCAACTGTCTCTCAACTATGTGTTCAACAGGTGAGCCGTCCAAACTCCATTCTTTTCCTTCACATGTCTTGACTCTGACCGATTCTACTTTGCCACCCAGAACAGATAGTTGCAAGCAAACTAACATCAAGGCCGATTCACATGCTCTGAAATCTAGTCCAGTTACATCAATGAATAAATCACGTGTTTTTGTTGTGACTGTTGTATGGTCGCCATTGATGATGGGTGGGAATGACAACACAGCATCATTTGAATCGTAAATTATTGGGACTTTGTCCATACCTTCCAAAAGGTGAGCATAATCTATGCCCTTGGGATGTAATTTCAAGATTTCATCAATCGTCATCTCTTCTTCAATTGCGAGGGGGATGAATGACAAGTTCCTAGGCGCAGCCACGACTCTGAAGGGTGGGGAAATAGTGGAAAGATCATGTACGCCAATCGAAGCTCTCTTCCGGCCCCTACCTAACGCAAAATGTAACTTTTCTTGGTGGTCCATCAATCGCTTGATTATTTCATCATCAACATCGACACCTCTGACTACTGCGCCAAGTATCACAGGCCTTATTTTCGCCAATTCAGGAGAAACAGTCATTGATATTGTGCCTGGGTTAACTGCAAGTCTTGGGTTGGATGGAGAGTCATGTAAAAACGGCATCATCCCATGGAATAGAGTTTCAGGAGATAGTAGGTCAGGCCTGTCTGGGAAGATTTCAATATCCAGTTTTTCCTCATCGCAATTGTCTATGTCCGTACCCATGAGAGGCAGTCGGAATGCTAGGTCATCGATGTCGTGCTTCCTTCCCTTTGCTTCGACTAAGTTTCGAAGTATGGATTGCTCTACACTAATCGTTGGCATATTATCACCTTGCGAACCAGTGTGGTAATGGCCTATCATAGCCCGCTAATCTTAGGCCACTAACAGCGGCAGCGTCTTGGTCAAATGCTCTTAGATTTCCTCTTGTAAGTGAATCGATTGATGCTAAGCCAAGTCTGTTTAGATGAGCTGACAAGCCGGATGTTACTTGTGCAATCCATCCGGCGATATTCTCATCGGGTGCAGGGCAAATTGTGAAAGCAACGTTTGAGGCACATAGGATTGCTAAATCCTCACTTGTAGCAGACCATGGAATCCACATTGATGCTATAGTTCCGTCTTCTAGATTGGTTGCTGCAGATCTTCCTACCATCGGTAAGGATGCAGCTGCACTAATTCCACTCCCATCATTTAGCACGCTTACAGCACAATCTGCGCCGTGGTGTTGTGAGTCAGTGTGTAGTGATGCAGTTTGCCCCACTCCTCTAACGAGAATCACCTTCGAATTTGTAGTTGCAGTACATTTTAGTGCAACAAGTAGGCCATCTAAAGATGCTCCATCTAGTCTTGGGAGGGAATCCAAATCAATCGCAAATCCTGCGGATGATTTGACTAAATCCGCAGCGCTGGAAATATTGTCGGAGTCGATTATTACTATGTCGCAATCTCTAGGGTTTTCCTTGACAAGGCAAGGGTGGAATAAGTCATCTTGAACTCCCATTGGTACATATGGTAGCAAGGGAATTGGAAGGGCAAGTGAATCTTCTTCTCCAAGTAAAACAACTGTGTCACAGGTAGAATAACTAGGATTATGATTTGTTGTCATCGGAATGATTGAGATTCCCGAAAGGTCGTCTCTACAATCTGCCATAATTCCTTCACTAACAGTACCATCAGATACAAGGCACACAGCATCTGCCGGAACTTGTAACTCGTCATCACCAAGTTCCTTGTTAATCTGCTTTAGTTCATCCTTATCCAAGGTTCTCAAGGTGACTCCCGGGGGTGGGGTTGGGCAACGTCCATTGATGATTATTCGTCCTCCAGTCATACCGGCACCAGGGTCGCCGCCAACATCACCGTGGACAACTATGTCACCTCCTGACATTCCACCTCCGATTCGAATTCCTGAATCCCCTCTTATGACTAACAAGCCTCCGCTCATCTTTGCGCCAGCATCATCTCCAGTTCCGTCGAGAATTGTTATCCGACCGCTTTTTTGGCCAAATCCAGCACAATTACCTGCGGTTCTCTCACAAGTGATTTTGTTTCCATTGTTTCCAGCACCAAGGAAAGAACCTACATCTCCTTGGTGAGTGAATGACCCACCTTGTCCAAATGCCGCTGTGAAAGGTCCTAGATAGCCAAGACTTCTCACCTTAGACCCTGCAGGCAAATTTGGGCATAGCCCCAGTTCTCCATCTTTTGGAACAGGGTCGCCATTTGTTGTCCATCCGATTCGAAGAACTATGTTTCTCTCAAGCGCTTTTTCAAGCTGGGCAGGCAATCTTGAGTTAATACTCATAGAACTCGCAACGACCTCTTCAATAGTTGCCATCAACCCCCCGGTGGCGTTCTCTTTGATGAACAGTTTGCCTGTTGGAGAGGAAAATTTCGCGAAGTAAGGTTCATGAGAGTTCCGCGAGGGCACCCCCCACAGGGAAAGACATGACCATCAAGGTTGCAATAAACGGATACGGTACAATTGGAAAGCGAGTTGCTGATGCAGTCGCTTGCCAGGATGACATGGAAATCATCGGAGTAACAAAAACTCGCCCTGCCTTTGGTTGTGATTTAGCTGTAAGAAAGGGCTACCCATTGTATTGTACCTTTGACGATGAAGAGAAAATTGCAGCCTTTGCTAGTGCGGGATATGAATGCCATGGTGGTCTTTCTGATTTACTCGCAGTTGCAGATATTGTCATCGATTGTTCTCCTGGAAAACTTGGGGCAGAGAATAAGGCAAAGTACCAGTCTGCAGGAATAAAATGGATATTTCAAGGTGGCGAAAAACACGCTATGACAGGTATGTCATACACTTCATGCGCTAACCATGCAGCAAACATGAATGTGGAGGGGACTAGAGTTGTATCTTGCAATACGACTGGTTTGTCTAGAACACTCGTTCCGTTGTACGAGCATTGTGGTGAGTTATCAGTTGAATGTACAATGATACGCAGAGCGGCAGACCCAGGGGATTCTAAGAAAGGGCCTATCAACGCAATCAAACCTGTTCTGAAGGTTCCTAGCCATCATGGTCCTGATGTGATGACAGTTAAACCTGAAATCAAGATTAACTCTCTTGCAGTGGCAGTTCCTACCACAATTATGCACGTGCATTCAATCGTTGCCACTCTCCCAGAGGGTCATGGTTTGACAACAGAGGGTGTTCTTGAAATGTGGTCAAATTGCCCTCGTGTTGTGATAATGAATGGCGCCGAGACTGGAATTACAACAACAGCAGAAGTCATGGAATTCGCTCGTGACATGGGTAGAACATGGGGTGACCTTCACGAGATCTTCGTTTGGGAAGACGGAGTCAAGTTGGTTGGTAACAACCTGTATTATTTCCAGGCAATTCATCAAGAGTCTGATGTAATTCCAGAGAACGTTGATGCAATACGTGCGCTAATGGGTACAGAATCAGATTGGCGTGTATCTGTTCAGAAAACAGATGCAGCAATTGCATCGATGTTTGAATGAGCCCTATAGGGCTCAGCAGAGGCTTGTATTCAAGTACACATGCACATTCCGCATATTTATGTTGGCACAGCGTAGGACACTAATCATCCTCGCAATACTCCTCCTTGCACCCTTGTCAACAGCCAGT
>Ga0213865_10000740_pt1 | contig 22052 bp, 16 predicted proteins | sample PICome_6_FD_160100 | JGI IMG/M metagenome (GOLD analysis project Ga0213865, IMG submission 160100) | Coastal seawater microbial communities near Pivers Island, North Carolina, United States - PICO282 | ecosystem: Environmental > Aquatic > Marine > Coastal | place: USA: North Carolina...
CCTTCGTCTTTCAATTCGTTAAGGAGTTTGAGATTGATGTCATAGGTTTGACTTGTTTCACCGTTTAGACCGGCGATGAAATTTAGACCTGGTAGCAACTTTGGAAGTCCTCTTTCCCCACGCACATGTCCGTGTTTGTTAATCAGGGCAATGGCGGACTTGAGTTGTTTTGAATCACAGTTTAACCAGTTTGCTTCATGCACTCTTGGGTCTGCAGATTCGAGTCCAAAAGAGAGTACGGCACCGTCTGATAGAGTTTCAACAAGGGTCTTTGTGATATCTTCTGCCTCTTCTAGATGCTCTGCTATAATCGAAGGATTGCCATTATCGGTATGAAGAATTCCTAGACGATCATCGTCTCTCAAACCATGCAGTAATTTTGCGATTGGCTCTGGATTAGGTCGAGGATATTCCATCTCAACTACGCCTTCAGCCATGTAGGTGTAAGTATCAGTCATGCCTCCTAGTCTAACGTGTTCGACACCCATGTCGTGAGCGATTGACACTTCTTCGATAATGTCCTCAGGGCTGCGCCAAATTGGCACTCCTTTCTTTGGTTCTATGCAGAATTTACAACCACGCTTGTAGCGTACGCATCCTTGGTAGACTTCGACTTCGTAAGTTAGAGGACCATTCAAATCCGGATTGTGAGTTACAGCCTTTGAGCGAGCGCCAGCGTGTGCCCAAGCAGTCCATTGTTCTGCAGTTCTTCGCTGATGCTTCCATTCATTGTTCGATAGGAAGTAAGATAGTGTTGCATCAGTATCTTGCAGTGCCAAGAATAGATTTCTTCGCAGCGGACTCCAACCCTGATGTCTCCATCCTCTAATTGCCCATCCTCCACACAGGATTGGAGTTTCACCGGGTGTTTTAGAGATAACTTCCTTGGTTTCACGAAGTGAAATAGGAGTGCCCCTGAGATATTTACCCGGGACGATTGCTCCGGCTAATACGACAACTCCGAGTCGGTTTTCCAATGATGGGGGATTAATTCGATATGAATCGATGGGACAATATTCGTAGTTGATTCCCCTCTCTTCTAATACTCCACAAATGTATCTGATGTGGAATCCAACATATGGCGGAACACCAAAGGCAGCCGGCTCATCTTCGTAGCCGTCAATGATGAGCCAGGAGGCATCTCCGGACTCACTCATTTACTCACCTCATTCCTTTCTTGGTCGTCGACGCTTCTTCTTTGCGTCTTCTTCCTCTTCAGCGAGTGCACGTAATTCACGGGAAGATTTGCCACCGGGTTTACCACCAGGCTTTCCTTTGTTGTCACGGTTCTGTGGTTTGGAGACATCAACCTTGATGTTGCGCCCCATGAAGTCGGTGCCGTTCAGTTTGCCAACGACTTCTTCACCCTTTGATTCAGGCTGGATGGTGACGAATGCAAATGCTTTCTTGCGACCAGATCTGTCGGTTGCCCACTGGACGTGAACTTTGTCACAGTGGTCTTTGAACAGTGCTGACAAGTCATCCTCAGTGGCCTTGAATGGAAGATTACCGACGTAGATTCTAGCTCCTTCTGGTCTTGGAGCACGCTTTGGCTTCTCATCTCTCGGAGCATCAGCGTCTCTGACTCCGATTCTGCGGCCTTTGATTTTCTGACCGTTTAGCGCAGCGATTGCAGCATCTGCCATGTCTTTTGATTCGAAAGTGATGAATCCGAATCCGCGAAGGTTTCCACCGTCATCACGCATTAGTGCGAAGTCCTTGACCTTACCATGTTTCTTGAACATGTCACGAACTTCATCTTCATTAGCATCTCTAGATAGTCCGCCGATGAATAGTTTGCAACCTGGTGCAGCCTTCTCTCGGCGTCCGCGACCACCACCTTGGCCACCTTGGCCTTCAAATCTGAAGTATTCACGCTCTCGACCATCCTCGCGAATGTCTTCTGCGATGAATGTAGCACGACCAGCACTACCCTTTGCGAACAGTGCTTCGGCTTCTCCGCTCCAACGCTTGCCCGCACCATTCAGTGCAGCCATTCCGGATTCTCCACCGAAATCGTCAGCAAGAGCACGGAATGAACGTTCTCCATTTGTCCTACAGACGACATTCCAATCACCTTCTTGCTCGGCTTCATATGTGTCGCCACATGATGGGCATAGAGCCCAAAGGACTCCACAATCGTCATCTTCACGCATGTCGATTCGAATTACATTGCCTGCTTCAATGACCTTTGCACGCACTATATCTCTGCGGCGCAGTCCATCGGCTGTGTTGTGAAGGAATCTGTCGGTGATTTTTGTGACGTGGAATTGAGCATACTCTTGGTCTGCCATTACTGAGCGGTTTGCTTTTCCTTCGACGCTGATGATTCTGATTTCACCAGATTTTTCGTTGAGTTTAACGACCTCTCCAATTACAGTATCACCGACTTGAACACGCAACATTTCGTTGTATGTGTGGACGCTGATTACGCCGTCGATTTCGCTTACAACACCTGTCAGTAGGGCGATTAGGTTGCCGTTTTCTTCTGCTGTGCCCTTACCTGGGCTATTCTTATCTGCAGTTCCTACTACAGTTCCGGGGGTGACGATTGTCGCCATATTTTCACGCTCATGTTTTGGGTAATCACCCTACGGGTGACGGGAAGGGGATAGTTGAGGCGAGGGCTGTTTGCTTTTGAACCCCTCTCATCGAGTGAAGCGCCAGCATTTGATGGAAGTAGCACCCATTCTTGAGGAATGATGTTGGTATGTTGCAGGCATTCTGAATTCGCCTTCAAGGATAACTTCACCTTCAGGTAGATGCGTTGCTGCGGCGCTATGCATCATATGTACAACCGGTGCACATTCAAGCGCAGCATCGATGAAAACACGATCCGCACCATGGATTTGAACTCCCCAGGGTGGGTTGGAAATTACGATATCAGCCTCGGGAAGTTCCACCTCGCCAACTCGGCCCACGATTGTGTTTCCAAGTTTTTGGCACAATACGGCAGCATCTTCATCGCACTCAACGAATGTTACTTCTGCCCCTAGCAGTTGTGCACCGTGACCTAATATCCCGTTTCCAGCACCTAAGTCTAGAACCGTTTTTCCTTCAAGGCCATCATGAGCATCTATCTGTGCTAACCAAAGTGCAGCAAGATCACCCTCGGTCTGATATTGTTCTAATTCCACGCTATTGCAAGGATGATTTGGCAATTTTGACAAAGAAATCGCCAGATGGCGAAGCTTCAATTCAATCACCAACGTTGCTGATTCTGCTGCTGACCGTAGTTAGCTCGCTGCATCTGTTGTGCTTGCATTTGCTGTGCTTGCATTTGCTGCATTTGGAATCTTATCGATTCGGCTTCCATGCGAAGTCTTGCAATCAACTGTTCACCAGGTTGCTGGCCTCCACAAAATCTGCAAAATCTAGTACCATCATTTTGCATTTGACCGCACTGAACACAGAAAGCCATGATTCTCCCACTCCTAACTTGTCTTTGAACCCTCGCATTCAACTAACCATCTGCATGAATACAGGCCAAGTTTCGAAATTTTGTGCTAAAGCCCTCTCGTTGATATCTTCCAAACGTGAATCACTCATCATTTCTGACGGGTCGACTCCAGCGTCCAATAATTCCTGTACAAGGTTTCGGAATTCTCTCTCAATGGCAGGCATGTCATCTACTTCCTGCTCACCACTAGGTAGTGGTACGCTATCATCAGCAGTAGGCGGAGCCACTGGGGGTTCTGTCTCCTCCGCAACAGGCAGAGTAACCGATGTTTCTTCCTTCACTTCAGGTAGAGCAACGGATTCTGATTCTGCAGCCGTTGGTAGGGCGACTTGTGCCGCCTCTTCGGGTATCATTTCAGTGATGAAAGCACTTTCTAATTCACTGGTCGCATCTACTTCTTCAACCACTGGTTCAGGCTTATTTTCAACTACAGGAACTTCGACAATTTCTGGTTCTGGTGCTGCAAGACCGACTCCCAAAATTTCTGCCTGCTGTCTTGCTAATTCCGCAGCTTGCCTGCGAGGTAGTGAAACGAATGCCTTGCCAACTAGTGCATGGACTGGATAAGGCAGGAAATACCTCTCAAGCGGCGGTAGGCTCGGGTGTCTAAAACAAAGAATAGAGTGCTTTTCAAACGGCCTTTGGTTTGGTATGTCTAGAGTAAAAGGAACCGGAGCGATTTCTACCGTACTGCGCAACCATCCCTCTTGCGTGACCAGTTGCTGCATCCAAGGGCCCATGTCTGCATTTGAAATATTCACGAATTGGAATGATGCGGATTTTGGGTCAAAACCCTGTTCGCTAATCAACTCCGCTTCAGCTCTTGGACGATGAAAAATCCCCATTACTGGTTGGCCATGTTCTATCATGTCGCCGTGCAGTTCCAGTAATTTTCTTTCTTTGCGTGGGCACAGTAGCATTATCTCAAGCCTAGCAGCATTACCATCCCAGATTTCTTTCCAACGTGAGTTGGCTTCATCCTTCAATTGCTGGAAGGTCATACCCGGAATCATTGCTGTAACGCCCATGCAACCACCGAACTACCCACTACAGGTTGACTATTTGGTGATATAGGATTCTTTGACAGCAAATTCAGCCAATAGAATCACTCCACCAGCAGCCCCTCGTACAGTATTATGAGATAATGCATCGAATCTGATTATTTTACCATCAACTCTGATGTTACCTACAGTTGTGGTCATTCCATTACCTATCCACAGGTGGTCTTGACGGTTCGGTGAATCTTCGATAATGTGATTTAATTCTGCGGGTGATGAAGGAAGGTCAAGAGTTGGAATGTTCATCAGTTTCAAAACTTCTTCCATAGTGGTTTCTTTTTCCACCTCGACACCGCATGAAACAAAGTGGCCATCTTTTTCTGGAACCCGGTTACATGATGCTATTACCGGTATTTCCACTCCTAGCAAATACTTCAACTCAGCAATGAGTTTCTCCTCTTCACCTGGGATCATCGGATTGACGTTTCCACCCAATGCCTCTTCATCGTAAAGCAGTCTCCAGCCTGCTCCTGATAGGGCTTGTCTGGTATGGATTGTAACCGAAACCAATCCGAGTGACTTCAAACCGATTATTGGCGTAACAACCGGTACAACAGTGCAGTTTGTTGCACATGCATGACCGTAGTAGGACTGCATATCTTCAGGATTAATTTCTGGAATTACAAGGGGAATGCCGGCAATTCTACGGAATGCGCTGGCGTTTGAAAACACGTGAATTCCTCTAGCGACTAAGGATGGTTCAACCACTTCAGCTACGTTATTTGGAAGTGCTGAAAAAGCGATATCGACGTCAGGTATATCGCTCATCGAACAAATTAGAATGTCATAATTAGGACGACTCGAATCTAATCTCCACTCGATTTCTTCATGCATTAATCCTACTGAATTTGGAGAACCTGCGATTGCAACGACCTCGAAGAAGGGGTGGTCATAGAGCAATTCCTGGAGCCGTTGGCCAACTAGGCCACTCGCTCCTAGAATCGCAACATTGTACCGGCTCGTCATTGCTCCTCATGTGGCGTGGGGAAGATTCTCCTTATGATGAGTTTCCTCGCAATCGATGTGCCATCTTTGATAGAACCGAGTTTTGCTTCTCCTACTCTCTTCGAGTAAGTGATAGGTACGTGAGTAATTGGAATATCCAAATGTGCACAGGAAGTATACATTTCAGCTTCTATTTCGAAACGCATGCTGTTGAGGTGTAATCTTTTCAGGGAGTCCTTCGAGAAAGCCCAAAATCCCGAACATAAGTCGTTTATCGCTTTGCCGTGCAGCGCCACTGCTAACCATGTCAGTAATTGATTTCCAATCCAGTTTGTACTCGTCATCGCATCGGGTTTGAGATTTCCGTGTAGCCTATCTCCAATCGCTATACCGCCTTCCGGTATTGATTCAACCATTCTTGTGATTTCCTCTGGATGATACGTCCCATCGCAGTCTAGCATTACCAAAACGTCGTCTCCAATTTCGAGGAACCTCTTGAAACCTTGACGCATTCCTGCACCTTTGCCTTCTCCCCACTGCTCAAAGACTTCGCAGCCTAATTCGGCTGCAATCTCCACAGTATTGTCACTAGAACCTCCATCTACAACAACCACCCTTGTATTGTAGCCTTTTTGCTTTAGTTCCTCGATAGGAATTCGACGATATATGTCTTTCAAAGCACCCTCTTCATCAAGGGTTGGTAACATGATGAAGAGATTTGTCACGCCACTACGAGCGTGTAGTCCTTGTAGTGTCTTTCCCTAAATTTAGGCAAGAGAGATGATTTCTATCCAGTGAATGCGAATACCGGTTTCATCAAATAGCATGTCTCCTCTGCCTGATGCTCCAAGTGGATTAATCCAAAATTCGGGCTCACTTGTGATGTCGATTTCAAATCCTCCACCACCTGCGTAAACGCAGGTATTGTACCATCCAGAACCGCTAATTTCTCTGGAGTTGATTGTTGCAGATACATCGCCAACAAATTCTGTCATTATGCAAACTTCGTAAGCAAAGCTGTCGTTTACTGCAAATGTATGGCGACCTTCTGTGATGTATGACCTGTAATCGCCCAGTTCGAATGGATCTCTCTCCCTCAGGCTCGACCAAGGATCTATCCTCATGTTATCGCCTTCGACTGCAATGAAGTCTGAAATCATCCTATCATCTTCAAGAACATAAAGCGTCGATGCGCCGCTAGACCACATTTTTTCCCAATGGGTTGAGGCTTGAATATACTGCATCATCACCCCTTTTGGTGATGCTATTGCATGGGTAATTCCTAGATTTTTCAATCGCTCAATATCGTCTGTTACAATCGCCGTTGTAGCAGCGTTTTGAATGGAATATTCTTGTTTCAAAATCCCAAGTGTAGGAACAGTTGTGATACCAATGTGTTCCGGGATTGAATAAATGTGGCCCCAGTGTTCGTTTTCAGCATATACAATAGAACCCTTGGGCAAGTGCTCTAATCCGTCTATAAGGGCCGAATCGCCATCGGAAATTGCATGTAATTCATCGTGCTTTGATAACTCTGAAAGAGCACTATGAGCGATACCACACATCAGGAGTGTTGCAATCATAATCGCTCTTCCTCCATCTGATGAAATTCCACCTTCGAGTTTGGAAAGGCGCATTCCTACCAACGCTGCCATAGGGATGTGGAATGCGTGCATACTCATTGAGTAAAGTGCATAAGAAAGCATTGACAGCAGCGTTACTCCGGTTAGACCATCGAAAATATGTACTCCAGACAGAACCCAATTCATTGCGAACCAGAGTGTTAGGACAATTGCATTCTTGTCACCTCTCAATGTCCATGCTGCCCATAGACCAAGCGGAAGCAGTAATCCCGCATACATCAGCATCGGTCTACCTCCCTGCCAACCGTATTCTGCGAATACAGCAGTACCATCGAATGCAGGGGCTAATGCGATTAAAACGATGATAATTGAGGCTCCTAATATCAACGATTGAATCGAGTCTGCCAGGTTGAATGAATCACGCTTTGATACAATCAATTGAGAAACCACTAATGTAGTTAGATAAATCAAGCCGGTTGGATGAATCATTGCTACGATAACCGTTGTAATTGCAACAATTTCCCACCGCAGTTTCTCTCCGAACATCAGCAATATTACCACTAGACCAAGTTGACTAGCAACTGTTGGATACCCTGAGTCCAAATTCTTTGCAAAAAGGGCTGGTGCAAGCAACATCGCCATTATTGTCCAGTGGCCACAACCCATCTTTTCTCCAACTGCAGCGATTCCTAGCAGTAGAGCGACGAAACTCATCACTCCCAACCAAAACACACCGTCAAGCGGTGAGCCTGGTAACCATGCAGCGAGTGTTGGGAAAGCTGGAGGATAGAGCCATTTCCCAACCGATGGATCACTCAGAATAAATCCACCATTCCTTGATACAGCATCTGCAAGTGACGCGAATCCAATCCAATCAACACCCATTGGCCGCATGTAAGTCAGCGGAGTAATTGCGATGAAGCAGGCGATTATTGTAAAGATCCAAAACCATGGATTTCTTTCAATCGTGACTTCTTTGGGAATTGGATTTAGTTCGACTCTAATTGCGATCAGTGCGATAATATTGGCAATAATCAAGAGATAAGTCAACGCTGAAAGCGTCATCTCAAAGATAGAAGTAAATCCTGCAAGCCCATAGCAAACCAGCAGTCCAATCGCTGGACTGAGCATTAGATGTCTTTTCCAATCACCTTCAAAATCTAATCGGCGAGCTATAGCAAAGCCTGGAAGTAATGCTACTTCCAAACCAATTGCCATGTCTTTCGCTCTCTAATCTAGGTTTCAAACCTATTTGCGAAGGATGATGAATTAGCGCCTTTTGGGACATGACATGGCAGAAGTCATTATACTCCCAGAGGAGTATTGGGTGTTTGACTTCACGAGAGGAGTAGATTCCGATTTTGTTTGCCCATTCCCGTATCAAATTGGGCGCTATGACGAGGTCAGACCAGGTATGTACACTCATGAACTGTTCGGTGGAGAGAGAGATTTACATGTTGGAATAGATATCGGCGCACCTGTAGGAGAGCCAATCCATTCCTTCGCCAAAGGCGTAGTACACTCTCTAGGAGTAAACGCTGAAGATGGCTCATACGGTCCAACAATTATCGTCGAATATGAACTCCAAGGAAAGCCAATTTGGGCTCTTTATGGTCACTTGTCCATGGAATCCCTAGACATGGTTCATGAAGGGATGGTTGTAGAAGAAGGCCAAGTTATTGCAACCGTTGGCGACAAGAGCGTCAACGGTGGTTGGGAGCCACACCTCCATTTCCAATTGTCTTGGGAAAAGCCAGAAGGAAATGACATGCCAGGAGTCGTAGCAAGAGATGACCGGGAATGGGCTCTAGAAAAATATCCGGACCCAAGAATGGTCCTCGGTCCTCTATACTAGTCGATTTGCGACAAGTATTCCTTCAAAGAAATAATTGGGTCGATTGCTGATGGGTCTTTTCCATGCAGCAAAGCAAGGGCGATAGATAGCCAATCGGTCATAATGCAAAGATGTAGTAAGCATTCTAGCAAAGTATCTCCATCGCCATGAATTTTCCAAGCCAATTTTGTTGGACAATTAGATACGAACCAATCCATCCTGTGTCTTACACGAGGATGGATTCCATCCCATGAAAGTAGGAGTAATGCTTGGTCTGGTGCGGATGGATCTTGGTCATCTCCTACTCCTCCCCAGGCCACTGACTCGTTGTGATTCATTTCGGGGAATGCTCCAATACGTGCAAATCTTGATGAATTCTCATTCAACTGATTCTTGAAACGGTTAACCGCTGGCATCAGTTCATCAGGACCTAGTATTGCGATTGGGTTTTGCATTAGATTTAGTGCAAGGCTTGCAACATCACCCTCGGGATGGGCGATTATGTCATTATCTTCCACGGCTAACTGTAGTCTCATCAGTGCGTGTTCTGATATTTCTGCCTGCAGTATTCCAATTTCCACAAGCAGTGATAATTGTCTTGAGAATATGTGGCCAAAAGCGGACCTAGGAGGTTGGCCTGATGGGCAGGAGATTAGGTGTGCTCTATCGGATAACTCGCACATTCCTGCAAGTTCACCGCCACTTGAAATCACCACAATTGTAGCATCATTCTTTAGCGCTTGGCGACAAGCTTCGAGCGTTTCCTCTGTATTTCCCGAGTATGATGTTGCTAGGACTAGCCAGTCGGGAGTCCACCAGTTTGGTAGGTCATATCCTCTATGACATCTCACTGGAACCGCACCGCTTTCATCACACAAAACCGAGAGAAAATCCCCACCTGCTGCAGAACCTCCCATTCCAAGGCAGAGCACTCCACTCCAACCGGTATCGAGGTCATCAAGCCAAGGCAGCAACTCTCGGTTTACGGCCTCTCTTCCTTTGCGTATGTCGTTTACGAATGAACGACTGAACCCGATCATGTCCTGCTTGTCAAGAGCGGTTGCCAAGCGAATCATGCCTTCTTCCATGTCACTCACCGTCCATCCCTAATCTGGGCAGACAAATCCATTCACCATCAATTCTTGCCAACAAAAGTTTCCTACCAGGCGTATGCTCGAACGGTAATCGAACTGCGGTCATCTTCCAATCGTTGGGGTCCAAGAATTCTGCAACAGATGTATCTTCATTTATTGGATCGGCATATACGAATTCACTCAGTCGTGCTACGACATTTGCATTTTCCAAATCTCGCCAAGTCGCACCTGTCCTTTCACGTCTCTCGATTCTCTCGAGGATTGCACCTTCTCCGGTCCATGTTGAGGGCCTCCAAAGATTTCCTCTCCACCTAACCACATCACCTAATTCGTATCCTGGTTTTCTGTAGAGGAGAGTTAGCCTAGTCAGATCTACACCGTCTTTTCTTCCCACCACCGAGGTAGTGGTGGTAATTTGGCCTCCATGCTGTGAGATTAGGTGCCTGCCCCATGCTCTTGCCAGAGCTTTTGAGCCAAGAACGACGTCATATCCTCCGGTAACAGGTCCTTCATTTGTGATGAAGAACATCGGGTCATCGGGCATTTCTGCCAGTACTGTGTTGAGCGTTGCTCTCAGTGTTTGAAATTCTTCTTCAGATAACCTGCGTGCGCTTGAGCGTAGTTGAACAGTTGCTTCGAAATAATTTCCAGCTCGTCTTGTGCAAGTAAGGCACACTCCGTTTGACATACGAGCACGCATAGTATGTTGCTCTGTGTAGAGGAGGTTGTCAATTACACCTTCAATCTCCAAATGAATTAGTGTATGTCTTCCATCAACCTCTTGGGCCATAAGTCCCAATTCTAAGTCTTCTATTTCTGAATGGAATTCGACGTTTCTTGCCACTAATTCGTGCCACAGGTCTTCATCATCGACGTTGCTCCATTTGCCTTGAAAATCAATTATTCCACAGCGTGCACATTTCGTCCATGGTGCATTTTTTGGAACTTTAGCAAGTGTTACTCTATCTCTGGTACACTTCTCACACATCCTACCTGTGAATAGTGGGGGGTCTGCTCCGCAGACTAGACAGAATTCACCACCAAGGTCCATGACTTCACCTTGATTACTCAGATTCATCCCGGGCTAAAGCCTTCTCCAAAGAATCTATTTTGTTTTGCAAGGTTTTGGACCTAGCAAAAACAGTCCAAGTCCAAAGAGCGAGTGCACCAATCATACCTAAGTATGCTACAGTAAGATAGGTCTGACCACTCATTTCATCCTCTCCTCGTATTGGCCCTGCAACTCCTCTAAGCGCATTTCCAATTTAGTTAGTCGCATACCAGCCATGACGTATCCTACTGTTAGGGTAGTGAATGATATTGCTCCAAGAAATAGTACGATGCTCATGTCAGAATTTAGTGAACCTTCTGAGGTTGCAACAACCGGTCCAGGATGCCTGATTTGCCAAAGTCTAGTTGCGATGTAGGTCAATGGAACCAAAGCGAATCCGAACATTCCGAAGGCTGCAAATGTGTCTCTAGTTTCTACCCCATCTGGTTGTGACCTTCTCCCCATTACGAGATAGAGAGAGAGTAGTGTTAGAATTGCAAATGTGTTCAACCTTACATCGGTCCAATCCCAAGGCACGCCCCATTCCGCAGCACCCCAAATACATCCGGACCAAACACACATCAGTCCAGTTGCTAAACCAGCCTCGCTACTAGCAACATGTAACCTCCATGCCCAATCACTCCTCTTGAAAAACCAGTAAATCGAGCCGATGAAAAGTAAGCCGAAAGCGATCATCGCAGCCCAGGCACTTGGAACGTGCCAGTAGAAAATTCTCTGCGCATCTGGTGCCTTGAACGCACTAATCGAAACCGATGGAGCCCACATCATTCCAAGCCACAAAGTCACAGCAGCACCGGCAAAGCCGAGCATTGCTACGACCTCACCTTTGATGTTCATGTCACTTGCCCGCATGGCGCTCATCTTCAATGTTCACGCTGTTAGAGTATCAACAACAAGCGCCCATGGTAGAATTAGAATCGGAGTGAGTAGTCTAATCATGACTGCATTTGGCCTTGCTAAACGAAGGGTAGCATTGCTCAGCAGTCCTACCACTGCTTCGGTTGCAGCGCCTAGTATCGCTCCTGAGAGAATCAACTGCCAATTAAACCCGGATGTTATCATTGATGCTAGGAAAGTAAGACCGCCGCACAAGATTAGGGAGTGAATAATTGCATTTTGAGGGATTGCAGATTTTGTGCTCCACCATGCGTATGCTCTGTTCTCAAGGCTTAGCCTGTGGATTGGATTTCCGCACAGTCCGGCAGTTAGTGCGGGTGCGAGGATAAACGCAGTCAAGATTCTCCCCTCCAACTGAGTTGGATCTAGTAATGCAAGCATTGCTCCCAATGTTAGTAATCCAGCGATTCCGTTGTTCGCTAATCCAGAGAGAGTTCTCTGATTTAGGCGGTGCCCAACATTTGATTTGCGGGGGTTTCCTTTTCCTATTAGCGTAAATTTGCCCTTTTCTTGGTCAAATTTTTCTTCTTCAAACGGAAATCGAATCACTCTGTGTGAAACTTCGATAATCCTTGAATCGTGGCTTGAAACGAGTATGGCGTGTCCACCCGCAGCTAAATTTCGCAACGTATCTGCTAAATTCTTGATTGAATCATCATCAAGCCCACTGTCTGGCTCGTCCAGTAAAACTGCAACCGGAGTTTCAGAAATCATCGCAGGTACCAAACCGGATAGAAGAGCGACTTTCCTTCTCTGGCCACCTGAAAGCATAGCAACTCTGTCGTGGATTCTGTGGTCTAATCCCCAATTTTTCAGTAAACCTTGGACATCGAAGTCAAACCCTGCAGCATCTAGAATTCTTTCACCTACTATCTCGTCACCCATTACGCAGTCATCTTGTAAGCAAAGGCCAAAATTAGGCCTTCCTCTCCTGCCTTCAGAATCTCTGACCAGTTGCTCGGAAATCGTCGCCGAACCATTTTCAAGAGGAATCAACCCAGAAGCGGTTTCAATCACGGTTGATTTACCGCATCCGTTCTCTCCGGCAAGACACACTATCTCGCCGCTGTTCACCGATATTGACCATTTGTCGAGGACCTTTGACCGCCCTCTAAGGACGGTGGCCTCAGACAAGTCGATTATGCCCATCATGACATGCGAGGGACCGCATTGCCTTCAAGCCGACCCCTCCTCCGGCTGTACATGGAGGAGGTACTTTTCGCGCTTTGGGTAGCGGCGATTATTGGCCCTCTTGCCTGGTCATGGTACCATAAGGCATCGATTGCCATGGCAATGACATTATCCCTTCTATTCGGATACATAGTCCAGTTGATGTGGGGATGGACTCTAGAAAACGAACAACTCTCCGAGCTTTATGTTCGAGTTGTGATGATTCCTGCCTTGGTTGAAAATGGTCACTTTCATACTCTGATTACGAGCGGTTTTTTGCATTCCTGGAATAGTCCTCTCCACGTCCTTGGAAATATCGTGATTATTGCTTTAGTTGGCATACCACTTGAGGATAGGCTTGGAAGAGGAAAATGGTTGATTTCGTACATGATTGGATTGTTGGGAGGGTCAATCGCTTGGACAATCGCAAATGGTGGCTCCTATAATCCTGCCTTAGGGGCTTCTGGTGCTGCATTTGGAATACTCGGAGCATACCTGTGTGGATGGCCTGAAGATGAGGTCTTTTTCCCAATGATTCTAATCAGAAAATGGCCTGTTCAATTTATTGCTTTGTTCTACTTTGGATTTGAGATTTACAAAGCGTGGCAGGTATACGGATTATCACAGGCTAGCCATGTAGCACACATAGCCCACTTTGGCGGTTTCATTTTGGCTTACGCAACTCTACCGATATTGAAGAGAAATATCGAGTGGGAAGGAGAGGTAGAGTTAGTGGAAATTTCTAGTGAAAATCCGTTTGAAGGTGTTGATGATTTAGTCAAGCGCCTACAAGAGGAAGGGGACGAAAAAGAAACACGACAAGCATGGCTAGAGGAAATTGCTGATAGAGCAAAATGTCCGGTTTGTGGAGGAAATTTGCACCTAAAAAAGATGAGAATCAGATGCGACTCTGAATCTTCTCATGTAGTATGGCCTTGAGTCCCAATGAGACACAGAGCCACCCAAGGTTCATGTGCAATGGAATCCGCCCGTAGGGCGGGTTGGAATCCATGAGAGCAATTAAAGCATTACTTCTCGCTACAATTTTTCTCATTGCAGACATGTCTTCACTAACTTCCGCAATGCCGGCTGATGAGCCAGAAATTGGGGAAGAAGTGGCTGAAGAAATAGCAGATAGGATGCCATTTAGAGGTGACAGGCATGCAACCGAGGAATACGGTTGGTGGTTTGCATACGGCCCAGATTCAAACTTTGACGGCATGGATGACCGCCTTGAGCAGGTCATTGCAGGAGAAGAATCCAAATCGACCAGTGCCATAATTGGAGAAGATGGCAGGAAGACAGTTGCAATAGTCGTCGATTATGCTTGGCACCCAGGACAAGAGGAAGTCGAAGAATTAGTCGCTTTACTGCGAAAGCATGGTTGGAATGAAGACGGTGCATGGTTCCAAGTAATGGATTCAATCGATTCGATTGTAGTCGACCACGTTCCAGTCAGCGCTCTTCTTGAGATTCATGCTATTGAATCAGTTGTTGTTGTCGAAATGCAGAACGTGATGTATCCAACTCTCGAAAGCGCAAATCCGGCAACTAGGATACAGCCGTCAGATGTCTATGGTGGAACAGTTTACGACAGAGGATACGATGGAGAAGGAATTGTAATCGCTGTACTCGACAGTGGCGTTGACAATGAACACCGCTCTCTGAACGACTTCGATGACGAAGACGATGAACCTGACTTAGACCCAAATTCATACAGCGACCAAAAATGGGTTGCAGGTTTCGATGCAACTAGCCAAGCATCCAATCCGGACGGTTCCCAAGATCCAGATGACGGACAAGGACACGGCACTCACGTTGCTGGAATTGCTTTAGGAACTGGTGATTCTAGCAGAGTTCACATCGGTGCAGCGCCCGGTGCTTTCCTTGTTGACATCAAGGTTCTAACCGATAGCGGTGGTACAAACTCACAGAACTCATTGAACGGGATTCAATGGATGATAAACAATGTTGACACCGATTGGGGCAACGGAGCAAAGGGTATCCAAATCGGTCAGATGTCATTTGGTTCAATTGGTAATCCAATCAATCAAGACAATGGTGACAATGGCACGGGTGCTGAAGCACGTCTTGTAAACAATGCAACATACTTTGCAGGTATTGCATGTGTTATTGCAGCTGGAAATGACGGTAAGCAAAGAATTGCATCACCGGGAAGCGCAGATGGTGCTATCACAATAGGTTCAGCAGATAATGCTGACACAATCAACCGTACTGATGATTTCATGGCATCTTATTCAAACACCGGCCCTAGATTGTCTGATAACGATGATGATGATTGGGACGAATTAAAACCTGACTTAGTTGCTTTTGGAAGTGGGATTTATTCAGCATCAGCAGCAACAGGTACATCATTCCCAGGCACGCCTCGCCCCGAAGCTGACAATGCCTACGAATCAAAAGATGGAACCTCAATGGCAACGCCTCTAGTCTCTGGCGTTGTAGCCCTAATGCTCCAGGCAGATTCTAGCCTAACGCCAGTTGAAATCAAGGATATACTTCGGAATTCCAGCGAGCAGAAGGGTAGCCCATCTGAGCCTAGCGTGTCAAATAGGTGGAATTCTGATTGGGGATTCGGTTCTCTTGATGCATCATGTGCAGTTGACACAGTTTTGGGCAGGTCATGCACTCCTTTCACCAGTGGAGAAGGCGGAGGTGGAGTCATCGTTGACCCACCAAATGAATCCGATGAGGGAATCATTTTCGATACTCCAGAGAATGGAACATGGTTACTGACGGGAGATATGATGGAATTAGAAGGCCGAATTATTGCTGATACAGGTCCATGGAATAGTGTTCAAGTAAGATTAACTCAATACTACGAAGAAGATGATGAAGTTGTATTGATGGATTGGCAGGAAGCATCTGTACAAAACCAGTCATGGTCATTCAACGATCTCATACCGACCAGTTGGTATGATGCTGATGAAACAGCAGTTGTTATCGAAGTACAGGCCTTGGGTAGTGGCGATACGGTTTCCAATGCTGCACATTGGGTAAGAATTGGAAGAATGTCAGCCACATTCGGCTCGCCATCATCTGGATCTACGCTATCCGATACGGTCTCTTTCAGTGGTACAGCACAGGGAATTGAGCCGAGCGAGTTGATTTTCAGAGTGGATTCTGGCGAGTGGAGTTCCGTTTACACATTCGATGAAGAGGACTATGAAACTCAGGATTGGTCGTTCACTTGGGATTCGACCGAAGTCGATGATGGCTCCCACAAGATATCTATTCGCTTGGTCAATAAGAGTGGACTCGAATCAGATATAGTTCGCAGAACTTACACAATAGACAATCTCCCTCCTGCTCCTGAGTTGAGATTCCAGGGTTCAGTTGAGGTATATGACCGAGACGACTTACCAGCAAGCAGTGCAATCGCAGGAACAATTCTAGAAATTAGATTCAATGTGGTAAATACAGGCGATTTAGACGCCACCGATTTACATCTTAAACTAGATGCACCAGGAAGTGAATCTAGCACATATCCAAGCGAAGGCAAAATTCCGAGGTTAAACCAAGGTGAAACCATCGCTGTAACTCTTTGGTGGTGGGCAACAGAGGCAGGTACTCATGATGTAACCATCCAAATAGACCCTAATGGGGCAATGAATGATGATGATAGTGACAATGAGTACACATTCCAATTCGAGGTAGTAGAGCGGCCTCTGGAGCCAACGCTTCGATTCCTTACCAGCGCAGTCACGACCTCAAAGACAATCCCGCAACCAAGTGATGGTGATGACAAAAAGCCGTATGAGATACGGGTTAGAGTCGACAATCTGGGTCGCACTGATGCTACAGACATCAAGATGACATTGTACACATACGTCGAGAGTGGTTTTACTGAAACCGGCTCCAATACGATATCGGTTATTCCGGGCTCAGATACCTCATCTGGGAAGGCCGAAACCGTCTTCTCTTATACTCATGATGAAATTGGAATGGTACGTCATAAAGTGGAATTAGAGGGTAATGGAGTTGATCTTGAACATTCAGAACTGTTCTTCAATGTCGTAGTAGATGAGTATCTAGTCGGATCAAAGACAGGATTAACTCTTTCAGATGGTGAAGCTGTTCTAGGATTTGCAGGTATACCAGAAGGTGTGGAAAGTGAAGATGGAGGAGGTCTCTTATTCACAACAAAGGATGGAGAACTGCATGTCAGAACATTAACTTCTGGCTTCTCTATACCGGGGGACACCTTGATTGAGGATAATTGGGCGGGGGAATTCGCATTCGCACTTCGGGACGATAACCGTGTTCATATCGCATGGACAAAAAGAACCACAAATCAACAAGGATACACAATGACAGATATCGGAATGGCTAGTATAGGCATGCTTGGCGATATTAGTTCGAAGTCATCTCACATGACGCCTCTGAAACTCTCTGAGGGAAGTTATTGGGGATTCGATTTAGCAACCAATGGCGATGAAATAGTACTTGCAGGATATCACAGGGACATTTTGACAGGTGGTTCGTGGAATGATTTAACAAATGTATTCATGATTCACAATGATGATTACAGGTCATCAAGTTGGACTGTAAAGATGAACGTTCTTTCAGATGTCGATATCAAACCACAAGATGGTGATCCTCTCGCTGTAGCAATCGGTGAAGACGAAATACACCTGCTTTACCAAGCAATGAGAGACGATGTCACAGGAGTAGAGCGTGTGGGTTTATTCTATGCACACGGGACTATCTCTCAAACTCCATTCAGTTTCCAAGCACCAGCTGGAGACAACGCAAAGATGCCGGAATTACTTGTGCTCGAAGATGACGACGAGGATGTATTAGTTGCCGCTTGGATTGAAGGCAATGGTCGAACATCCGAAATTGTAAGCGTTGTACAGGACTCAGTTTGGTCTATTGAGGAGTACACTATCACGCCATCACCAGGAGCAACTAAGGTCGTGATGATTGAAATGGGAGATGACAGAATCAAGGTCTTCCACGACGAAGTAGGAGTCTCAGGACCCGTTACAAGGTATGGACTGTTCAACCTAGGTGATACCAAAATATCACTTTCAAACATAATTGGTGGTGGGCACGTCATTGGAGCAGGTTCAATCGGAGAAGATGCGATTGTAATCATGACATCACCATCCGGACAAATAAGTGGAAAGACCATCGCAACCACTAATCCTGGCAAAGGTTCTGGCGATGACGGAGGATTCCTAGATGTGCTTTTGAGTCCTCTTCCAGGAGATACCCAACAAGAGAAGATGGTTGCATTAGGAGCAATCGGTGGAGTTCTATTCTTGATGTTCGTTTCCGTAATTGTAGTCCTAAGACGCTCTCACCGTGAGGAAGAAGAACTCGAGGTGTCAACCGAAACTGGTGACTTGGAACTACTCGTAGAAACCGAAGAAGATGATGGCCCATTGGTTGCAATAGATACCGACGGTGAATCAGACCTTGTTGTTTCGACAGCACCGCTTAATGTAATCCTTGAAGAGGAAGAGGAAGAACCGACCTTATCTGACGAATTGAAGGCCAAGGTCGAGGCTGGAAATGCTTCAAAGCGACTAGAGCGAAGGATGAAGCGAAAGAATGACAGAGAGGCGAAGGAGATCTTTGAGAACTTATCAAAGACATTGCCTAATTTACCTGCACCTGGAGAATTACCTCTTTTACCAACCCCTCAGGAAAATGACTCACCACAAGAAATAGTTCTTCCAAAATTGGACGAATTACCTCCATTGCCAGCACCAGGAGAATTACCTATGCCTCCAGCACCAGGAGAATTACCAATGCCTCCTGCACCAGGCGCACTTCCACTGTTACCAGGAATGCCTGCGCCTCAGAAAACTGTAACATGCAGTTCATGTGGCGCAAAGACTACTGTAAAAGACATGACATTGCGAAGAATGAATTGTCCGGTTTGCTCTGAAATAATCAATATGTGAGGACTTTCTGTGTGTGGAATTTTTGGATTCATTGGTAACCGTGCAGCGGCACCATTACTTGTTGATGGACTGCGAAGGTTAGAATACCGAGGCTACGATTCTTCTGGAATTGTTGTGAAAAATGGGAATTTGCAAGTTCACAAGAAGATCGGAAAGGTCTCAGAATTATCTAAAATTCTACCAAATCACATTGAAGGAAATGTTGGAATTGCTCACACTAGATGGGCAACTCATGGAGGAGTAACCGATGAGAATGCTCACCCTCATCTCTCACAAAATGGAGATATCGCACTGGTTCATAACGGAATTATTGACAATGCTAGAGGCTTGAGAAAGCGCTTGACTGAGCGGGGCTTCAATCTCGAATCTGAAACCGATTCTGAAGCCCTGGTGCACATGATTTCAATCGGAATTGATTCAGGTCAGAGTCCTCTTGAATCTGTTCGACAAACCTTGAACAGAATTACTGGAACTTGGGGACTTTGTGTTTTGTTCAAAGAGCACGACTTGATAGTCTGTGCAAGAAATGGCTCACCTCTAATCATTGGTAAGGGAGAAGGGGAATCATTCGTATCATCTGACCCACACGCATTAACTCAACACACCCAGAGTTTCTATCTCCTAGAAGACGGTGATATGGCGGTTGTAACAAGAGATGGCATAGACATCTCAAGACTAGAAGGTGGAGCTTCTTCTACGGGTCTTACTATATTGGAAGATGAGTGGGGAGAAGCAGACATGGCAGGGTTCCCACACTATATGCTCAAAGAAATTCACGAACAGCCCGAAGCATTACGCAGATGCATAACAGGACGACTAGACATGGCAAATGGTAGTGCCAAGTTAGGTGGTTTGCGTCTTGACCCTCTTCGGTTGAGAACAGTGCCTCACGTTAGGCTAATTGGGTGTGGAACTGCACTAAACGCTACAAAGATTGGTCAATTAGCGATTGAGAGTTTAGCAAGAATTCCTGCTGTTGCACACGTGGCAAGTGAATTCAGGTACAATGACCCGGTAATCAATCCAAACGCCATACATTTTGCAGTCTCGCAATCCGGAGAGACAGCAGATACTCTATCAGCGGTGAAGGAAATCCAACTAAAAGGAGGAGACGTTCATGGTATTGTGAATGTTGTTGGTTCTACTATCGCGAGAACTTGTGGCCAAGGAGTATACATTCACAGTGGACCAGAACAAGCGGTTGCATCAACAAAGGCGTTCACAAATATGGTGGCATCATTACTGCTATTTGCGATCAGAATTGGTCGTACGCGAAATTTTTCTCGAGAAAAAGGGCAATCGATAATCAAAGACTTCCAAAGAATCCCTGATTTGATGGAGAAATATCTACAAAATCCTGGTCCAATAGATGATGCGGTCGAATTGGTTAAGGATGCAAAAAGCGTTCTATTCCTTGGAAGAGGATTGTCTGCCCCTGTTGCAAGTGAAGGAGCACTAAAGTTGATGGAAATAGCATACATTCCATGTTTAGCATATCCTGCAGGGGAGATGAAACATGGGCCAATCGCTCTATTAGAAGAGGGTAGTCCAGTAGTAGTCATTCTTCCAAATGACAAACACCGCGAGAAGACAATTGCTTCGATGCACGAATGTAGGGCCCGTGGTGCAAAAATAATCCTAATTCACGAGGAGGGAGATATTGAGGCAGCAGAGGAAGCAGATATTTCGATTCCAGTTCCATCTTGCAGTTACTTACTGACTCCTCTACTCACGGTGGTTCCTACTCAGTTGCTTGCTTACAGAACAGCACTCGCACTAGGCTGTGATGTAGATAGGCCAAGAAATTTGGCAAAATCAGTCACAGTTGAATGATCAACTGATACTGAATCTCTGGTCAGAAGAATTCCATAGGATTGGAGAATATCCCAACTTGTGATGAGTGTGTCGCATCTTTATTACACCTATTTTACGTGTAATATCGTCTCCACTTCTCTCCATTGTCAGATGCATTACTCCATCCGAAAGATAGTCTTCAACACCATACTCACCGAATTGCTTGTGGTCTTCTCCGGTCATTTCACAGATGAAGAAGGAAGTCAATTCTAGGCGTCGGCATGCTTCAAATAATCTGAAAATTTCATCACGAGGGTTTTCCATCTTTGTTAGGGTGAAGAATGCTCCCAATGAGTCGAATACCAGCAACTCAAACCCGATAGATTGTCTGTATGATGTAAGTTGTTTGATCAACTGCCCCATCCAATCAATCCTGTTGCTCATGCCTTGCTCATCAAGTTGAACACGCAAATCGGACAAGTCGATGATTGCGATTCGATTGCGTACACGAGGGTCATCCACATTCATTCCCATGTTGGACATGTGTGATCTCAAGGAATCCTTTCCTTGCTCAAGAGTGACGTAAATGCCGCTTGTTTCTCCATAGAGTACTGCATTGTAAAGCAGTGAAAATGTTACTGAGGATTTCATGGCACCGGATTGTCCTGCAACGATACAAATGTGTCCTTGCGGGATGCCGCCTTGCATGTTTTCATCTAATCCTGCGATGTGTGTTGGAATCCTCTCGATGTCACCCACGTCGTCTCACCACTCGGGTGTAACAGCGATGCTCTCTTCAAGGTGACCCCCAATTAGGGGGTCATGGGGATTTGGTTGGCCAGTGCTTCAGAGCGTCGCGCTCAGATTCTAAATGATAGAATTGGGCCTATACATATTGAAGCCCTACCCGATGTTGATGAAAGCCATCCATCGGGCCCAGTTCCAAATCAAGTATTGGAAATTTGTCGCAGGAAAGGGGATGCGGTCCCCCCAAATCATGGCTTCCAAGGAGTGGTAGTAGCAGACACGATGATTGAAGATCCGGATGACCCAAATGTCGCAATAGGAAAAGCTGAAGATGAATTATCTGCGGTCTCTATGATTAAGAGACTCTCTGGAAGGCGTCATCAGGTATGGTCCGCCACAGGAGTTCAGATATGTGGCGATTGGACCTTTTTTGTAGAAAGTGCGGTTGTAGAAATAGATGAA
>Ga0213865_10000741_pt1 | contig 22037 bp, 34 predicted proteins | sample PICome_6_FD_160100 | JGI IMG/M metagenome (GOLD analysis project Ga0213865, IMG submission 160100) | Coastal seawater microbial communities near Pivers Island, North Carolina, United States - PICO282 | ecosystem: Environmental > Aquatic > Marine > Coastal | place: USA: North Carolina...
TCCTTTACTAGATCGGGTATTTTGTCGGAGTCTGTCAAATAACCATCAATATATAAATCAGATCGTGGAAATTGCAAAGACTGAGTTTCAATATATTTTATCCCGCGAAATGGTTGCTGTTCGAAATAATCCATCGACAAAATAAGCAACTGAGATTCGTCTCCGTATGTTCCGGAGATTGTAATATTACGATCGCCGCAGTATTGAGTGAACTCGGCAGTCGTTACATAACTGTTTGCGTTTGCGACGATCGAGCCGTCTTCGACGATTATTGTTGCCATCGTTTAGCTCTCCGATTTGAGCTTTCGGGTTTTCTTTGGTGTTACTTTTGGCTTTGCCGCCTTCTTTTCACCGAACAACTTCATTGTCTTCGGATCAAAATCTGATTCGTTAATGATTATGCACTTTCCATCTCTGTCGATCTGAACTGTGGGTAATGGTTGCATTTTTGTTTCCCTTTAAGGATACGGAGCGCCCGAAGACGCCCCGAAATCACTTTTAACCAAGTAGAACAGCCATATGCTCTGGCTTGATGGCAGAAACACCCCAAGCAAGTGCAACTTCGAAATGAACTTGGCGATACTCTTTGTACATTGACACTTCGAACGTGATGCCGCTTCGCGGATCAGTCATCAACATAACGTCTTCAGCAAGATCGCCCTCAACTGGCCTTGCTGGAGCGCGAGTTACTAGAACGATTGCGCTTCTGTTGAAAGCCATGTTTGCCGCGTAGTCGTTGCCGACAGTCATTGCAACGCCTGAAGCAACCGCTTCCTGTAATCCTGGCGCGGCGATTGTGACGTTGCCGCCAGATAATGCGCTAGTTACAAGATACTTGTTTGCGTCTCCAGCAAAAGTAACAACATCACCAGCAACAACAGTTCCGGTTCCGCCTGTTAGTCCAATTACAGTTGCGTCTTTTGCTTGAATTCCATCGGTAACATAGCTTGAGCCAGTTCCTTTGGTATGAGCGTATGATTGAGCCGACTCTCGAATATCGAGTCCAGCAGTTGAAAGCATAACGCCCTGACGAAGCATTGAGTCATTGCCCTGAACATCAACGCGGCTTTGTAGACCAAGCATTGAAGCACCGGCCGCAGAACTAACAACTAGCTGGTTGTTTGTTAACGGAGCGCCGTTGTCCTTTAGAATTCTAAGAGAATTGGAAGCGTCGCTGAAATCGCCAGCAGTTCCGAACGGAGTTGTTCCAGCAGTGCCGAATGCGCGAGAAGCCTCAACGTACAAGCCAGCAAGATCTGCCTCAACTTCGTTGGTTAGAGTTCGCATCGCTTGAGCGAATTGATTCTGGAGAAGACTGTTATATCCGCCGCCAGTGTTCAAACCGCGTTGCTCTTCTCCGTTGTAACGAATAGGAACGCCACGCGACTTCGAAATGCTCAAAGTCTTGTTTGTTACAGTCTGATCGCCAGTATCCGGCGCTTTCTGCGCTGGAGTGATGTCAGCCGCCGCAGATGCCGGAGCAACCGCGCTTCGAATGGTTTGTCCTTTGGCCGCACGCTCCGCATTCGCGTCGAGTGTTACCGCTGGTATCATTCCGACCAATTCACGCGAGACAGTGTCAAGCGCCTCATAAAGATCGGGAGTTAAGTTTGTTAATGTATTAGCCATGTTTTTTACCTATAGATTAGTCTGAGATGATGCCGCCGTCTTTAATGAACTGCATCTTTTTAGATGCCGCCATATTATCAAAGTCGGCTCGATTAAGTGATTTCGTGGCCCCGCCACTAGCAGAACTCGTCGCACCTCCCCCAGAGGCCGATGAGCCGTCAACCAAAAACGGATATTCCTTTGCGAGATGGTCCATTAATGCCGAAGAATCAACTTCCATTCCGCCGACCAAGAATTGAACCTTATCGCCATCATGCCGAGCATACTTTGAAGCATAGTCGGCAAGAACTTCCGCTCTCTTGGCGTCTGATTTCGCTAGATGCGAACCAATACCGTGAGCGGCGATATTAATGTCTTTTTGTTGGATCTTTGTCGTGAACTCTTGCAACTCCTTGTCCTTCTCGGCAAGTTGGGCCTGTGCTTGTTCCCATAGATTTTTAAATTCGCCCTTTTCTTGAGCTGTGCTGACCTCTTGTTGCTGTTTCTGCGACTCTAATTCTTTTGCGCGTCGCTTTGCGTCTTTCGCTTCGTCCATTAACTGCTGAACTTTTACTTTGAGACCGCTGGTATCCTCTGGTTCGGGAATGCCTTCGACTCGCAAGATATACCGATCACCTTCCTGTTTGTAAAGTTCTTGAACTGATTCGTCGATTTCGTTTATATCTTCGACCGCGTATTGTAACCCCATTGTGTTGTACCCCGTACAATTATGTCACCCCGTGACGTTTCGCCGATTATATCACTTTTTGGTAAAAGTAAACACAATCGACCCGTTTTTACTTGACATCGTTTTCCGGCGTTATGTCATAAAGATCTTTTAAGATACCGAGAACGCCTTTTTCGAGTTTTGGAAATTCTTCTGCAATCTCTAGCGCATCATCGAGCGAATAATAAACATCTGAAATCGTATCTTCTGGATCTAATATATCAAGATCCGAAATCTTTGAATTGTTTGGCGTATTCTGCATTTATCAAATCCCCCATCTGTTTCGCCAATGGTCTCGGCGTTGGATTGTTAATATATTCGGCCCAGCTCTCAGCGATGAACTCGGCGATATTCTTGTTTCCGTACCGACTCAGAACTTCGCCCATATTCTCCCTATTTTCCCTAAACAACTTCTGAAGTTCCGGGTTCTTGCTTAATTTGAGCATATAGTCGATCTGGTGACCGATCTCGTGATCCATTACTGATCGAAGAGTAGCGGTTCCTTCTGGATGCCATTTGCTGGCGACATCATTCTTTAGCCCTTCTTTAAATTGATCGACCGCTGATCTTTTGCCCCATTTTTCGTTGTAAGCAATCCCGTCAACGTCTTTGAAGAAATCAGCCGCTATTCCGCGATTTTTATCTCTAGCGAATGCGTAAGTCCTCCCCGACGTTTTTGTTTTCTTTGCGTATTTTTTAGCCATTGCATATTTTTCTGCTGGACTTTTATTGGGGTGCATTGCTCTAATTTGAAAAAGAGTATATTCAAAAGTTCCTTTATTCCATAATCTTCCGTTTTCTTGAGCTGATCCAATAAAACTCATTCTTCCCTTTAGTGCTGGCATTCGTTCGATATTCTCAAGCATAGATTTATTCATCTCGTTGGCTACTTCTATATCTAGCTTTCCGAATTTAGCAACTCGCGCCAGACCGTTGTCGATAGCATACTTTTCTGCTTCTTTTATAGTCTTCGCTGAAGCAAACTTCTTCTTCTGATCTGGAATCTTGGATTTTCCTGGCGACTTCACACGACTGACCACTTTCGGTTTTTTGCGAACCTTTGTTGCTCCATCAAGAATTCGAAGTTGCTTGAGAGATACCGGATTGCCATTAGCATCAACGAAATCGTCGAGACTGATCTTTCCAGCATCAAACAAAGCCGCTCTCTCTTTGCCGAGAACCTGAACCCTGAAATCTTTTGGCTGATCTTTCAACCAACCGCTATAAGTTCGCTTTGCTGATACTGGCCCGTCCATGCTGGCCCGAGTTCCTTCAAGCCCTTCTTTTTGGAATCGATCATCTAGCGCCGGAACGCGGAGACTTCTGCAATTCCAATGTCGCGGAGTCTGCGGCGGCTCATCAAACCCGAGAATCTTGCCATCCAAAGCCGCGCATCCGAGCGTTGTCCGGCCATCCAGCACCGAAACGTACTCTTCGCCCTTCAGAATATCGTTGTTAGCTCGATTCACTGCGGATCTGGCCTCTGAGCTTATATGGTTAACGCTAGTTCGAACCAGTGCTTCAGCTTGCCGCTTGTGTTTATTGGTAGTTCTAACAATCTCGCCAGTAAGTTGTTGGACGGTTGCGCCATCAACCATTCCGCGCTGGATCGTTCTGGTGACTTCTGCGGCTTTATCTGTCGAGAACTGAGTAACCGCTTGGTTCAGCGTCAAAGATTGAATCACGCTTCCCTGCTTGCCGCTTACAGCTAACTGCATCGGCTTCTGCGTTACCAGAGATCGGAGTTGCTCGGATGCCGGAAGTGTTACTTCAGCAGTCGACGCCGCGTTCAATGTCTTAACCGCGAACTCTGCTTCGTACTCTGCGAACTCGGAAGCGTTCTTTGTAAGATCGCCGCCGAGCTTTTGGAGAGCATCTTTCTGCAAATCAACAATCTGATCGAGTTTTCTTGTTAATGATCGGGTTTGCGTTAAATCCTGAATACCATCTAAGCGTTCAATTATCTCTTTCTGAGCGCCGTCGAGATACTTGACCAAATCCTTAACTTGGCCTCCCGCGTATCTCTGGACGTAAATTTGATGCCTTACACCGGCATTTAGCAGATAATTGTTCGCACTCATTTAGATCGGCGATTCCTGAGTTATGTCCGAGATAATATCTTCCGGCGTTCCTTCAGATTGTATCCATCCGGCATCGATAAGCCGTCGGATTATGTCGATCTTCGGCATTACTCCGGCGTCATTACCCTGAATCATCGCCATAATTTCCTGTGGCGCAATTGTGTCTGCGTAGAAGTCGCTATTCAGAGAGAAAGTGATCTCTGCTTCAGAATCCGCAATAAACGCCCGACAATCAGCAAGAACCGAAGAAAATGATTCGTCCATGTTACCGACCAAAGTATCGAGCATCGAGTTTTCTGAGGTTGCTTGAATTCGCGCTTCTTCCGCAGTTCTTTGTCCGGTCTTGGTTATGATCTTCGCGCCGATCTGAACCATGATCTGCTCTTTGTGCGTCATCTCTGCACCGATAGCACTAGCGGCATTTAACTGCAAAAGCTCCGCCTTCCCGCCCTCTGATAACACTAGACCAGAGTTTTCGCCAACTGTAATCCCGCCAGGATTTGCTGATTGAAATGCTTCTGGACTCATATCTGTGGAAACAACCAGAGTTCCGCCACCATGAACCGAGAGATTATTCTCTTGATCTGCCGAGTTCCGGAAATGCCCAATATTTACTGTCGCAATATCATAAAGAACTGGCTCGTCGACGTCTGGCATATTGTCCCGTGAACCAATGAAGTGAAACGGAATATAATCAAACGGTTTTCCATTAGATCCGCGAATCGTGATTTCCTCAGTAATCGGATCGCAACTCTCATCATAAAGTTGCTGTGTATATTCTTTGTTATCCTTTAGCCTGAGAACTCTGTATCGATCGACATAATCCCAAGTGAACTCATCATAATGAACTGGTGCATTCTCTTTCAGAACTATCATTCCCAACTGTCGACGGCCATTAATAACGTGAACGTGCCAGTTGATAATTGATTCCGCTGTATAAGTCGCGATATGCGGTTGCAACTGCATAGAACGAACTTGCTCAATAGTAAGAGACTCGTCAACCATCGGATAATCAGCTAACAAACCAAATCGGCCGGTCTCCATTACTTCATCTGCCGCCAACTTCGCGACCTGAACCAATGACTGGCCAGAACCGTCAGCATTTTCAAGCATGAAATCCATATCTGGCGGAAGCTCTATTCGTGGCGGCAATCGGAAGATCGCACCCTTCAAACCTTCGCGAGTTCGGCCCGTGTAGTTTGTATATATCGCTTTCTGGACGCGATTATAATATTGATCTTGCTCTTCTTGAGTGCGACGCGGAATATAATCTCTGGCATCTTCGAAACTCAGACCATTGGCCGCGTTTCGAGTTAACTTCCATTTGTTTAGATTCTTGTCGTACTCAGCATTAGTTTCTGAACATGGCATAATGTCACCTTTTATATGCTGAAGTTTATTGGTATATGAGCCATCGGTTTGACGATTGGCATTTCGTAAGCGATCGGATACGTTGCCGCATCAATCGCATGGTCTAATCCTGAACTCTTATCTGGCATCCCGTTTTTGTCATACGCTAATTGCTCAAAAGACTCTGATAATGATTTGCATTTTAACGCATTAACAAAGAGCAAACCATTTTCGAAAGATGCGTTCGTGGCCATTACCCTGTCCTTTATCGCTGGGTTTGACTTCTTCGCCCTGACAGCGAACCCTGCTTGCTCGATTAAAGCGATGTCGGAAGTGCTGGCATTGACAGTCTTCCGCGCTCGTCCTGAAGCATCTGGATAAATGGTTATATAGTGATCTTGGTATCTTTCGAGAATGACTCGAATCATATCTGGCGTATCGTACATATCAATCAACTCATCGACTGCGTGCCATTCTTCGCCTCTCTGAACATAAACGATCGCGCATTGCTGGGTTACGTTGAAATCGCATCCGATAAACAGCGGCTCGCCATCTTGAATTGTTTCCTGGGAGTCGCATTCGTGCCGAGAATAACCGCAATAAACCGAACCCTGCGTAAGATTGACGAACTGCCCGTCCAGATAAGCCGTCAGCAGTTGCTCGGGATATATATCGCGCAGTGAATCAATGTAACCATCTGGGAGATGCGGATTTGAGTCTGTCGGCGCTTGAATGATCTCGTAACCCTTCGCTGGATCTTTCTTCCAAGCGTCATAAACAAAGCGAAATCCTTCTGGCGTTGTCGTAACTCCGATCGTGTTCGGCTTGCCCGATGGCTTAGTTTGACGATTTCTTGCGATAACTTGCCGCCAAACGTGCGCCGCGTTCGTCTTATTCAGTGTATCCAGTTCGTCAATATCGGCGTCGGCGTGTTCATATCCAACAATTCGATTGGGGTTCTCCATCGATCGAAAGATAATGGATCCGTATCCCTGAATGGTGATCTGGTTGATTGGCGTCTTTTGTAATCGATATGGTAATCCCATCGCTGTGAGTATTTCTTCGAATCGCGGCCAAGCGATAACGCGAATGAGATCATAAGTCGGTTCGTAAAATCCGCGACTTGTTCCTGGATTGGAAATTAAACCAAAAATCGACCGCAAAATGGCCGCTTCCGTCTTACCAGCGCCGAATCCAGCAACAAGCGCCGGAAATCGAGCCTCAGAGACCATATAGTTGTACTGCGGCAGTGTTGGCTTAATCTGCGCCATCTGGCTTTACTATCTGGAGAGTAATATTGCTGTTGGTCTGATCGTTATCTGTCTCGCGCCATCCGGCTTGAGTTTTCAGATAAAAGATTGCCGCTGAAGTGTTGCCATCTTCCGCTTGCATAACGAGAGACTGGCCCATTCGATTGATCGCTTTGGCCTTTCCCCTTTTATAAGCATCACTTACTTCTTCTTGACGGCCTTCGATCTCTCTGAATGTTGTCTCAGAGACACCCATATAATCGGCAGTTTGTTTTTTGGATAGAACAGCGGCCAGAGCTTCGACCTGTGCGACTTCAGTATTAGTAAACTTAATAAGAGGACGGCCGCCGCCATCTCCCTGATTTCCTTTTTTCATTTGACGCCCCGCGTTTATGATAGCGACACCCCAAGCATCGCCTATCGCGAGTATACCACAAAAACGTTATTTTTGGTTTTCGTCTATTTGCATATAAGCCTTTATGATTTCCGCCGCCGCTTGCGGAACGATGCTGTTACCCGCTCCGCGCAACGCCCCCACTCTTGAGGATAACCCATCAACCAGAGGGAAAAGTTCGGGTTCAGTAGGGACAAGTCGGATTCGACCATCTCTGCATTTGATTGGTTTTGCGCTTCTCCAAGAAGATTGAACGTCGTCGTCAATCGTGCGGCTCCTCCAAGCGTTGTTCCTCTCTTCGAGTTGCTCGATGCCGACCTCTCTCCCTGTACCTGAATATTGTCCTGAGTCGTTACTGTCGGCCAAATCGCCAGTTTGGTTATATTCGGAAGCTCTTGCTTTCCGACTCCCGCCGAACCCCTGCCATCGCTGTGGATCGGAGTCGGCCACAATCCACAATCTTGATCTTCTATGTAATGCCCCGACACCACTAGCTGGGAGAACAAACGCCCCGATGGAGTAGTGTTCTGTTTCCATATCCTTCTGGACTTCATCAAGCCATCCGCTTTTGATAGATGTTGCAACTTGCTCCATAAAGACAGTTGAAGGTTTGCACTTCCGGATGAGCTGGAAAAAAGATGGCCAGAGATGCCGCTCGTCGCTTCTTCCTTGTTTTTGTCCAGCGTTTGAGAATGGCTGACATGGTGGAGAACCTGTCCAAACAGGTCGATCTGGTCTCCATCCTGAGAGTTGCAATGCTCTGCTCCAGCCTCCGATTCCGGCGAAGAAATGGCATTGAGAGAATCCGGCGAGATCTTGCGGTTCGACATCTTTAATACTCCGAGTATCAACTTCCCCGTCCGGAATGAATCCGCCTCTGATTAACTCTCTGAGCCATTCAGCGGCGAAATCATCCCACTCGTTGTAGTAATTCAAGACGGGTATATTGATTTCAATATTTCATTAAACGGAGAAGCGACGTTGATGTTCCGAGATTCGATCGGCGGCTCAATGAACTCATTCCCTGCGTTTCTCTCTTCCCATATCGTCCATGCTACGTCGTCATATTGGAATAGAACATCAACGGCTTTAGCTATAAGCATCTTATAGAGCTTCGAAGAGATCGTTGAAAGCATTGTTTCGTGATAGGTATCGACTCCGTTTCTGGAGCTTTTCATCATTGCTATAAAGAAGAAGTCTTTCGCGAGTTCTTCGTCTCCATCTATAGCTTCATAAAGATATGACTGGTCGCCATAGCTTTGCATGAATTGAAGTGTTGTCTCTATTGCTGACAACTTCGGATCGAACTCGCCGAACTGGATATAATCATCCAAGTGATCCGCGATATGTCTTTTAATCATTTGATCTAGTTTTGCTGTTGTTCTCATTTTACTTTCTCCCAGTTTAATTTAACAAAAGGTTTTTCTTTAAAGCATATTCCCGATTAACGGGTTTGTTGTCGAAGACGTTGTTGGAATCAAATATCAGTTCCTTGCTGTCTTCGTTTTGTCGAAGTATCCCAACCATTCGAACAGTTTCTCTCAATGGTTGCTCTTCCGATACTTTATGAATGAAAAGACAATCAGCAATCATCCAAACATTGCCATCGTCTCCGTTGAAGTATTCTATCTGATCGCCGAGAAGCGGCTCAAACTCTCTCCAAGAAGAGATTTGATGCTTTTTCAGATGAACGCAATTTAAGGATTCTTTCTGTCGCCTTACAGCTTCATCCAAATCTTTAGCCTTAAAAATAGTAATCGCTTCCATAATTAACCCCGAGCTATTGAATGAGTTTCACATTTTACAGATGGATTATAATTCGGCCAACCATAACGGCCATCGGTTTCAGAGAATAGCTGAACCTGATCGCAATATAAAATCTCTTGATTGATTTCGTCTTCGAGATCGAAAGCGCCAACAATAAGAAAAGCCGTCAACAGCAAAATAAAAAGAGCAAAATAAAGCGAATTAGTTATTAGTTTTCTGTCGCTCATTTGATCGACCTCCATTCAAGAAATTTTAAAACAAGATCGAAATTATCTGTCTCAAAAACTGGCGGCTCACCCTCTCCGTAACTTACAACAACCGCGAATCGCTTCAGCAAATCCTCATTCTGACCGGTCGCTTCCATAGTGTTTTCTGCGCGAACCGAAAGATCGTGACTGTCTATGAAAATTTGAACGCCGTCTTCGTCTTCTGTTGTAATAAAAGACGGAAGCAAGTCATTCGCATAACTAACATTTACCCATTTGCTGGGAATTTTTAAATCGCTGTAATATTCTGACCATTTCATTTATATATCTCCCTTATAGATTTTTTAGTTTGGCGGTTTTTGGCAATCTCTTTTTGCCGAGAGTTGGGCTGTAAAAATGCAACCACTTAGTTCCTTCTTTGTAAATCCAGCCGCTCGTATAACCAAACTCAGAATGATAAGTAACTGGAAGCCAGCCGCGATTTTTAACCTTGCGAACAGTTGGGTTCTTAATATAGTAAGTTGATTTGTTCAATTTCATCTCCCGAGAAAGTGCCCTCCGAAGAGGGCGATTGGTTTATTTTTCCGTTAAATAATTAAGCACGATATACTGAGCTAAAGCGAGTCGTTCTCGCCCTTTGTTGCAATGCTCAACGTCATACAATAAAGCGGATTCCATATAAGCGTCGGCGTCATCTAGCAAATGATCAACTAAATTTACCAAGCGTTTTTTATTTTTTTTGAAATGCTTAACCAAATCTTTAACTTCTGAAAGAGTTCTTCCATGCTTTTCTTCGAACTCCGGATCAATCAACTCAACACGGCCTTCATAGTCACAAATATAAGCAAATGGAATGTAACCGATTTCGCCAACTCGCGCATTGTCATCGGATCCGCCATCGATCTCAACTTCGATTGTGTAACCTTTGAAAAGTTGATGGCCAGTCTCGGGATGAGTAATCCATCCTTTGTCAATAACTTTGCCCTGCATATAAATATCTTTTCGAACGCTTGATGGCTCGAAATCAAACCCTTTAATAGTCTGACCAATTTCTGCAACATTTTCGTAATTTGTTTCCATTTTAGTATCTCCCGATTGGTTAATTTTTCGTTCTGTTGGGATTATACTGCGCTACCTAAAACCAAAAAGCAAACATTTTTGTTAACTTTTTACACCTTTTTGTTGTCCTTGCTAAAACTTCTTATATTTCCGTGACTTAGCGGATGCGATTTGTTGCGATTTTATCCAGTTTTCGACCTCCGGAACGATTTCTGCGTTTAAATTTACCGCCAAACCCTTCGGCCAGACTTTAAATTTGCGTTTGTAAGAATGCGCCGCCCAGCCATCTTTCCAACCCTTTTGGCGCGAGTGACGGAGTAAATTTGAGTACCACATTGATTTCTGAAACTTACTTGGCGGCTCTGGCTTATCGTCAATTCTGACCAGCATCGTGCTATCCGATTCTAATCTCTCGGTTATTGTTAACTCGTACCCGCACGAAGAGCATCGAAGCCCCATCATAATCTGCTGGCATCTTGGACATTCACGAACCGATCCGTCCTCTTTCTTTTTCTTTTCGAGTTGGTTCTTCTCTGCGAATTTACGCTCGCCATCATCTAATTCTGAGACGTTCATTGATTCCGCATATCCGAACCGATTAACATTTCCGGCGTGATCCAGATAAATCGCATACGGCTTGGATTCGTGGAGTCTTTGAATTCGTCCGGCTCTCTGCTGATATGCGATCGCGGATCTGCTCGGCGAACAGTCGATCAAACACCGGCTTTGCGGACTGTCGTATCCCACCCCAAGCAATTTGGAGCAACTGAGAATCTTGAACTCTCCGGCATCGTGGCCGCGATACAACTCAATCCGATCTTTTTCTTCTGTATACCCGTCGATATGTTGAGCCGAAACTCCGGCCAACCTGAACATTTCAACCAAATATTTTGAATGCTTAATCGATGGCGAGAAAGCGATTGTTTGAGAGTTCTCCCCATGCTCTAACCAGTTACGAATAATATCGCCAGTGAGTTGCTGGTCTTCTTCTGTCGCTCGGGCCAGCTCGTTTGGATCGTAGTCACTGCCGCCCGTAGCAAGAGCTTTGGCTTTTATGCCTTTCGTGTCGACTTTTGCTCCGCCGTAATAATGAACCGGCGCGAGATAACCTTTTTCCAAAAGTTCCGCGGCCGTGATTGGTACGACCAGATCATCCCAATATTTTTTGAGTCCTTTAGAATACGGAGTCGCGCTCAACCCTACAAATTTCACGTTGGTATATCGTTCCATCAGCGCGATAACTGTCTTCCACGGCGTATGAGCTTCGTCAACGATAGCGAAATCAAACTCTGGCGGTCGCCTTCGTCTGGCGATTGTTTGAATTGATGCGATCTGAACCGGCTTTGTGGGATCTGTCATCCAGTGATCGGCTTGAATAACTCCGTAGTCCAGCCCCATCGCGGAAAAAGCGTCCATCGTCTGCTGAACCAGCTTAACCCGATCCGCGAGAAAGATTACTCGCTTGCCGCGTTCTGCCGCGCATTTCATCATATAAGCGGCCGTTACTGTCTTGCCGAAGGAACAGCAAGCCGCGAGCATTACCGTTCTGTTTCCGCGTGCGAAAGAGTCGCGGATCATTTGAACAGATTTTTCCTGGTGACTTCTCAGTTGCATCTTTTTGGCCTCCCGACCGAACATTTCTGTTAACTTTTTAAACGACGCGCACGCCCCGTCTTTTTCTCCCATAGAGGTCAGCCGCTATATCCTACAACTGGACCCTACGTTCGCCGAAGCGAATGGCATAAGCCATGATACTCAATATCCCGATCCACAATGGTGAATCGACTCCCCGTTCCTTTCGGAACTGCGGCATTTGGATAAAATCTCTCACACTCTGCCGAGTTATCTCTATGGTCGCGAGCCGTCAGACGGGAAGGACGGGCATCGCATTAGTGAGTGTTCGATCGTCGCCTTTCGGCCGCTGTTTAAAGCCCCAGCTCGGCATTTTCAGAGTTTCGGTCTGAGTTACACACCGACTAGCATTTCGCCAGTTTTTTGACGGGTTCGTTCTTTGCGGGATTCTTGCGTAATGTACTGCCAAATGGGATAATTCCAATTATCGGAACCCGATAGGCTAATCCTTGATAGTACATCGGCCAGAGTCCCTATTACTCGCCCGACTGGTTACAGTTTAATCTGTATTCCATAGAAAAGCCAGAGACCTCCCGCTCTGGCTTTTTTTATGGCTTATATTTATAAGCCAACAATTTAATCAAATGCTCTCGATTTTCTTTACTGTCAGATCGCAATCTTCTGAGCCGAACTTTTTCGTTGCGAGACTCAAACCATTGTTCCGGTAGGTGAGAACCTTCGGTAACGGCCCCATCTTTGATGAATTTGATTTTTCCGCCGCTTGCCAGGAATTTATCTGTATCTTTTTTGATGATTTCCCGAAGTTCGTCCTTGTCTGCTTTGTGATTCATTCTATAAACCTCTCGCGATAAATGGCTTCTTCAAATCTCTCGCACTCTTCGCAAAACCAGCCGATCCGATATGGTTGATACGTCTGATCTGTTGTTCGGTAATTGTACCCGATCACTTGATTCGCAACCGATCCACATAAACAATTTTTGCTTGTTAGGTCATCGGAAGAGTCTTTCATAAAGTTTAGCTCTTTTTGTGAATATTTTCTTAACTCGATCAAGATACTCGGCATCGAATTTTCTTGGCGAGTTGTCTGCTTCTAATCGCTGTATTCTATCCAGACCGATCCGATCGATCAATCCGTTTCTGTAGCCAATTACATTTCCCGATTGATAGCGATTGCAATAGGCTAGTTGGCTGTGGCAATTAAAAAGATTAAATTTTAGGTTCGGCGCAGAACCCCGCGACCGATAATGCCCAGCGTCGACCGCCCCGCCATGCTTCAGATCTCCCTGAGAGCGCCCACAACAAACGCATGGCTTTCCGGCATCTCTTATCCTTACAAATCGGTTAAACGCCTTCTGAGCGTCCTTTGTTCGCTCTGAGTTGGTTTTCAAGCCTTCTTTTCTCTTTTTTGTTTCTTTTCGCTTTTCTCGGCTTACCATTTTTTGAGCGGCCGCCGATCTTGAGTATTCAACCAGATGCTCTATACAACAAAAAGCCCTCAAACTGCCAATAATTGCCGACTCTGCTTCAATCTTTTTTCTACAAAGAGAGCATCGCCGCGTTCTCATTTTTTGATATCAAGATGATCGCAATACGGCTTGATATATCTGCGCCAGAACTCCAACTGAACGGCTATCAGCTCGTTATAAGTCTCTTTGACGATCTTTTGATCGCAATTCGCCAATCCTTCTCGAAGTTGATCTTCGGCTTTATGCACTGGATCCCATAAGTTAACAGTCATCACTGCCTCCTTGTTTCGACAAAATAAATTCTAATCTTTCTAATTCTGATAAATCTTTAACATACGCAAAAGTCGCGTCGACTCGCTCGATATGCGTTTCGGTTTTTTGTCCGGCAATTACTGAATGACCAATAGATTCCCAGAAATCTTCTTTCTCGGAAAATCCGAGCAAATATATATCGTGATCATTGCAATACGCAAAAACATACAAATCACATTTTTGATTCTTTTGTGAATCAGGAATTCGAACCATATAATTCGACTTTGGAACTCCATGCGTTTTTTTGGTCTTTACATCAATGCGATAGTCGCCGATTAAAAAATCGTAATTTTTCGAGTCATCGGCGCAATATTCGAAATCAATGCCGAGATCGGTCAACCATCGACCAAATGCCATCTCTCCCAGCGTTCCAGTTATCTGCCCAGATCCTTTGGCTAATATCGTTCGAGAATTAAACGCTTCGCCCGTATGCTTGAGATGAGCGTAATTAAGCCAGTTTATTCTAATTACATATTTAATCATTTCTTGATGGCCATTTTGGAAGCTCAACGCCTTTCGTCTGAGCCAAATGTCGACAAATAGTTTCGTGAATCTCGATATACTCTGCCCGTTTTGCGTCCTTCGTCGACTCTTCGCCAGTCATTAGTCGCTGAATTGGTCGCCAAAGATGGTCCTTCGCTGATTGCAAAGTCCACGGAATATCGACTTCTGGTTTCAGAACCTTTTTCATATCCAGCCCTTTTTCATTTAAGAGTCCGGCGACTTGCCCCAGCCATAAATGAAGCGCATTATTTTGAGCGATTGTTCTTGGTTTTTCCGTCGAGTATTGGATCTCGATATGACCGTGTTTCTCAAACAGCTCTTCTACGCGAGCAATAAATTGATTTTTAGCTTCTTCGTTTTTTATCGTCCATCCGATCATTTAAAATTCTCCCGTAAAATCTGCAAAATCTTTTCCTAAAACTTCCGGTACATGGACCGCGCATTCAACCCTTTGATGAAGTCTACGGGCCAAATTATAAGCAACGCATTGGCCAGTAAAAGATCGATCTGCGTCGGCGAATATATGTAAGGTTGAGACCTGATTCGGCGGCTCGAATTTTTCAAGCATTCCCGCAGTTGCCGCCGCCCAGCATGGAATCTCGAAGTTTCTCATAACAGCGAGCGCCGTCTCGATTCCTTCAGCAATCGCCATCTCTGGATAAACGCCGGTTAATCGAATCGCTCCTCCCGTCATCGTTCTGGATGGCGGCATAATCTTCTTCGGCGAGCTTACTTCCGCTTTCTGGCCGTCTGGCGTTAAATAGGTGATATGAATCGTCGCTGGTAATCCGTCTTTGTCAGAGAAGACGCCAACCATCGCCGGAAACTTTCCGAGCGACTTTCCGTCTTCCCAGTATTCCAGAGCTGGATGAAATCCGAGTTTTCGAGAATTTGATAATCGTCGATTCCTAAGATATAGAATCTTCGCGTTGATTTGCGATTCGTAATCAAGCCCGCTTCTGATTTCTTGAAGTCTTTTTTTATTCCTGGAGAGATCTTTCGGTTTGGCTTTTTGCGGTTTGATTCCGCCTACCATCTCTTTAATTTCTGCCGCCACTGCCGATTTGCTCATCCCAGTGATCTCTGCGGCAAGATCCCAGCCGCTTCCGTTCCCGCATTGATTGCAGAAATATTTGCCGTCGCCATTGTGATCGGTAAATCGAAAACGGTCCTTACCGCCGCACATTGGGCAAGGACAATGCTTGCCATTAAGAATCGAATTATCAACGCCGAGTCTTTGCAAAATTTCCGCCCATCGATTTCGAGACATTTGCATCAAATCATTCATGGTACAAATCCAAGAAATCGGCCAAGCTCAATCCAAAAACATTGGCAATCTGAACAGCTTTCGACAACTTGATATCTTCGCTCTTCTGCCATCGACTCACCTGTTGCGGAGCAACTCCAACCTCTCGCGCAATATCTGAAAGTCTGGTGTGTGAGCTTGACTGAGCTTTGCGAATAGCTTTGCCAAAATCGATTTTTTCTGACATATTGGTTGTGCTCATTTTATACTTTCTCCCCGAAGTAAAGTGTAGTTTACCCGATGCGGATTTATTCAGAGCCGCATCGGGTTTTTTTATGGGTAATTTGTAAAAAAATTTACTAAGCAACTAGATGCTCGCGTAAATAATCTTTATTTTTACCGATTAAAAAGGAATATCCTCATCGAATTTTGTTCCAATATTTTCGCTTTTTTGTTCTTTTTTAGCAACAATTTGGCTATCTTTACTTTTTAGCTTCAGATCAAACGCTGGCGACCTTTCGTGCGTCGAAGTATTCCGAAAAACATTCACGAAATATTTTTGCCCGTCGATCTCGCAATCGCCCGATAAAACCATATCTTTATCGTGCCGCTGTTCGTGCTTCCATAAAGCACCTTTTAAATTATTGTCATATTCGCTCATTGATTATTCCCCTGTAAATTAATTACCATTTGATTTATAGACTCAACCGCATCGAAAACCAGAGCTTCCAGCTCCCCGATGAAATCTTCGTCCCGTTCAACGCGAATAAGAAGCGGCTTGATGTTTTCCGCATAACACAAAAAATCACACCATTTTTTATTCGTGATCCATAATTGCCCCTGAACTTGGGCAACGTATTCGATAGGCATTCGTTCTTTTTTATTAAACTCTCGCCAATATTTAACCATTGTATGCGGCTGTGGGCATTTGATCTCCAGAATTCCGTCAGTTCCATCGATCAAACCGTCTGGAGATGCTCCGGCTTCGATACTGTCGTGCAAACAAAGACCAACTTCCGAGACTTTGCAATCATACATAAACTCGTAATATTCCCGAGCTTTGGGTTCGGTATCGATCCCATATTGCATCGCCGCAGATACCGGAATGAACTTGCTCTGACCGGTCAGCTTCTCCGCAACCAGCTCGTCGACATAACTGTCTGCGGATGCCGCACGTTTGCCGGTCGATGTTATGATCCGGCCAAAAGAGCTGGCCGTTGGTACACCTATGCGCGCTTCGTACCATGCATCAGTGCGTTGTTCGTGATTTAATACTCTCATCTTCTTTTCCCCTGTATTTCGATTGAATATGTTTGCAAATATCGACGAAATGATCTTGCCAAAATTCCGACCAGTTGGCCGTGAAAAAGGTTGTTAGAACTGCCAGCCTTTTAACGATTTCTTCGTCGTTGTTTCCAGCAAGAGACAAATCTTCTTGCATTGCGTCCAAAGCATTTTGAAAAATCTTGTAATCTGCTTTGTCGTCTTCGCTCATTTTGATTTCTCTTTCAAATCAGATTTAGCCATTTCTTTTTCTTGCTCGGATTTTTTTATCTCCAGTTTTTCAATTGCAACTTTTGAATTGGCGACAGTAAGATCAGAAATCGAATCGACTTTAAAATAACTTAAAAATATTTTTTCGTCGGATTTGGTGAGTTCCATCAAATCGTTAATTTTCTTTAATTCATCGATTCCGATTTTTTGGTTTTCTTGAGCTTGAGCTTGCTTTTCTTTTTCTGCTTCTTTATCGCTCGCGTCCGTGTGAATATCTTCTCCGGCATATATATGATGGCCAAGCCCAAACATCGCCAAGCATTTAACCAAGCATCTCATTTTCGCTGTGTTCATTTGAAAAGAATTTGGATTCGAAATGGCTTTGTTTTTGTAGTCCATAACTGGCAACCACATTTGCCGAGAAAGTTGTCCAATGCTTACAGTACAAAAAACCATCACCGAACCATCCGGCATAATGTCCGGATCTTGAAAAGAATATTCAGCATGGGGATAGTGTTCCATCAAAACACCCCAAGCCCAAGCCCACGAAAGAAAGTTCAAGTCTCCTTTCTTTTCAATTTTTTCGCTAACATCGGTCTGGCTTAATTCTTGCCAAACTTCCGTAAAAGTAACTTGTTTACTGGTCATAATAGTATCTCCCGTTAAATCCGCGAAATGCGAATCTTAGGTCCGATTATACTAAAATGAGATTAAATAACAACCAAATGGATGAAAGGTTTGTATCAATACGTCCAGATGTTGGGTCTCGGTGCATGAACGTCCGAATCTGTTGCAATGTCGAGATGAATGAATCTTCCCGATCCTTTCTGATTTACGCCGATGCCGGTGAAAAGGCCAGAGTTCATGGCGATTTTAAGAAGATGAATTGCTTCTTCCCGATTGACTCCAATATCGACTGCCATTCCGAGAGCGTGAGATCCGACAAAATCCTTCTTGGCTTCTGCCGGATGAATCGGACATCTGTATCCACTGGTGATGACAAAAGGAAAGTCGCACATTGTTCGAAGTGCTTGAACAGCATCGAGCAACTCGTCGGAAATCTCTCGCCCCGACGAATCGCATTTGCCGCACTTACAACGAAACTCTGCTCGCGTAAAATTTCTGTAAGCTAATTTAGCCAGCATTGATAAACTTCGTCACTGCCGCTTCGATATGGTTGTCAACGAAATCGTCGGCTTTCTCGATTGCTTCGTCGGCAATGTCGGCATATTTTGCCGCAGTTAAAACCGCTTCTTTTACTGCCGCAAATTTGTCTGATCCTTTTCCGGCTTCTGGCATCTGCTCTTCCGCCTGAATAACCAGATCTTTAATTGATGCGATCAAGAAAAGAACAAATCGCGCTATTTCGAACGCTAGTTTAATTTTTCCCATTTTACTTTCTCCGTTTTGGTTGTTTAGAAAATTGCTTTCCCTTCTTTAAGTCGGCACGTTTTTTTCGAGTCGTAGCCGCGTACTCTTTGTCACTCATTGCATCTCGTTTTTTCTTTGGGAGATAACGCTCGCCAGTTGCTTTCTTTCCCTGCGTCGACGGCTTTCCCGATTTAGTTCCCCAATCCTCTTTTGTCCATTTCGTAAGAGATTTTTGAGTCGCAGTCTTTGGCGATTTATATCCGCCTCCGGCCTTCTTGTATTCCAAAGCAAGCAACTGAGCTTTCCTGGCGCTCCACTGACCAGATTTTCCGCCTTTAGAACTGGCCATAACTTTATTTTTGAGTCGCTCTCGGAGCTTTGGCTTGTCATAAGTCGCCATTATTTTTTCTTCTTTGGCTTAATTTTTTTAATTTGTTTTGCTGGTTTCTTGTATTTATAAGATCCTTTTGATTTCATCATTTATTCTCCAAATTTCATATAAACGCCAGCGGCCAAAAGTGCCAAAAAAGCCATTGTAAAAAACCGAGCGACTGTCTGCCCGATTGTTTTTTTAGTATCGCGCCACGCTTCCAGCAACGACCTGATTTCTCTCATGTCGTCATAAGCGTCTTCGTCGCATAATCCAATATCCTTCAACGCTTCTTTTGCTCCGCGCTTTGCGGCTCTATCAATCAGTATTTCAATCTCTGAGTCATTCATCATACTGCTCGCCAGTATTTATTGGAACAATCCGCAATCCAGTCTTCGACGGTTTTTCTGTCGAAATAGCCGGATCATACGCTTCAATAATTCCCATAATTTCCATAATTTCATCGGGAGAATAAGCTCCGGCGCTGTAGTAAATAATCGACAAAATTATTTCTGTCGCGTCGTACTTCACCACTTTACTCGATCAGCCCAATAAGCGCCCGACATCTTGCCCTTTCGGATGTTTTTGGCGTGCCGAGCTTTGAACGATGCTCTTCTAGCTTTGTTCTCTTTGCTCTCGTTCTTTTTGGCGGGAGAGCCTTTGACTCCCTGCTGGCCAAATCTAATCAATTTAACATCGTCCCCATCTTTGGCGAGAACAATATGGCTTTTTTTCGAGTGTGATGGCGTCTTCTTTGGCTTGTTATACCCAGATAACCCGTATTTCGTCAGTCTTGGATCTTTTGCCATAAATAACCATCCTTTTAATGCAATTTTATCACATTAATTGTAAAAATTAATTTAGATTTCGTGGTCTGGATCATAATCTTCGCCCAAAATTTCGTATTCGTGCCGGATTGCTATACCGCCAGATCTGCGATAAACGATTTGGTTCATTATGCTTGGCGACTTATAACCCTTCGATGCGTGCCATCCATCCGCTGGAGCGAGTGTTCCGAATCTTTCGATTATTACTGAATTATCAAACTGCTCTGCCAGTTTCGAGTGAAAGTGTCCGAGAATAAAATATCGGTGAGTTGTCTTCGACCAGACTTTTAAACGCGGAAGCATATCAGCGAGCCTTCTGCTTGGAGCTTTGTCGCCGTGAGTGACTGCAAGCAAATTGTTTCCGAAAGTCAGATAATGGAAAAAACCATGCGGTTCTAATATTGTGACTCTTGGCTCTTTTGAGTAATAAAAGCTCAATATCATCGCCACGGCGATCGCTGTATCAGAATCGTGATTTCCGCGTGCCATTACTACGGATATTTTTCCATGTTTCTCCATCATCCGAGTAACTGCGTATATAATTGTTTGAGCGGCAATTCTCATTACTTTTTCGATACGAGTATCAACATCGAGCGGCGTCAGGTTGGCCGTTGTGTTTTTGTGGGAGTTTGCGTGCATGAAGTCGCCAACGTTTATTAGAAGAGCTTCTTCGGCCTCTGGAGCGGCATCAACGAGATAATCGATTGCTTCAATAATTTCAGCAGAAGCGATCTTTGAATCAAAGTTTCTTTCTCTCGTTTCTGAAGCATCTCCGCGCATTCCAAGATGAGCGTCGCCAATAATAATCGATGGAAGAAGATCTTTTGATTTTCCTTTCTTCGATTTTTGCGGAGTTTTCTTGACTGGCACGATTTGAGTTGAAAGCTCTTCGACGAACGCCTTAATTGCGCTTTGTTTTTCAGCAGTTTCTAGCTTTCGCTTGGTTTTAAGCCAAGCCCGATTCCCGCTATCATCTTCGAGATATATTGATCGCCCAATAACATACTCGCCTTCAGGAACGTGATCGGTTGCGTCCCAGGAATCTGACCAGCCAGAAGCGGATGCCGCACCTTTTACTGTTGCTACTATATTCCTAACAGTTCCGTGAGTAATCCCAAGGACTTCAGATGCTTTTATAGAATTTTTTCCGCACTCTTCCCAAGCTCCGACAACTTCCGCCTGTCGCTCGGTTTTTGCGAAATCTACCAGCTTGCTCACTTATCTTTCTCTCTGAACGCCTTTGAGTTTCTCGGCGGTTCTCATTCCGCCCAAACCCAGCATTCCCAGAAGAACCGGCATCATTGTTTCCATTTCAATCAGATCGAGCTGAATTCCCATCTGAGCAAAATCCAGCCCCAGATTGATAAATGGTATTAAGATGAAGTTCAACAACATGGCGAGTGAACAAACCCATCCGATCGATGGACGCCAGCCAGCTATAAAAAGAGACTGATGAGCGGCTTCCACTTTGTTAACTTCTATCTGAGCGAGAGCTTGCTCGTTGGCTTGCTTCTCTGCCAGTGTTGCAATCTCGTGAGCTAGTGCCGCTTTTTGATCTTTATCCTGTACGAACTTGCCAATAATTGACTCTACTGGTCCTGCTAAAGAAGAAATGAGTGATAGCATGATTCTGTCCTATATATTTGTAAAAATAAAATTTAATAGATACGCTAAAATGCCTAACCCTGCGCTAATCGCTATCCCTGCGAAAATTAAATCTTTTATAAACTTTTGTTTTTTTGCCGCTTCTCTTGCGACTTGTAACCGTCGCGCTCTTTCAACTTGTCTAATTCGAAGCATTTTTGAATATAAAGCCTGACCGCCTCTCTCTCGCCAAAATAGTTCTTTGACTTTTTCTTCGAGTTCTTTTGCTTTTTTTTCTGCTCTAACAACCTCAAAGGCATAGGCTTCTACGCTTCCCTGATTAAAAAGTTTATTGGCGGCAGATGGGTTTTTTGCTTTGGCGGCGGCAACATCGAGATCATTTTTGGCACTAAAAAACGAAGATATAGGTTTCGCCATATCCTCAATATCGAAACCCAAACCTTCAAGTTCTTTTTTTCGCTCAATGCCGACTTTGAGAAGTTTGTAAGCACGATCAGCGGCGGCAACGGCTAAAGAGATTTCAATCATCGCGTTGCCTTATTGCCCTTACTCTGGATCTCGCGGATCAACCCAACCGTCAACGAGTGAGAACGTTCCATCTTCTGCACAAGTGTATTTGCAACCAAACCAATCATCAGGTTCAGTAACGCCTGTGATCAGTGTTGCATTGTTACGGTTTAAATCGCCAATAACAAAATCTAAGTTATTGGTATCGCCCATCTCAATTTTATCATCTAGCATTCGTACTTCGTAATCATCTGCAACAAGATATTTGGAAGTGTTAGTTTCGTTATCAATAATCGTTTT
>Ga0213865_10000743_pt1 | contig 21987 bp, 42 predicted proteins | sample PICome_6_FD_160100 | JGI IMG/M metagenome (GOLD analysis project Ga0213865, IMG submission 160100) | Coastal seawater microbial communities near Pivers Island, North Carolina, United States - PICO282 | ecosystem: Environmental > Aquatic > Marine > Coastal | place: USA: North Carolina...
GTGTCGAGAGACAGATGAGTTTATGCCGCTTGAGAATGCGATGACTCAGAGAGATAGCAAGAGGCATAAACTCATCTGTCTCTCGACACGCATAGCCAAACATCAAGCCTTGATCACCAGCACCGAAGTTGTCAGTGCCTAGTGCGATGTCAGCAGACTGACCATGCAGTTTGTTATGAAACTTGAAGTCTCGCCAGTGAAAGCCGTCTTGCTCATAGCCAATCTTGTTGATCACGTTCGCTACGATTGTGCGCAGATGATCAGTTGGTTGATCAGACTTGTACTCGCCTGCAATCGACACAGAGTTTGTGGTCACGAGCGTTTCAATCGCCGCGCGATTTCTAGGATTGCCGTTGATTAAATATGTTGCAACAGCATCAGAGATTTGATCAGCAACCTTATCAGGATGCCCGTCACTTACAGACTCACTTGTGAAATAATATGTCATATCGGCAGTTCGTTTCCTTTTGGTAAGAAATGAAGTTTCGCGGCTTCAGCCTCTACCTTTTCTTTGATGGGATCTGAGATGTACTTCTTGACATCTTCGATTTCTAAATTATTCTTCTCGCACAGCCAGATGATAGCATCCATGTAACTGAGTTCTTTGGTCGCCACCGTATCTTCAATCATACGAGTGAACTTTTGTTTGGTCAGCATTAATTCACCGAGTTGCATTCTAACTCCATTTCTTTGGTCCAGATACCTTGTACATCGGAGTACCAAGTACCTACTGTCCGCTTGACAGTGCCGTCAGGGTGATACGCCATTACTTTACACACAGGCACACAACGATTCTCTCGATTCTCGCCCCAGTGTGTATCGAGCCACACACCATTACGTAGATATGCATTCATATTCTGAACGTATGTATGTGCGGTTTGATATTCCATTCTTATTTTAGCATTATTTGAATCTGGGTCAAGGCTTTTCATGTACGATTGCCACTTTTTGACCCACTCTTTAACCTTCGTTGGGTGCCACGGATGATCATCTTCCATCGTTGTGAAATCATAACCTGGCTCAACGATTGCTTCACGCAACTGAAACGCCTTTGCTACGGTTGGTTTCAGATTCTTGTCGAGATTATCACGCACACTCTGTGGCATGAAGCCTAGTGTACGAGCCTTCCAGCCATTCTTCGCATATGCAGAAAGAAACGTTTCAGGTATTTTCTTGGCTTCGTCCGTCAGGTCCCAACCTGAATCAGTCTCAATCCATCGTCTCATACCATGTGTCAGTTCACGGTCTGATATTTCATGACGAACAAAGTCATCACACTCAAGCCATGCAGAATACATTTGCTCTTCTGTTTTGGCCTTGCGTAATTTGTCCCACTTGGGCTCAGGCACAAGTGTCTTTTTCTTTTTTGGTGTGAACTTAGGTTTTCTAGCCATCAGTATCCATGCTCAAATTGAGGTTCAAAGATCACGTACATATCATTCTCATGATCATAAACTACAAGATAATCCATTTCAGATTGCTCAAGAATCTTGAATGCTTCGATATATGTATTCAATATCGGTTTGCCTGCCACGTTAAAAGATGTATTCAGCAATACACCACCGTGAGCATCTAATAAACCATAAACTAATTTGTTGTCTTTGTCAACCGTCTGTAGCCGAGCAGTACCATCAACATGAGTGATTGACTTGAGTTTTTCTTTATACTCTTCTCGAACATTCACGTTTATGTTCATGTGTGCAAGATTGTCATAGTGAGGAGACTCAAAGTACTTTGGCGCATCTTCGACCTTACACATCGGAGCAAAGGGTCGATAAGGCTCTCTTTTCTTAACCTTGTTGATCTTATCTTTCATGTTCGGATAAGACGCATCACACAAAATAGATCGGGCGCCCAAGGCTCTGAGCCCACACTCGGCGGGCCCTTGTATCATGCCTACGATATTACCCTCGCGTAAAAGTCGAGCAACAGTGTTAGCACTACCGATAAAATGCCGTCGAGTATTTCTGTAGGCCATCAATTCATCAGCCCAAGAGATTCTTTCTTTGCTAAACCAATAGCAGTTGTCGCTTACATAAGGACCTGCGTATGTCGGATCAACACGAGTGTCTCTTGATATCAACTCGTTTTCAAAGGCATATCGCATGACCATACCAGTTGCTATTCCTATGTCATTTGGTATAGAGCAAACTTCTACTTTGATACCATATCTTTCTTGTAGTTTTTGATTCATCACTACATTGAGAGAACAGCCGCCCGACATCAACAGAATACCATCATACTCTTCTTTGATTCGGCGAATCATATCTAACGATTCAAGGCGATCTGTTATTTGATTTTCAAAGGACTGTTGAATGAACGCGGCTCGATTGCATTCTTCTTGAAATGAAAGATCATTCGGCTGCGTGAACTGAACTTCCATCCAATTGTTGCCTGAGAATGGGCTTTTTGTTCGCTGTTTGTTGATGATTAATCTGCGTCTATTTTGATAATTATAAGAGTCACGAATCTGAAGGTATAACGCTTGCAGTTCACGTCTGTCATATGTTTTACCAAAAGCAGACGCGCCCATAATCTTTCCAGGAAGATCATCAGTGAATCCTGTATTACGTGCTATTTTGCCCAGCAAGTAAGTACCTTTTCTCCAATAATCAGAACCTGGATTCTGTTCAAGAATTTTTCGCTTTCGATATTCTAGCGTTTTATCGCCTATGCGGTCTTCGAACCATTCTTCATTCCAGTCGTCCCATTCGGGATCGTAAATATCGATGTGTTCAACCATCTTGTCTCGATATCGATCAAAGGTATAATACTGATTAGGACCATCATCACCATATGCATCAAACGCCCAGATGAGACCACGATCATGCTTTGTAAACATCACATTTGTATATGCGTGACACCAGTGATGGCCGGGCAAAGGTCCCATAGTATTGCAAGAAATACCAAAATGCTTTAGATCTTCTTTTTCTAAGTGAAAATGATATCGAGCCGCACTGCCATCAGGTAGACCGGTACAGATATGCTCGAACTTCATCGGCATACCATTTCTTTTCATGCAAGTCGCGAGTTCTTCGGCTATATTCTGCCAGCGAAGACCACCATACTCTTCATACATTCGAAGATGCTTGTGTCCGGTGATCTTTTCTGCTTCGAAGACCTTGAGTTCTTTTGTCTTGTAGTTGAAACAGGCGATCGAGGTATTATGACCACCATGATACGCCATCAACCAGCCGTTATTGATCATAATTCTTCCTTGCAAAGTGTAAGCGTATATAGTACTTTCTTACTAATGCAACGACAAATAACGAGGCTGTACAAAAGACCGTTGTGACAAACGCACTGAGTTCCATTCTGAATGCAAACCAGATGAGAACAAAGTTCATGGGAAAATTGATCACTGTAGCGACAAGGGTATCAACAAAAACTTCCTTTGCCGCTCGACGGTCGATTTTCATTACGAAGGTAGAACTAATCCTGTTAGAGATGAGCGATATGATTTCGCAACATCTTCTTGTGTCTCAACCATGCAGATCACCGCAGTCTTGTTAAACGAGACACTTGTGACAGGTTGCTTGCCTGTCAGACTCACTGTCGGTAGAAAACCGATTTGCTCGCCGTTGGGTGTCACAAGGTGTGGGTCACTGAGTGTTACTTGATCAGCATCTTCTGATTGAAACTTGCCGATGAATTCACCACCAACGGTAACAACTGTTACTACTTCATTTACTTTCATTACGATTTTCCTCGTTAATATTTGATACAGCATCCAATAAAGGAGTGTTCATTGATAGCGACCGCAGTGCGGCGATATCTTTTGGTAGGCAGTGCCCGCCATAGCCAAACTTGCCGTCAGGACCTGGCACTTGAGTGTGCGATCTGCCGACTCTTGGGTCCATACTAATCACATCGACCATCTGATCAAAACCTTCAAAGCCGATTTCGTGATAGATCTTGTACATCTCGTTGAAGAAGGTCACCTTCGTAGCCAAAAATGTATTCTCAACATACTTGGCAAACGATGCTTGTTCAAGCGAACAATACTTAATCTCTTTCAGTGAAGGCAATAGTGGCGTAAAGATCTCTTCCCAGAAACGACAGTCATCACCACCGTAGATCGCAAACTCTTGGTGCAGAAATTCTTCGGTTGGGTTTGCGTGTACGTGGCTGCCGCGTAGAAACTCAGGTGAACACGTGAACGTTGATGAACTTGCTTCGGCGTACATACACAACCATAAAGGGTCAACAGCCGACTTGATTAAGAATCTGGCGCCCTCATACTTTTCGAAAACATCTTTCACGTTCTGCGTGTAACACGTGCCATCATCACTCATTGGTGTTGCGACACAGACAACTACGCCTGCTACATTCTCCGTTTCATCTGCACCAACGTGGAAACCCAAACGAGGGTCATCAACGATAGTGCTGATGTTACGATGACGGTCGAGTACGTGCTTGACCGCTTTACCAACTGGGCCGAAACCCGCTACAACTATTTTCATACCATAATTCCTAAACACCAGTTTTCAGCCGCATCTTCTGCGTATTGCAGAGAGTGATCAAACATATCAACGGTTCGAATCAACTTCGACTTTTCATAAAACTCAACGCTATAGCCTTTCATGCTCTGAACAACTGTGGCTGATTTCTTGCCGTTGTCAGACCAGTGTTGAGAAATATTTTCTTGTACGAGAATCTCGTGACCATCATTATGTATGTGCACTTCAATCGGCCTCTCTAATGGATTTTCTGATTCATATGCAAGATCTCGGTCTTTCGCACCAAAGATCTTGTCCCAATTGCTACTATATGTATCACGATCCACCTTCATTGGTCGTTGCTTGTCGCCCTTGCCCGCCATTCTCTTCCTCCAGTAGTTTTTGCCACCAGACTGGTTGTTCACGGCGAGTCCATTTCGCAAACGGTCGCTTCGCTACCCAGTAATAGTTTCGATAAGATTGCAAAGAGTCGCCCTCAACAATGCACTGAGGGAATTCTTTCATTGCAGGTGGCGGCTGAAAGAATTTGGTGTCTTTGATGTTTGAGGGCGGTAGCATCAAGAAGTATTCGAGTTTTGCGAATGACTCATGAGTTCGCCCGTATCGGTGTTTGTACTCAGAACATAGTGCAGTCCATGTGTCATACATCCACTGATAGTTCTCGGCGCAGGCTCTCACCCATTGTGTCGATGGGTGATTAATGTGTACAGCCTTGTACAGATTGTGTTGCAACTCTGAATCAGGATGCAAGTATCGAGCAACACGCCTGCCGTTTGTTGCTCGCCCCCACCAGAATTCGCCGTCAAGTACGCGGTGTGCGGTTGACAGCATTTGTGCGTATTCGACACACATCTTACTGGCGTGTTTATCACAGTGCATTTGTGCACAGGTAACAGGTTCAGGATGCAAATAAAATATATTCACTTTTTCTCCGCTAGGGCATCACGTGACTCTTTGAACTCATAGATCTCACGTAGTGTGCCTCTTTCCACACTCGAAAGATCATTGTACATTTTTTTAACTTTCTTGGCTACCTTGCCCTGTCGGCGTAGCATCTTCGCTTTCTTTCCGTTCATAATACTTTTTCACTCTTACTTTTTTATAACCAAACAACTTATACGGGTACAACTGATTCTCATCAACGATCTTATCGTTTCGATAAGTTCGATAGTCATGATAACGCCTATCATGCTGAGTCTCATAGACCACATTGACAATGCGTCTAAGATGATCTGTCGGGTTTCGAACATCAGCCTTATGCCAAGCATTCGGCAGATTTGGCCAGATCACAAACACGTTGTCTTCATAGGGTATTTTCTTTTTCTCTTTACCGTTCGAGAGCCACAGATTACCATCATCAGCAGTGTCACCATCTTCTCGCAGATAGATGAAACCAGAACATAACTTCTTACCGTTATCAAGGTGCCAACCAATCAGATTCAAAGGCTTTGATGTTTTGTTGTATGCTCCATACGTAGTCATCATTTGTTTGAAGTCTTCATCGAATGGTTCATACCACTCATTAAAGTAAGGAGTAAAGGTTTTTTCTACCAGTTTTCTTAAACGAGAACAGCCTTCGATACGATCAATGACACGTAAGGTGTTTGATCGAAAAGAACTTGAAAACCCAGACGTGTTCGCTTTTCTCAGATCGTAACTATAAGGCCCTTTACGAATTCGACCAATCTCGACTCGCTCAAGATCACCCAGAGTGTCCATGGCGGCTGGAAGTTCCTGGTTGTTACGCAGAAACTCCAGCATCGTTGTGTCTTGAATGAAGTCCTTTATTACGATATGCGGGAAAGGCTTCGTGTAGATTTTCGGTCTAAGATTCAGCATCTTCGACGGCTTTCACCACGTCTGGGAAATGTGTACTCAAAACATCCCAGCATTTATCAGCAACTTCAATATGTTCAGACTGAGTACCATGCCCTCGGCGCAGATCACAGTAATGAATCCACGAGCGTAAAGTGCCTGCCATATACAACGTTGTTTCGGTCAAGCCTTCGGGTAGTAACGCTCGTGCTTGTTCTTTGGCAACGCCAAAGTTCAAGGCTTCTTGATAAGCACCTTGTGCAGTTCGCACTACCGACGATTGAAGCATATTGAACTTCTCTTGCAATCGGCGTTGCTCATCTTCATCTTCGAATGTCAGACTCAACTGGCGATTCGTTGGGTGTTGATGTCGAGCCTCTCGGTCAGTAATGAAGTCATTTGCCTCAGCATATCGCTGGCTAAACTCTTGAAAAGAGAACGAACGGTGTCGAATGATCTGTCGAGAGATGTCGCGAGTCGTTTTGATTTCCATCGTGACTGAAACCATCTCGAACGGTGACCAGTGATTCTCACGAATGAGATAGCGTAATAACTTGGGCGCGGTTTTCTCATTATTCTGATTAGAAGGATTACTTACGCGAGCCGCATATGCAATCAGTTCATTCGCCGTATGACAACCCGTGATGGCACTAGGCTGAGTCATACCTACAAGTTTTACTTCACAGGTCATACTTGCCCTCCTCGAATTCGCCTGGCACGCTGTTGTATGCAATCACGTGTTTGAAGGCTTCGAGCAGTTTACTGTCTCGCTCACCATCGGCACTAAATTCAAGGTCGACCATTTGTTCAATCAACTCAGTACGAATCAATTGTTCAAACGAATGCTCGTTGAAATCATTTCTCACAATCATGTGTTATCTCCATCACTATACAATTTACCACTCTTCTTAAAAAGAGGGCGCCTTTCTCCTTTCGGTGTCAATAACCATATTGTACCGATAAGAACGAAACCAACAATCAACAAAAACTCTGCAACACTCTCCATTACATATACTCCTTAAACAAGGCACTCATTAAAAGGAAACCACTCACAGCATTCAACATGATCAAGGCTCGGTCACGCCAGATGACCGACACCCATAACCATAAAAAGACACCCACAGTGCCAAACGCTAAGTCCCAGAATCTTAGATCGGGACCAGCAGATCGCATTGCGAGTGAAATCAAGATTGTCACTGAAGCAACCCACTTCAGATACCAATCGAAATTATCCGGGTACCAATTACGATCAGGCTTTGTGCGCCCTTGCGCACGAGTCTTTGGATCACCCTTCTGATTAACCATTCCTCATCTTCTCCATTCGCGTCTTTGACGCGAGCCACGCATCATAGGTCAGAGGCTTACGAGCATTACCATATGACAACTTGCCTGCCTTAAACTCATCTTTCAGAAACTCGGCTGTCGCCTTGCCCATGAAGCGAGATACTAATTTCACCAAGGCTTGTCGAAACGACCGGCCGTGGTGCCAATGACCAAGACAATGAGCGAGTTCGTGAAGCACGGTGTACTCGTTCATTCCGCATTTGGTATCTAGCGTGATTCGACCCGCAGTGGCAAGGCCGGCTGAACCTCGACCAGTATTTCTTTCTTTGGCGGCTACTCGAACCTGAGTGCCTCGAAACAACTGTTCGATACCGTAGTCTTCGCGAGACTCATACGCTTCGACAAACAACTTGCCGTAGGTCTTCGACTTCGTGACCTTGTTCACGTACTTCTGAACTTCAGCGATTGACTCGAACTCACGACCCGAACCAAAGTTGGCTTGAAAGCGCCACTCAGCCTTGTAAGTCTTCAGTCGCTCAGAATCTTGACCGCGCTGGCCTTTGTTCTGCTTGACCTGGTGCTTACGCAAGTACTCATTGTACTCATGCTGAGGCGTACCGTAGTACGGCGCTTGAATACGATAGGCGTTGTAATCAATACGGGGCATTATCAAACTCCTCGAGGCTTTTCTCAACTTCACGAATGAATTCAACAGCAGACTTCTCACCGAAGCCATAACGATCACGCAATTTCTTTGCGATCTCAGATCGAGGGACACCGTTGAAGATGTCCTCTTGCACAGAACAAACTACACGACCCATAGCACTCATTAGGCAAACTCTCCATAGGCAACGTCTTCAGGATAAAGACGGAGATGGTCAATCTCCATGTCCATCTCATGCATGGCTTGCAGGGTTTCTGCAAGATTACCGATGTCGCCGATCTCGACGAACTCACCAGTGTTGATGTTAACGATAACACCCATAATCAAACTCCTGTATAAAGTAAACCGTAACCAACAATACCGCCGAGAGCGGCACCCATCACTGCAATCGCTACGATCTCAATCAAAACTTTTCTCATTACGCTACCTCTTCAACAAAGGGTTTCGCGATCAAGTAGACACCAACCGCACTAGGGACATCACAGAAGGCGTACTCACTGCAAAGCAGTCGATACTTGGCGAAGTACTTGACTTCAGACTGATCAGCACTGCTGATAGGTGGGAAATAAACAGCAACCTGTTCGCCACGATCATCGATGACCTCACCAAGACGCTCTGGGTATATCGCACCAGAGTTGATCTGAACAACACGACCTTTCAAACACTCCATAACAACCTCACTCTCATTCAACAAGGGTATGGTCTCATACCATGACAAAGGTGTCAACAACTTTTTGAAGTTTTTTTAGACTTTTTTGTTATAAGCATAGAACGGAAAGTTCTTTCTTGGTCAGATCTCGAAACTTACGGCGAGCAGGAGACCATGTCTTGAGAGGCTTCGAAAAGTAAGTAGCCTTGGTCTCACCGCGCCGGATATAACCAACGAGGGTCTGGCCCTCGGTGATGTAGATGTGGTTAGGCGTCTCAGGCGCTTTGTCCCACACCGTGACCTCTTGTCTAACTCTCGGCATAGAGCAGAGCCTCGATAGATGCGACCTCATCCTTGGCGCACTGAATTGCCGCCTTCATAAGGATCGGGTTGGTCTCAGCCTTCTCAATCGCCATGAGAAGATTTTCAATGACAACCTTGGCGCCAGAACACTGCGCTCGCGCATCAACCATCTCGAAAAAGTAATCTTTCTCCATTACACTAACTCCATATCAACAATCACTTGACGAATCTCTTCGTCGGTCAAACCGAGGGCACCCATGTCCCACTTGAACTCCTCAATAGCCATCATACCATTGATGACAGCCTCACACTGGGTGAGAACATACTCACCACAATTACCACGTGCATACCATGCAGTCATTACGCTACCTCCCCAAAAAGTTTAACAGTCAAATTCTCAATTCGAGTATCGAAGTCAGTGAAACCCATCTCAAACGGAACGTGAATCTTGATACCCTCACGACTACCGTTGGTGTCATACTGACAGTGAATGGTGTAACCGTCACAGATGTAGACTTTGCGACCAGGCTCAATCTCAGCAAAGATCGGGCCTTTCTTCTCAACCCAACCAGTGACATAAGTGTCGGGACGATCAGGCATTGGTTCAAAGTCGTAAGCACGAATCAGATCACCAATCTCAGCAGTATTTTCAAACTTCAACATAACAAACTCACTCTTATCAATTCAGGTAGGATGGTCTCACACCATGTCTTAAAAGGCAATCAACCTGGTGAATAGTCGTTATTCACCAGAATGATCTTAGTAGTCCAAGTAACCGCCTGGGACAGACTCAGCCCACGCCTCGACCTCTTCGAGGGTGACCCAGTTGTGGTTTGTTGCCTCGGCGGCATCAAACGCCAAGACAAGACAGACGCGACCAGTCGCGCCACGAGCAAAGGCACCAACGGCCTTGCTCATAGGAGAGCCTGTGTAATCACAGGCTTTACCATCGTACTCAGGCAAACGAACTAACATAATTAAGCCTCCTTAGGAGCAAACAATTTACCGAAACCTTCAACCAGCAGGTTGTAGGCATAGACTTCGTATCGCCACTCGTGGTCGAAATCGTAGTCATCAGTCTCAAGAGCGGCAACTTCAGCGGCCGCATAACGGCGCTCAAAACCTTGAAGAGCATCAAGAGTGTCTTCAGTACCCATGAAACCCTTGACAATTCGAAGAGCCTGGTTGAAGTCAATGCCTTCAGCCTGCATCTCTTCGATCTCACACTGAGTTTGGTAAATTAATCGTGCCATATCAATTACTCTCTATCATCAAATTACGGAGTAATTATCGCACAGGAGGCTATGTTATGCAACCATTTTTCTATGAAAGTTTTCGATTAATCCGAGGTTTTTGATCGATTTCTTCGATCATACTCTTCTTTAGATCCTGGGTATCTCCACGACCAGATTGCTACGCCGAGCATGAAGCCACCCGACCACAGCAGTGCGTTGAGATTGCCCGTGGCGTGCCAGAGGATTGCGAGTGAACTGGACATCACCAGTATCATCGCATATTTGAGTCTCGTTGGAAAGACTCGATACTCAACCCAGTTTGTCAGAAACGGGCCGAAGTGTTTGTGGTTGTATAGCCAGTCGTGCCACTTCTGACTCGACCGGCTGAACGCATAAGCAGAAAACACCAGAAAGATCGAAAAAGGGATGCCCGGAGTGACAAACCCAATGTAAGCAATCCCAAGACTGGTGAAGCCTGCTATCTTCCATAACGCCCGCTTAAAACGGGAACTGGATACGTTTGAACCTTTCGACATATTCTCTATCCATACCAAGAACGTTCGTCATCACGTCCTTGCTTCGTTCGTTCTTTAACTGCCCTTCGCAATAGTCCATCTTACCTTGCTCGTGCGTACAGATCTCTATCTCTGAGTTGGTGGGCTCCATCTTTTCAAGTTCTGTGAACCATGCATTCGCCATTGTCAACCCAATATGACACACACGATCGATCTCTTTCTCATCCGCAGTGGCGCCCATGACAACCATGCTGTCACTAAAGAAGTTTGCCCACGCAGGTAACTCTCGCTTCCGAGATGCTTCGAAACCATGTGTCATTTTCTTCCACGTCTCATCGATAGGTGAGTTGTGTGTTGTTGGTGACATATCGTGAAAGCAACCTGTGACCTTGTTCTTACCAACGATCACATCAAAGCCATAGACTGGCATCGGGTAGTTGCGAGCCGAAAAGAATGCGGTGTGCATCATCCACAATCCTTTCTCTTCACGCAGATCAACTACTGAGGTGTGTGCGAGTTCGCACCTTACAGATGAATAAAACTTGTTGATGTGATCTCGATGCCATGGCCCTCTCTCTTCGGGAAAACCACAGTGCCCTTCACAAACAATGTCAAGACTCTTCGTTAAGTCCCGGAATTTGTTCCACATAGCCTCTCCATAGATTTTTCGCTGTACGAATGTGTAGACGAAAACCTTCGCTCACTTGCTCTTGATACCACTCTTCCTCTTCGTAAGGGTATTGAAAGTTCTCGCGTATATACTCTCTCGCCCCCTTGATATCTTCAAACGTATATAGCCTTGCAGATTCAGGATAATGCCTTGACATGATCTGCCCGCCATACAGAAGCCCCATGTAATTCAAATAGATGTGCCCTTCTAATCGAGGCGCGTATCTTAACACCATTTCGTAGGCAGCCAACGAATATCGTGACTTACCACCCAGAGCCTTGATGTCTTCTCGAATCAACTCACTTCGACGTAGATCTTCACGTACATGAGGGTCGAGTATTTCAAAGATGTTGAGTTGTGCTTCGAGCCATGCTCGACGTTCAGTGGTGGTCAACTCACCTCTGAACATTTTCTGATTGAACGGTTGCTCTTCGAGCAGGTCATGCAGTACTTGCGTTTTCTCTTTTATTAAAGACATCAATCGTTTTCTTCAATTCGGGAGCCCACTCATCGCGGTGCTCAATAAAGACTTGCGGCTCATCATCATCAACCGCGATTATTGTGACTAATTGGGAGACAGGCAGCCCGGTTCTTTCTTCGAACATGATCGCATACGCGGCTTCTTGCTGGAAGTATTGCTTGATTCCGCTTCGATACTTTTTTCGCTTTGCTGTTTTGAAATCAATGATTGATATCTTTCCGTCAAATTCAGCAACACAATCGACACGCCCAGCAAGACATAAATGGTCGCTGTAAAGAGCACATTCCTGCGCGTAAACCTTGCCGATTCTTTCATCTAGTATGCCTCTAACGCTCCGGAAGTTATCAATGATATTAGGCATATAGCCAGATACGTAATCATCCACGTTATCCAGATACTTCTCGATAATCTCATGAACTGCCGTACCTCGCTGACTAGCACGATAAGAAACTCTATTAGCCTCTTCTTCACCTACTCTCGCCTTCCAAGCCGCAATAAATTTTTCTGATAGTATACTGAGAACCGTTGTCACAGACGGATATGCATTCCCATCGGGAGTTATATAGCGTCTTTGACCATTTTTTTCGACAGTTTCGAGATCTTTTATTTCGAGATCAGCGTGTTCGAACTTTTTTCTGTTTGCGTTCAATTGCTTCTAACCTTCTTCGCGTTGCTCTATTCATGGGCGCTTGTACACCCGGATTCACTTGCTGTTGATCCATACCACGACCATCAGAAATGTCAGATTCATCATCACGTTGTTGTGCAGATGATAACTTATCATTATACAGTTCTACACGCACATTGTCAAGTTTTGGCACCTTGAGATTGTCATGATTGTGATGCAAAACGAATTCGGTTTTTGGGAATTCACGGAAGATGTCACGCCAGATTGGGCGCCAGATATTCAAGAGACGGTAGTTGTTGATCTGCCCTCGGTCACTTGACAATGCAAGGTCAGTCGAACTACGCATATTGAAATCAAAGATAGTGTCAAAGCCATATAGGTGAACTTCGTCAGCCTTTTGCTTGTTAGCGGCATAGTGTACCGCCATATGCCCACAGTTAAAGTTGGTAGGATTGACGGCATATTCAGGCACGTGTGTATAGAACTCTTTCACACGAGGCGCATACTTGAGATAAAAACTGCTTTGCTCATACATCCAAATTCTTGGTCGAGTGCCTAGAATCCATTCGTATTTGTCTAGTTTGACTGAGCCTTCATTGAGCGCCATCATCATCTTGAAGTCAACCATACAAGTGGCGTATGGTTTTACAGGAGGATCAAACGGAGGCATATTACACAAAAGCAATTTGCCGGGTCTCGGTTTCTCTGTGTAGTAAACGGCTCGATCACCGTTACCCAATACGTGCCAAACTTTACTGCTCATTGTACATCATCTTCTGTATCTGTAATTTACCCTTGTGCCCAGTCCAATGCATCGCAACTTTGTCGTTGCTGTCCAAACCGTCGAGTATATCTAGACGTAGCCAATTGTAGCGAGGCGGCAGTGTAGTGATGTTTATCTCACGTTCGAGAGGTGTCACACGAACCATCTCGTGAAGAACTTCTTGGTCACCGACTTTCGGGTTGTTTGAACACTCTTTCTCCCATGCTGGCAATATACGAGGCGTACCACGCATCGCAACAACACCTGAGTTGTGCCACTTTTCACCACGTCTCTTTGTCCAACCACGATCTTCACACATAGCGAGTTTACCATTCTCTACGTATTTAAAGAGCGTTGACATATCGCCTGTGATATGAATGTCGGTATCGAGCCAGCAGACTTCTTCGTACATTAGACACGTCTGAAACATCGCCTTTGGTTTATAGAACCAGCCCTGCCCTCGCTGAATCGGCATTTCGATAACGTCTGCGAAACCCAACATACCCAGTTTCGCTTTCATGTCAGCCGACACACCAAAGTTGGCAAAGACAAGATCGGTCTTATTGTGTTTGCGATAGTGTTTAACAAACCACTCTAGCATCCACTCAGTGTTTTGATCACAGCCAGTCAGAAAGGCTCTAGATTTTAACGATTTCATAGTTTTCATTGTAGTTGTGCTTGGCTTGACAGCCTGTTACATTTTGAATCGTAGTGAACGTATCTTTGACTACGACTGGCCAAGGGTAGTATTCTTGCAACCAAGGGAAGAAATCCACATTCAAAAAGACATCGGTGGCGCCGGCATAGTTTGTAGCCCGATCACATAGAATCTGTGCGGCTTTAGGCTTCAGTCGATACGCATGAGCGCCAGGTAAATATCGTTTGCTCGTAAGAGGTATCACACCCATTTGTAAAGGCTGTACAAACTTACCGTAACTTGGTGCGCCCAGACTCACCATGCCATCATACATCATGAACCTAGGTATATCATTTACAACGACTGCATCATGCTCGAAGATAAGAAACTCTTCTTTGCCTTTCGCACATTGAGCCCACAACCGATAGTGTGATAGAAATGTACTCAGAACATTATCAGGTCGGCTGCCGACATCATGCTTGAAACCTTCGGTGTTGAGTTGTAACTTCTTTGCGATCTCCCAAGGTCCTTTCTTAGGCGTGATCGCATCGAAGATTTCAACATCTAGATTTGCACGGTCTTTGGCTGAGTTGATACATCGTTCTGCTATCTCTACCGATTTATCAAGTGATGTGATTGTGATTACAAATGCTTTCATACATTAAGTGTATTATATGATACATTAAGTGTATTTTCTAATACAGTATATCCTACGTTTGCTGTCTCTCTAAACTTGACTCGCCATGGTGAGATACCCTCATTGATCCAAGCGTTCGCTACTTGCCATAGTCTGTCATCTGGCTTACCAAACAAGCGTGAAGTATCATGAAGAATGATGTACTTCTTTGTTACAGGTCCGTGTAGACGTAACTCTTGAATCAAATGCGCTGGTTGGTGATTACTATCTATCAGCAGACAATCGACAGGTGTTGCCGTCTGAGGGTCAATGCTTGATTGCTCACGTATCTTCAGTTTAATACCATATTCGTCACAGTAGTCACGAAAGATTTGCTCGAAAGGTCTCCATTTCTCAAAACTAATATCGACCAATTCTACAGATTTTGGATTTGTGAGACAAGCGGCTGCCGCTGACGCGCCTTGGTGAGTACCAAGTTCACGGTATGACTTACAAGTTTTCATGCACTCTCGCATTGCATCATGTTGCCAGCAATATTCTGCGCCATGGGCTTCTTGGTGTTGATCGCGAATTTCGCGATAGAACTCTACCAGATGTTTTACGTGGTCTAGTTTAGCATTAATCATTTTTAATTCTCTCCAGTAATGCCTCTACATCTCCTGAGGTGCTTGTTGGCATATAAGTTAAATTCTTTTCACGTAACGCGCCTCGATGCGTATCCCATTGTGACTCAGACACGTGATTGCCTACAACAACCGGTTGCCCTTTGAATGGGCTCTCCTTGAGCCAACCCATAATGTGTCTACTCATGTTGTCATGCCCGACGAAACCAGTCTTCTCGTACTGGTCGTTATACTTCTGAGCATTTGCGGCATTCGTGACATAGCCATGCGTGTGCTGATCCATAGAGCAAAGATTAATCACTTTGTTCTCGTAGTTTCTGAACGGCAACTCGCGCTGAACGATTGCATCATGCTCTAAAACAACCGCTGTTTCATTATTCTCAATGATTTGTTTTCGAACCATATAGTGACTCATTGTCATTGACTGTTGCATCACCAACATACGATTCATCATTTCGGGATTGATTGGCTTGCCCGCTTTACGCTCAAAATTCATCTTGAGACGTTTTGCATATTCAATCTCGATGTCCCATCCAGGATAAACTTCTTCAAGATTATAAGGCGTGATAGCCTTGAACTCTACTGGTCTCAAACCAGACATCTTACAAGACCGAATGCATCTCTCGGTCAATGCTTTGACCTTCTCGTTTTCGGGAAAGGCAAAGCGTGTAGTAATGATGTATGCTTTAAACATCTATCCATTTCTCGACGGGTTCATTCACGATGATATCGTGCCATCTTTCGTTTTTGTCATCGGCGCCGCGCAACTGAACGTGTACTAATTTAGGTTCTTCAACTTGAGCGCGGCCATCCCATACAGGGCGATGCCCAGTAATGTCTTTGTCGCCGTTGTAATGTACGAAACAGTTCCAACCAGCATCCATTACAGTATACTCAGATACCAGCATCATGGCAATCAGATAGTTCTGGTCGATTCTGTAAAAGGTCGGCAGCCCAGGTGTGCTATTACACCAGTCGATATACGTTTGAAAGGGTAGCCAATTTTCTTGTGCGTTCTTGCGAGCCTCACGATCATAGAGTACAACACCAGTGTTGTAGATCTTGACTTGCCCTTCGTTGTTACGCAGTACGTCTTTGCCCCATCTTTCTTTGACCATCGTCGCCCACTTCTCATCATTTGCAGAGTTGAGGTGTGACTTTGTGGTCATATGAATCTTTTCTTTGTGTGGCTCATCTACGATACCGATACCTTTGTAGCCTTGAGCAAAGATGTCAATATCAAGATCTCTTACTGGAAATATATCGCAGTCAAGAAAAAGAATATTGTCATACTCATCAAACTCAGGATCAAACAAAGGGCGAAACGCGGTGTAGTAATGCGGTATCGTAAGTTTACCACCAGGCACGTTTTGAAATACAGGATTCATCTCAAACATATGCTCTGCGCCGATGCGCTCTGCCCACTCACCTATGAGTTTTCTAGACTGAGCGGCTTCGGGTGGTGGATTACCACTCCAATATTGATAGATTAAATTCTTAGCCATGATAATGCTCCATATACCATTTTACAAAATTGTCTACGCCTTCTTCTATTGAAGTTTTGGGTGCATAACCCAACTTCTGTAACTTTGTGGTGTCGGAAGCCGTTTCTTTTGCGTCAGCAGGATGTTTTGGTCCGTACTCAATGATCGCATCAACACCCAATGAGTTCTGAATAGCATCAACGAATCGTTGCAGTTCGATTACCTCGCCTCGACCAATCGAGTACATATCACGAGGCGTCATGTTGTTTACCACACACTCGATGCCTTGCACGATATCATCAACATAAGTGAAGTCTCGCTTCATATCACCGTAGTTAAACAGTGTGATAGGGTTGCCTGCAAGTATGTTCTTTGTGAAATCGAACAGCGCCATGTCAGGTCTGCCCCATGGTCCGTACACCGTAAAGAACCTCAGACCAACAGCGTTCGGTATCGTTGATATGTTAAACTGAGATTCGTTAATATACTTGCTGTAGCCATAAGGGTTAATCTGAGGGTAAAGATACTCAGGCTCACCCCAAGGCAAAGGGTTACCATGCATCACACAGGATGTAGAGGCATAGATTACATTCTGTACATCGTGAGTTTCAAGTGCACGAATAAGATTCAGTGTGCCTAGACAGTTCGTCTTGATGTATTCGTCTGCGTGATCCATCGAGTAACGCACACCTGCCATTGCACCAAGGTGTATCACGAGATCTGGTTGAGCAAGCCCAACAAGACGCATCATTGCTTCGGGATCTTCTAGATCGGCAGCCGTAAATTTGATGCCCCACTCTTCTAGACGTTTGACCCGTTTGATCTTTAATCTGTTATCATAGTAGTTGTTTAAATTATCAAAGCCAACCACTTGATGCCCAAGTTCTTGCATACGCAACGCAGTATGCATACCGATAAAACCGGCGATGCCGGTTATCATAATCTTCATGCTGGTTTCCTGTGTTTAACAGTTCGTCTGCCGCCGCCATAATTACCGCGAATAGTTGTAGCATGAACTGTAATGTCTGGCTGAAATGTGGGTGACTCCCACACTTCTTCTCGATGTGAACCAAGAGTCATTAAAAACTGATCAACGTCTTCGTAGCAATAGTTTAAATTTGGATCAGTTGTTGTGTTTTGCACACGACCAAGAGACGGATGGGCTTTAGAATAACCACCATGAAACTCCATCACAAGACTACCGCCTGGCGCAAGTTGCTCATACCAGGTGGTCAAGGCTTTCTCTGGATCAAGGCAATGATCAAACACATTCGTATAGATCAGATCAAATTTACCTTTCCACTCTTCTTTTGGTTCATGCATATCCCACTGAACTGTCATGGGATATTTTTCACAGCCTTCGGCAATCTCTGTGCCGATTACTTTTGCTCCATACTCTCTCGCAAAAAACTCTTGCTCATAACCCGCTCGTGTGCCATGACACAGTATGTTTTTGGCACTAGGTATTCGTTTTTTGATTTCGAGTACGGTTTCTCGGCCAACGCCTGAATGACTTTTCTCTTTTCTGAGATAACCTGCGTTTTGTGCCTTTACATAATCCTCATATGAACTGTATTCTAAAACTTTATCTTTCATCTAATTGCTAACCCTGCGTAAACTCCTTCGCTAGTATATATCGTTGGTGTATTTAACTCAAGTACGTGGTAACCATAGTATCGAAACCATTGTCGCCAATCATTTGCAGACCACTTGATCACGTGTGTTGGATCAGCACGTGAACATTCAAGTACGTAATCATCTTCACCCTCTCTACACACAGGCATTCGAAAGGCAATTGTCTTACTGTTCAATTGCTCGAAAGTGTTGACAAGATCATCTTCGTTCATATGCTCAAACACATCAAGAGCAAACGTAACTCCATAGGTTTGATTAAAGTCTATCTCTTTTGAGACAAGATGCCCACGTTCGCGGGCCTTGCTCAAAGCCCAATCACTAATGTCAACACCAACAACATCGTATCGTTCTTTCTTAATTCCATCCATAAGAAACCCTACAGCACAACCAAAGTCAAGAAACGGCTCCTTGTCAAGATTCAGATAGCGAAGAATGTGTAAGAGATCACGAGCGGTCTGAATGTACTTGGCGCCTCTCTCCATGTAGTTGTCATAATTGACAGAGTTGTAGTACTTCTCATCAAATTCAGTCATGCAAAATTCCTGTCATTTTCATCCATAGACTGCGCAACCGTGTGTAGCAGACGGTTGTTGTTATAGTAAAGACACGTACCACAAGATGTGTCCCAGTTATCGCCTTTGTTGTTTCTCACTTGATACGGATAACCGTACATGGCGTAGTTTACGTTACACTCTCGATAGATCTGTTTTACGTTATCGATGCTACCAAGAGAGAACTCTAGATCGTATGTACGCTTTTCAAGTACGTGACTCGTGCACATATAGATCTGATAATCACCACCATCAGGATGAGGTGCGATGTAGGGTCGTGTAAGCCCAACATAGCAACCTTCTTTGAACGCCACATCATTGTCCCAAATCTCTTTGATAAAAAACTTGTTGTGTCGATCTAGTTCTTGAATCACGGGACGAAAGATCTGTTGTGCTTCGACCTGTGCACCAGGCACCAATGCATTGCCTGCGATACGACAGAACTTAATCTCGGGATTGAGTTCAATCAATCGTGCAATCTTTTTGATTGTTTCGGGTGATGTACCAGGATATATTTTTCTTGTGCGTGACAATTCGTCAGGCTGATCGCCGGTGCTTTCATAGATGATGTATGACAGCCCGATTCTATCGAGAGGAAAGCCACCGAAGTTATAGTCTTCAGGCTCTTTACCCTCATCGAGTTTAATCAGAGACACACGAATCCAGTTGATCATATCATAGACCTTCGGATCGAGGTGTCGCGTGAAGTCTTCGGTGTTCGTGATGATGCCTACATCATAGCCTATGCCTGCGGCGTATCGTATCACATCATTGATATTCTTGCCGGCTTCTTTGTCACGATACAGCATCGGGTTACCGCCACCTGTGATCTCTACAGCCTTGGCACCCAGATGTTTGAACTCAAGCAACATCTTGATGAGTTTGTGATAGGGTATAAAACTCTTGAGCGGTCTCGCGGCCACAGAACAGAACGGGCAGTCTGAGTCGCAAGACTCACACAAAGCCAACTGAATGTTAATTGGTTTGAAGGTGTCTTCGTATTGTATTGCGTGAAGCACATCGGTGTGTTGCAGATACTTGTCGCCCCACGTGCTGTACTTCTGAGTTTTTTCTTCGAATGATTCAGACATAATCCCTTGCATCATACATTGTTGTTGTTCTATCTTTTTCTTCTTTTGACATTGACTTCGCATCAGGCCAGCCGTCTTTACCATGCCAACGTGGCTCAAGTATGCGCCCTTCTTCAAGTGCAATCATCGTCTCGTATGTAGGTATGGCATAGTCGGGCGTCACAAATACGTTGCCTTTTGTGGGTATGTGATTACGTACAAATCTGCACACCTCAGGGCGATCAACGTATTTGAGTTCGAGAGGTTCCCAGAATTCAGAATAGCCATCACCCATGATTGATACTGTTACCACGGTTTTCTCGCTTCAATAACTGAACTATGCATTTTACGTATTTCTCCCGGTGTGTCAATACCATTGAAACCAGAAACATTGCTTTTACCATACTGACATTCTTTGACATTAGTGAAGCCAAGTGCAGTGAGTGTCTCTTTCATCTCTTCGACACGCCACAGATACAGGTGTTCTCCTTTCTGATACAGCAGACCTAGAGCCACTTGTTCTTGTGGTCGTTTTCTTTTATGCCCATCAGCACAGAATTGTTCTTCTACTATGTACCGCTTATAGTAGTGTTGTACGAACGGATCGTTGGTGAGATCCTCATCGCCTACCAAATACTCAATAAAATCGTATGACGGCCACACAGTACGAATCACACCACCTGGTTTTAAAACACGATATGCTTCTTTGAACAGATTCACACCTTGATAGTGATAAAAATGTTCGATGAAATGTTCTGAATACACACCATCATAGTAATTGCCAGGAACACCTTTGATAGGCAATTCTGTCAGATCTTGTAACAGAATACCTTTGTCGCCATAGTTGCTTGCGATGTTTACACCGTCCCAGTTCAGACCGCGCTTTCGGTTTGCACCAAGTTCTAGATAGGTTGCCATACACTTAACTCCGTATGTTCTAATTTAGGCATAGTGAATTTAGAACGCGCAAGAAAATGATTGATCTTGCCGTCATGTTTTCCCTGCCATTGATAAGGCAGACGATTCCAATAAGGTTCAAGTTCTGTAACATTGAACACAGGTTGAGATAGTTGAAGATTGATATACATTTGTTCGGTGTATCGTGTGTGCAGTACATAGTCATCAACAGACGTAAAGTGTTCACGTGCTTTAAGTCTACCTTCTCGCGTCCATAACTGCAAGCCACCGTTCATGTATCGATACGGGTCACTTGGGCACGTCACTGACTTAGGGAAAGACCACTTTTTACCAAACAGATGTTTGCCATATGCTTTGATACCACGTTTTTCAAGAGGCGGGTCCATAACCTTTGCAATCCAATTTTTAAGAGGACCGTTCTGAAATAAACCCACTTCGTGCACCATACCAACATCTTTGACAAATACTTTAAAAATGTTTTGACGTGTAGCGACAAGCATATCAAGATCGAGTGTCAACACCTTGTCGAACTGATCGAACCACGGATCATAGAAGATACGTAGCGAGTCGAGTCTCGGATCTAGATGTGGAAAATATCGGTCATGAGACAGTTTGTACTCTGCGCCACAAATGTCTGCGTATGCTCGTGCTGATCGGCTGCCTGCCTGTGCCCAATCTGGCATCTTATCGCCGCCCATGTCAGCATCAAACGATTCATACGGTATGTAATATTGAAAGATTAAATTTTTTGCCATGCTTCTCGCCACTCATCTGCGAAGTCACAATTTTTGTATGCATCAAACCAAGGTCCACCATCAGTATAGTGAATAATATTTGGTTTGTCAAGATCATGATAGTAACCCGACAGATAGTTCCAGGTGTGATGCAACGAGCCGATCTTGTTTGCCCATTTCATTTGATGCAAATCACTGGGCTGTGCTTGGTTCACGTACTCGTTTGTGAGA
>Ga0213865_10000744_pt1 | contig 21951 bp, 19 predicted proteins | sample PICome_6_FD_160100 | JGI IMG/M metagenome (GOLD analysis project Ga0213865, IMG submission 160100) | Coastal seawater microbial communities near Pivers Island, North Carolina, United States - PICO282 | ecosystem: Environmental > Aquatic > Marine > Coastal | place: USA: North Carolina...
AGTTGGTTAGAGTAGCTGACTCATAATCAGTTGGTCCCTGGTTCGAGCCCAGGTGGGACCACCCTTAAACCCTCTAAGTCCTTGACTATGAGGGTTTTTTTTAGACTATTGATTCCGAACCTAAATCCGAACCTTTTTAATAAATTTAGGTTTCAATTATGAATGTAAAACTGAAAATAGAAGAACTCGAGAATGAGGTGATATTTTTAAGACAAACCTTAAGGGAAGACTTTGAAGACTTGTATAAACAAGGAGGTCATCAAATAATTTGGGAACAACATTCAGAAAACGACAGGTATAAAAAAGATAAGTTTCTAGAATATTTTAACTCTGGGATTAAGAACGAATTTGGAAGTCTAACAATTATCAATAAAAATAACAACAAAATTGTTGGGTGGACTAGACTTTATGATTTTAAAGAAGAAGACCTTTCAGTTAAACTAGGGTATACTTTTCTTGGTAAAAATTATTGGGGATCAAACATAAATTACAATGTTAAAAAACTAATATTAGGTTATGTTTTTTCTTTTTTAAACACTGTTTATTTTGATGTTTATGAAAAAAATATTCGTTCACAAAAGTCGGTAATGAAATTAGGGGGAATCTTAAACAAGATTAACTCAAATAATCATGAATATATTTTAACAAAAAAGGAATGGTCCAAATGGGACTCGAACTAGGGTTAATGTAAAAAAATCTTGATTTTTAAAAAGGTTCGGAACACTAACCACAATGGTTCGGATACCGAACCACCTAAATAAGTTAACTTGTTGATTATCAGTATATATACAGCCCCCCTTTGAGGACAGGTGGGACCACCTTTAAAACCCTCTAAGTCTTTGATTATGAGGGTTTTTGTTTGAGGAAAAGTTTTGAGGATTAAAGGGATATAATCTAAAACAGGCGGTATTTTACTCTAACAATTCCAACCCATGCATTTTTTATACCTTCATCAACACCTGGATTCACAATATATTGGGCGTCTAACTGTATTTCTATTTGATCAGATAGAACGTAATTATAATAGGTCTCTAAAACGGATTCTGAAGAATTTGATGAGCCGGAAAGTTGCCTGAGATAGTTGTTTGAAAGACTTCCTCGACCCCAAGCAAGGCCTATTTCGTCTTGACTTCTATTTTTTAAAGCTCCATAATAAACGAATCCAAAACCTTTGTATTGATTAAAAATAGATGGGTCTTTAGGGATATGCCCATATTGTGCAAATGCATTTATGCCTCTATTAGAATCGTTGTTCTCTTTCCATAAAACCTGGTCTATCACTGCGTAAAAGCCGCCTTCATTTTGTGTGTTGGACTCAAGTTTCCACAAGCCTAGTTTAAAGGTATTAGCTTTGTTATTTGTCTTATGCTGAAATTCCCCTATCCAAAATAAGCCGCCTTTTGAGTTAAGGCCGAAATCGAAAGAATTTAAATATCCTAAGGAAGTGTTTGGAGAGCCGTCATAGAGCGCTCCTCTAAATTGAATTTTTTCACTAAACTGTAAATCAAGGGAAACACCCATTGCGGCATAGGGATATGTGGCTAAAGGAACATTGACAGACATTTCTGGCCCTATACCAAAAGAACTGTGAATAAAACCCATTGCGTTGGAACTATAAGCAAATAATGAATTAATCTCAGACTTGCCTATAATGACTTTATTTCCTTTGAACGCCTGTTCAATAAAAAACTCATATAAATATATGTTTTTTGGAGCCTCAATATTACTTACAGTTTGTAAATCTCCTAAAAAATGGGTCAGCGCTTTGCCGTGGTTGAGCACGTGATGACCCTTCACAACAGCACCCTTCCACAAGTTTGTTTCGTGAGTTAAGGCAATAAGCCCCATGAGAGTTGTTCCTCGATCAAGACCGCCACTTATGACGTTGCTAAAGTCTTCTGTAAGATCTAGCCCTATGCTTGTTTTATTCTGTGAATATAAAGTTGGCACACTACTTAGCGCTAAAAAGTAAAATAGGAATAGTGGACGCCTATTCTTTTTTATAAATCCAAACAAGGGATACAATGATTTTCGGCTTTTATGAGTTGTTTTAAACTAGTCTTTTGACTATTAAAAGGTCGATGATGGTCAAAGGTTTGTTTATTCTTCTTAATATCAAAATATCCTTGTCAAAAAACGAAGAATAACGTATGGGTGGTTCGAATCAAGTCTGGTAGTTAGAAAAACATTTGGCAAAGCCTAAGTCAGAACACTGTTATACCTCTCTCTTTGAGACGTTTTTTAGTTTAAGACTTCTTTTTATCTTTAATGCAAATCAACAAGTAAATAAACAATGAAAAAGTTAGCCATCTTTTGTTTTGTGCTGTGCCTTACAGCCTCCTACTCTCAAGATAAATTTGCCAAATACAATCAGACTGTTTCTTCGGTTGAGAGCAATATGTTGTTAAAGGTTATTCCTGTTAAAAATGATATCTATATGATAGAAGGGCTTGGAGCAGGTATGGGAAATATTGGTGTTCTCGAGAGTGACGACGGTGTTATTATGATTGATAATTCTTTTGAAATTATAGAAGATATGATAACTGAGGCGGTTAGAGAAATTAGCCCTAAGCCGATTAAGTATATTATCAACACGCATTATCATTATGATCACGCAGATGGCAACAGAGCTTATGGAGCTCAAAATATACCAATTATTGCACACCATAATGTTCGAGATCGTCAAAAGAACGAAACAAAGGCATATGGCGGTTTGTATGCGGCGCTTGATAATTTTTATGTTCCTAAACATGAAGAAAATGAATTACCAACCCTTACGTTTGAAAAGGATTTAAGTCTTCATGAAAACAATGAAGAAATATCTGTTTTTTATTTTGGTAATGGTCACACTGACGGCGATGCGATTATTAAATTTCAAAATTCCAATGTTGTGCATACCGGAGACTCATTCGTGCTGTACGGTATACCATTCATTGATATTTCCAACGGGGGAAGTATTAAAGGTTTCATTAATAACTTAGAAATGATTGATTCGGTTTGTGATGAAAACACAATAATCATTCCAGGTCATGGAGGATTGAGCAGCCAAAGTGAATTACAAAAACTACACAAGGGGTTAAAGGAATATTATAGCAAAACGATGATTGGACATCAAAATGGACTAAGCGTCGATCAAATTGCCGCTAGTATTGAAACAGACCTAGGAAAGACTTCTGGTTTTGGTGACCCCATAGAAGTTAAGCGTAACTTTATTAAGTCAATTTTACTCGAGAACAATATAATTGTAGAATAAATAAAACGAAAAATTGAAACTTAAAAAGCTTTCTAAAATAGCCGAAATAGTAGGATCAGTTGGAATCATAATTAGTTTGCTTTATGCAGCCATTCAGTTTAGAGAGAATGCGAAGGCGATCCGATCTTCTAATGCCAATCAGACGGTTTTTTCAATAACAACCTGGTACTCAGAGTTGGCGAATAATGAACAATCTAGCGACATATACTACCAGTTTTTTATTGATCCAGACATTCTTACTCCAGAAGAAAGATTTCAATGTGTACTAAACTTACACGCGCTTATGTTAAATTTTCAAAACGCTTATTATTTTGATGATGACGGCACATTAGACTCTAGAATAAACAACTCCATTGCAAGCATAATGAAAGCGGCAAAAGACAGCAAAGGGTTTCAATACTATTGGGAAATGCGGGAGGAAAGTTTTGCCCCTGAATTTATGAGTTACGTCAATTCGTTTTTAGAGGATAAGACGATACAGACTAATATGAATAAAATTTACGACAGAGAAGCGATTACAATTACTGAAAACGAAGAATAAAAACGTTCTATTGCTGAATTATCTGCATTGAAAATCAGCTGCTTTAGTGGCTATTTGTATGTTTGGCTTGATGTTCACTTTATAGCCTAAAGAATTAGCCCAACCCTTGGCGAGATGAACGAGCTTGTTGGAATAAAAACTTTCATTTTCATTAAAATCCATATCAATTTGAACTTCTACTTCTACATTTGAGGTTAACCATTCAGCGACTTCAATACTCAACTCTGCTTCTTTTAGAAGTTTTGTCCATCGGTCTTTGATTTTATTGACTTTAATTTTGTGATAGATATAATGAACTCCGCTACAGCCCAACCTGTATGCAACCACTACAGAATAAGTTGTCTTATTGCCATAGTTCTGAGAATCAGAACCAATATGTATTTGGCAGTTAGGGTGTGAGCAAATAACTTTTTTTGTATGCTCATTGACGTCTACAATATCCCCATTAATTTTTTTAAAGTCCCTATTCATACTTATGAAGTTATTACAATTTATACTATTGGCTGATTTTCTGAGAGTTAAAATTTACAATTGATTTTGTTTTTTTGATTTGCTTCAAAAAAAAGAGAAGCAACAAGACCCATAATGTTCCAAAAGGTAGAAGCCATATGAAAAGCATGAAGACCTTCCACTTGCCATCTACTTTTAAAGCCTTTCGCTGTATTGATTTAAATGTATATCGCATTTAAATGTAAGTACATTATTTCGCCTTAAGATACTTTGCACATGTTCGTAAATGGTTAGATTAATTTTAAAAAAAAGTCAGTATTTATCATTCACTCGATTTAAGTGTTAAAAAACACTTTCTTTTAGAGGTGTTAAAATTGTATATTAAAATAAATTTCTGATTATGAGACCATTTGTTATAAGCCTTTTCTTGTTTATTGGACTGAGCATGCAGGCCCAAACCTTAAAAGAGATTTTAGACGCGCCTTTTGCTTCTGATATAACAGTTTCTAATGACGGCAAGACCATTGCATGGGTAGATAACAGCGCAGGAGAACGTAATATATTTATTGCTGAAGGACCTTCTTTTTCATCGGTCAGGCAGCTTACAAATTACCAAGGTGATCAGGGAGTTGCGCTCAGCAACCTTGTATTTACCGCTGATGATAACGCCATAATTTATATTCGAGGTAATTCTAAAAACAGACAAGGAGAGCCGGCGAACCCTGCACTTCTTCAAGAAAACACAGAACAGGTCATATATAGACAGCACTTAGATTCAAATCAAGCTTTACGACTTGCGTTAGGTACTAGCCCTAGGCTTTCTCATAATGGATCCAGCTTGGCTTTTATAAAAGGAGGCCAAGTTTGGCGGGTTGATCTTACCGAAGCAGAACTGGATGCAAAGCCCTTATTTAAAGTAAGAGGGAGTCAGTCAGACATCAAGTGGAGCCCAGACGACAAGCAAATTGCATTTACAAGTTCAAGAGGAGATCATTCATACATTGGGGTTTACACTATTGAAAAAGATAAAGTACAATTTTTAAACCCTTCTGTCGATAGAGATTTTTCTCCCGAATGGAGTCCTGATGGTGAGTCAATAGCTTTTATACGAAGATCAAACGCTAAAGATGTGCCGCCTTTTACACCTCAAAAAACGGGGCATCCCTGGAGCATTCAAGTATTTGATTTAAAACAAATGACCTCATCGAAAGTTTGGCAAGCGGACCCGGGAATGGGGTCTGTCTTTTTTGGACAATTTCCCGGGGCTGCATTGGAGTGGACAACCGAAGATCAACTGGTCTTTCCTTGGGAAAAAGAAGGTTGGATGCACTTATATGCCTTAGAAATTTCAACAACCAAACTCACCGAATTGACTAAAGGAAAAGGAATTGTTGAAGATTATTCACTTTCTCGAGATAGGCAATCTCTATATTTTACGACCAATATTGGTGACGTTCACAGAAGACACATAGGGCTTGTTGATTTGTCAACAAAACAAATGAAGATGATAACCCGAGGAGAAGGTTCAGAATTTAACCCTAAAGAAACAACAAATGGAGTTGTCTTTTTGAGAACCACTGCACAACATACTTCGAGACCAGCGACGCTACAAAAAGGTAAAATGGAACTAATAGGCTCTAACGCTAAAATTTTTGAAGCACAAAAGGCTCCAGAAGTAATTCAAATTACGGCTACTGACGGAAGATCTTTTAATGCAACTGTTTTTTACCCTAACAATTATAACAAGCGAAAAAAATACCCAGCAACGGTGTTTTTACACGGGGGAAGTCGAAGACAAATGCTTCAAACGTATCATTATAGCGGATACTACAGTAACGCTTTTGCCTTACAGCAATACTTTGCAAGCAAGGGTTATATTGCGGTTATGATTAATTATCGTAGCGGAATAGGATATGGAACTGACTTCAGAGAAGCAGACAATTACGGAATTACGGGGGCGAGCGAAGTTAAGGACCTTATTGGCACAGGCCTGTATTTGGCGTCAAGAGACGATGTAGATACAGAGAAAATTGCACTTTGGGGCGGCAGTTATGGAGGGTATCTAACGGCACACGGGCTCGCTCGAAGAAGTGATTTGTTCGCTGTTGGCGTCGATATTCATGGGGTGCACAATTGGAACACAGAACTTCCAACCTTTGCAAGGTGGTATAATCAAAGTCACTATCCAGAAATTGCTGCGCTTGCTTTTGAATCTTCTCCAGAGGCATATTTAGACGGATGGAAAAGCCCAGTGTTACTCATACACGGAGACGATGACAGAAATGTTCCTTTTTCTGAAACTGTCGTGCTTTCAGAACAACTCAGAGACCGAGGAGTTTATTTTGAGCAGCTCGTTTTTCCTGACGAGGTTCACGGGTTTCTTCTTCATCAAAATTGGGTAGATGCCTTAGAGGCTACTTATGAATTTATAAACAGGTATATTGGTGAATAAAAATAAAATGAAACTCAAACTCACAATATTCTCGATTTTTATCGCCTCAGCCGTGTACTCACAACTTGGACTCTCTACAGGGTACGAATTGGCCAAAGCAAAAATAGAAAGCAGCAATGGAGCCATAATCATTAATGAAGACCCTTCGAATGTAATTGGCATAGGTGCTTTTTACGACATTCCAGTTTCTAATAAATTAGATTTACAGCCTTCTGTAGGCCTAAACTTTGGCGAAAAAGTCAATGATGAAAGCAACAGCGCTTTTAAGGTAGGCTTAAATGTTGATTACTATCTAGACGGTCGTTCTAATGGGTTTTATTTGAGAGGCGGCCTGGCCGTATTGTCAGATCGTAGTAAAGTCATTGCAACTTATACCAAAGAAAATGCAACCATGTTAAATTTGGGATTGGGCCTTGATATTGGTCCAGTTTTAAGTTTAGTTGTTGGATATACCAGTGCTTTAAACGAGCTGTCAAAGGATGAGAATTACGCCATTTCAATTTCTGCTTTGCAAGTTCAAATGCAGTTTAACTTAACTGGCCCTAAGAATAAGTCTTAACGAATATAAACTTTAGTATCTTCAAACTCCTTGTCAACTATTAAAAAATGAAAAAGCTCGTATTCGGTCTTGTTGTAATCGCACTTATAATTTTGCTTGTTTTCAGTCTTTCTCCTAAGCTTCCATCTTATGAGCCTGAGCGCGATTACCTCGATTTAGAAGAAGCCCTGGTCAAGGAATTTATTTTTGCCAAAGACAGCTCAATAATTGAATTGCCTGAAGGACATTTTTTATTTTCTCAATCCCTAAGCCTAGACAATAAAAAACACTTGACCATAAGAGGAAAGGGTATGGATAAAACCGTGCTTTCTTTTAAAGGACAAAAATCTGGGGCAGAGGGTATAAAAATTACAAATTCGCAGTACATCACTTTAGAGGATTTCACTATCGAAGACGCTGCAGGTGATAATTTGAAGGTTAGCGAAACAGACACCTTAATCATAAGACGAATACGATCTGCTTGGACAGGAGAAGTCTCTGAAGAAAACGGAGCTTATGCATTGTATCCTGTACTTTCGACAAATGTACTTATTGAGCAAAGTGAGGTGATTGGTTCTTCTGATGCGGGAATTTATGTCGGGCAATCTGATAATGTCATCATTAGAAACAACAAGGCTTATTTCAATGTGGCTGGAGTAGAAAGTGAAAACAGCACTAATGTTGAAATTTATGAGAACGAGGTTTTCAACAACACAAGCGGGTTGCTCATTTTCAATTTGCCGGGATTAACCATGTCTGGTGGACACGTCAAGGCGCATAACAATCTAGTTTACGACAACAACCTTTCTAATTTTGCAGTTAAAGGTTCGATTGTGAGCGCTGTTCCTAAAGGTACAGGAGTGATTGTAATGGCCACCAAAGACGTAAGACTTTTTGACAATGAGATCAAAGACCATAAGACTTCTAATATGTCTATCGTGAGTTACGAACTTTTTGCTTTAGAACAAGAAGATGCTGAGCTCTCTGACGAAGCTGAAGACAGAGGCCTCAGAGCTATTGACACCGACTTTAAAAACGACCTCAATTACAATCCCTACTCGGGCCGCGTTTATGCCTATCAAAACAGGTTTGAAAATCGATTTTTATTACCCACTTTTTCAAATGATTTTGGTTTGTTGTGGGCGTTTAAAAACGGCTTTAAAATTCCGGATATCGCATATGATGGTATAATAGCCGAAGACGGCAAACTTCAGGACCAGGCGCATTTAATTTGTTTAAAAAACAATGAAGGAGCAAGCTTTGCATATCTTGATGCCTCTAATGATTTTGAAGGATTTACAACGGATGTTAATATGTTTGAATGTGAAGGCGAGTAAAGCATATCTTTTTATTGGACTCACCTCTTTGTTATTTGTCGCTTGTGATGAAGAAAAAAACATCCCTCCAGAGGCGAGAAAGGTTTCTTCTTCAATTTTGCAAAATCAAACCGTTTCTCAGGAGCTAGAGCAATTATCGGCCTATGGATTTTTTAAAGGAGAACTCTCAAAATTAGAACCAGAAATAAACGTTTATCCATACGACATCAACACGCCACTTTTTTCGAATTATGCTTTAAAAGAACGTTTTGTCTATTTGCCGAACGAGACTAAAATGACTTTTGAAGCAAAAGGGCCAATTCGTTTGGAAGCCGGAAGCATTTTGATAAAAAACTTTAAGTACGAAAACATTGAGGAGGCCAACCAAACAAACGCTTCAAAATTGATTGAAACGCGCTTACTTCTTAATAGAGAAGGCAAATGGATTCCTTTAAATTATATCTGGAACGACGAGCAAACCGACGCCTATTTGAATTATACAGGAAGCGCTGTTCCAATAAAATACAGACATGCAGATGGAAAGCTCAAAACCTTTGAATACGTTGTTCCAAATAACAATCAATGTAAAAATTGTCACAGCATAGACAACGAAATTTCACCAGTCGGAATGACTGCTGCCCAACTCAATAAAGACTACAGTTTTATTAGCGCGCAAATCAATCAGTTGAATTATTTCAAGACAGAGCAACGATTAATTGGAATGAACAATTTAGATGAGGTTAATGCAATGCCGGTATGGAACGATGCTTCAAGTGGAAACATAGAAAACCGCGCCCATGCCTATCTAGATGCTAATTGTGCGCATTGCCATTCTAAAAGAGGCAGCGCCAAAAACTCAGGTCTTTATTTGGAGTATCAACAGTCTGACCAAAGAGCCCGAGGCGTATACAAACCTCCTGTAGCAGCAGGAAAAGGATCCGGCGATTTTCAATACGGCATTGTTCCCGGAAAAGCTGAAGAATCTATTTTTACTTACAGAATGGCCAGTGTTGACCCCGCAATACGGATGCCAGAATTGGGGCGAAGTGTTGTTCATCAAGAAGGCCTAGAGCTGATTAAAGCCTATATCAATCAAATGCAATCCTCGAATTAAGGCTTTAAATCTCCTATTAACTCGTAGCTTCCAGAACCCAATTCAAAAGTAGCTGTAGTTGTTTGCCATTTTTTTGTGGATTTAAGTTTCCAATTTCGATCTTCAGGAAGCTCGATTTCTTTTCACATGAAATTGTTTAGTATCTTGAAAGAACAACGACTAAATCAAAAAAGATGAAAAGAAGAACGTTCATTAAAAAAACAGCGGCTTCAGCTTCTGTATTCAGCATTGTGCCAAGTCATGTTCTTGGCTTTTCAGGCACTGCGCCTAACGATAAAATTCAGCTGGGTTTTATTGGCTTAGGGAAACAGGGTCAAGGGTTAATGCGAAACTTTTTAAATTATGATCAGGCGGTTGTTATGGCCGCAAGTGATGTTGATTCAGAAAAACTCGCTTTTTTTGAAGACATGATGAAGAAAGGGCTAAGCGAGAGAGAAAAGCCCCTTCACGATTTGATGAACTTTACATCATACAGAGAACTGCTAGAACGAAGAGATATAGACGCTGTCGTGATTGCCACACCTGACCATTGGCATGCACAAATGGCGGTGGATGCCGCTAAGATGGGTAAGGATATTTATTGTGAAAAACCACTTTCGTCGTCTGTTGCTGAAGGAAGAGCCATGGTGGATGCTACTCGAAAATACGAGCGTGTTTTTCAAACGGGAAGCATGCAACGTTCTTGGGATCGATTTAGACATGCCGTGGAGTTGATTCGAAATGGGTATATTGGTGATATCATAGAGGTTAAGGTGGCCATTGGCGAGCCCTATAAATTTTGCGATTTACCTTCTCAGCCTATCCCGGAGAATATCGATTGGAATGCCTGGATTGGCCCCGCCTCTTATAGAGGTTATCACCGTGATTTGGCTTGTCCTTTAGACGACAAACGCTGGGGACAATGGAGAGATTACAAGCCTTTTGGCGGAGGCATGGTAACCGATTGGGGAGCTCATATGTTCGACATTGTGCAATGGGCATTAGACATGGACCACTCTGGCCCCATTTTCTTTGAACCACCAAAAGACCGTTCAGACTTTGGCCTGACATATACCTATGAGAATGGTATCAAAGTAGAACATACCAAATGGGGTGAAGGAAACAATGAGATTCGCTTTATTGGAACAGAAGGTCGACTTGAAGTCAGTCGTGGCTATCTCAAGACATTTCCCAATGAAGACTTAGCGACAAAACCTCTTAAGAGAAGAGACAAGAATCGCGTTTACAAAAGTGAGAACCACCACCTCGATTGGTTAAATGCGATAAGAGACCGTTCGATGCCGATTTGTGATGTTGAAATTGGTCACCGAACCGCATCCATATGTAACATAGCCAATATTGCTTACGATCTTGAACGTCCTTTAAAATGGGACCCAATAAGCGAAACCTTTGAAAACGACAGAAGCGCATCTATGCTATTGGATCGCACTTATCGCGGGCAGTGGAACTATAAGGATTTTTAATTCTGCTCAACGGCGCCATTGTGTTCTCGATACAACTCAATTTCACCATCGAGTAGTACGGCAATAACGGTGTAATAGGGGTCTATACTTTCTTTGGGAACTTCGACATAGGTGAGCCCTGGATATTTATTCCAATAGACCGTGCAAATGGTCTGTTGGTTTAAAATAGCCCCTTGACCTACCACATAGGCCCTGTTGATTTTATTGCTGATTCCTTTTAAGACTACATTTCCGTCTTTTGGGATGTCCCTGAGATAGAGGTAGAGGGTTTTGCGGTCTTTACTCAAGGTTGTTGGCCCATAAAAATGCCCGTAAGGAATTCCTCTTTGGGTAGTATAAACGGCGCTTTGATGTTTTTTAATCCAGCCACCTAATTCATTGAGCACGTTTTTTTGAGCATTTGGTATACTACCGTCTGCCTTTGGGCTAATGTTCAAGAGCAGATTTCCTCCCTTGCTCAGTGTGTCTACAAAGAGATCAATGACCTGCATGGGAGTCTTATAATTATTGTCATTGGGTTGATATCCCCAAGAATCGTTGATGCTGACACAAAGCTCCCAATGTTTTGAGCGTGGAGCCATCACGGGTATTCCAATTTCTGGCGTCTCGTAATCTCCTTTCCCATTGAGCCTTGAATTGAAAATGCTGTTTTTGTTTTGGGCGATCAGTTTGGTTTTGATTTCGTCTACCCTCCATTCTTCAGACGAATGCTCCCAATCGCCATCAAACCACCATAAATCGGGAGTATAATTTTGACTGAGTTCGTCCAACTGTGCGTTCATATAACTCAAATACCTATTCCAACGCAAAGAATCATTTGCGATTTGGTAACGTCTTATTTTATTGGTGTGATGGGTATAATCTTCATAAGACCAATCTGGAAGTGAAAAATACATGCCTAGTTTTAAATCGCTTTTACGAACGGCTTTCACAAAGGGTGTTAAAACATCTTTTTGTGCCTTAGCTGACGAAAAGGCATTTAAGTTTCCGTGTTTTGAATTCCACAGCGCAAAACCATCGTGGTGTTTTGAAGTGATTACAGTGTATTTAGCACCGCTGTTTGAAATCAGTTTAACCCAATCTTTGGGCTGGTACTTTTCAGCAGTGAAACCACTCAGTTGCTTCATATAATCTTCATACGAGAGGTATCCGTTGTAAAAAGACCAAGACTCACTAATCCCATCGACGGCATAAATTCCCCAATGTATAAAGATGCCTAGTTTAGCCTCTTCAAACCAGCTCATTTTATTTTGAGCATGTGAAAAACCAAAAAGAACAAAAAGCAAAAGGGTGAAGACTTTTTTCATTAAATAGCTATTAAGCAGCTTAAAAGGTATAAAATTCAAAGGAGACACGAAGTTTACTCGAGAGAAGAAAAATGTTTAGTAACTTCATTTTAAATCCTTGGAGAAATGAGTGAACTCAAGATTGCAATGGCTCAGTTGGCACCGGTTTGGTTGAACAAGAATCAGACGATTGAAAAAGCAGAACAGGCGATACGTGAGGCCGCACAAGAAAAAGCGAATTTGATTGTGTTTGGCGAAGGCTTTCTTCCTGGATATCCCTTTTGGTTGGCCCTTAGCGACGGGGCAAAATGGGAACTGCCAATCAATAAATCACTCCACGCGCACTATGCCATGAACGCTGTTCAAATCGAAAGCGGAGACCTCAAAGGCATCTGTCTTTTGGCTAAAGAGCTTGAAATTGCTGTGTATTTAGGCGTTATTGAACGAGCTGCCGACAGAGGGGGCCATAGCCTTTACTGTTCTTTGGTTTACATTGATCAAAAAGGAGAAATACAATCCGTCCACAGAAAATTGCAACCCACCTATGATGAGCGATTGACTTGGGCCCCGGGTGACGGAAACGGATTACGGGTTCACGAGTTAAATGGCTTTACTCTTGGAGGACTCAATTGCTGGGAAAACTGGATGCCACTTCCAAGGGCAGCGCTTTATGCACAGGGAGAAAACCTTCATATTGCAGTTTGGCCAGGAGGACTGCACAACACCAAAGACATCACGCGTTTTATCGCTAGAGAGTCGAGGTCTTATGTGGTTTCAGTATCAAGCTTAATGCGTAAAGAAGACTTTCCTAAAGACACCCCTTATTACGACGACTTAATGGCGAAGGCCCCTGCTGTTTTAGCGGATGGAGGTTCTGCAATTGCACATCCTAACGGAGAATGGTTGGTTGAACCTGTAGTTCACAAAGAAGGGTTAATTTACAGCGAAATCGAACTGAAAAGAGTCTTTGAAGAACGACAAAACTTTGATCCGGTAGGACATTATTCGAGACCAGACGTTACAAAACTTACCTTGAATACTGAAAGACAAAATACATTAAACATTAAAACCCAATAAATGAAAATACTTATGAGAAATTTTATGTTGGCAGGACTCCTTATTTTGAGTTCATGCATGAGCAAAGAAACAGAAACGGTTACAGTTGAAAATACTGAAACTCCCGAAATGCGATTAGCTGCTATGGGCATTGATTTGCCCGAGCCATCCTCACCTGTAGCGAACTATGTCAGTGTAGTTCAAACTGGTAACTTATTGTTTTTGTCAGGAACCGGACCAAAACAAACTGACGGCACTTATATTCAAGGCAAGGTAGGAGAAGACCTCAGCTTAGAAGAGGGATATCAGGCTGCTCGCCTGACGGGAATTAACCATCTGGCGCTGTTAAAAAATGAATTAGGCGACCTAAGTCGAGTAAACCGAATCGTCAAGGTATTAGGTATGGTAAATTGCACCCCAGAATTTCAAGATCAGCCCAAGGTCATCAACGGATTTTCTGACTTGATGGTTGAGGTTTTTCAAGAAAAAGGCAAGCACGCAAGATCGGCTGTTGGCATGAATTCGCTACCGATTGGTATCGCCGTTGAAGTTGAAATGATTGTCGAAATCGCTCCTGAATAAAAAGACTAACTCATTAAGATCTTTTGCCATTTTGTATAGGCGTAGTATCGGGCATGAGTTTATTTAGTATTGTGTATACGGGACAGAACTTTGTAATAGGGCTAATAATTTGAAGTACTGCAGTTGCCACGGCTATATAAATGAAATTAATTCCGAATTCATTAGCTAGAAGTACTGATCCTAAATAAATTAACCCTACAATGCCGTCGTGCATTCTTATTTTAGTAATATCTCTTGTAGTTGTCATATTTGATGGTTTAGTTGTTTTTTGAAAGATATTAAATTATTTAGAATGCCAAATCCTAATAAGAGAAAATTATAAATGTGTTTCAAGAAAATGCAGTGCATTTTTATAAAGGATATTGTCAATGTCTGAGGAACTATATCCTTTTTGACTTAAAAGGTCGTCTAGCTTTTGTAAATCGGCAATCGTATCTAAATCATGAGGGCATTGTTCTTTTCCAAAACCACCGTCTAAATCAGAACCAATCATCAGGTGTTCACTGCTGCCTGTCAATTGACAGATGTGATCGATATGGGCGATAATGGTTTCGATTTTAAGTCCTGAGGCTTCAGGGGTTGTTATACCTCGCTTCCAATCAGGAATCATCATCCAAGCATCGAAGGCCATTCCAATAATGCCATCTCTTGCAACTATAGCTTTGATTTGTTCATCGCTGAATTGTCGGTGATTGGGAACAAGCATTCTACAGTTTGAATGACTAGCCCAAAGGGGCCCATCATAACAACCTAAGGTCTCCCAAAAACTTTCATCACACAGGTGGGTGAGGTCTAAGATGAGGCCCAATTCTTCTACTTTTTTTACTAAATCTTTGCCTTTTTGTCCAATTCCTCCCTCTGAATCTGTACCATGCGCATAGGTTCCAGGCCCGTAGTGCGCAGCTCCTATAGCTCGCAAACCCTCTTCATACATCAGTTCTAGATGCTCTAAGCTCACAATAGAATCTGCGCCCTCTAGACTCAGTATATAGCCCAACGGCATTTCTTTTTCTTGTTGCCAGTTTGAAAAGTGCTGATTTAATGCCGCAGCCGATTTGAGCTGAACTAGGTGGCCGTCTTTTTCCATTGCTCGATACCAGGCGAGTTGTGCCTGAGTTTGTGCCCAAGCTTGTTCGGGAGAGTTCCATCCCGGAAGCGGATTGTCTGGCTTAACATAGCGAGCAATTAATGTTGCAACGCAAATGCCGATGTTTCCTTTTCTCATCGCCGGAAATGAAACGGTATTCTTTTCGCGATCTGGAAAATCCTTTAATCCGGCTTCGCTTTTACGGATGTATGATACCTCATGCCTTAGGTCACGATTCCATTCCATGGCATTCATAGAAAGATCTAAATGGGCGTCGATAATAAACTTCATAGAGGAGGGTGAATTAAATAATCTCTTGCCTCAATCGGCCAGACTTCTTTGATCTCATGTTCGCGACAAACATAGGCCGCATTGTATTTGGCAACGGTTGGACAGATGTGAACGGGAACGGCATAGAACAAATCGCCCACTTTACAATCTATGGGAGATGTTGTTTTTAGGATGAGGTGTTCTTCACTTTGCCCAATGTGCTGTGCATCTTCAAATCCAAATATTGAAACCCTCGGCATAGGCATTTCAGAGGCAAGTGCCTTATGACCTAAATCAAAACAATAAACGGATGGCGCAGGCTTGCTGATTAAACGCGTCAAAATGAGGGCGGCTTGTTTAAAAGGAGATTCAGCCCATATCTTTTGATAGCCCAAATCCCATAATAAGGTGGTTCCAGGACTCAAATAATTGTCTTTTCTTAAAGCGTGAGGCAAAAAACTTGGAGAGCCACCGGTAATGAGTTTGACTGCCTGTTGTTCTCCATTTTCTATTTGAACAATTAGGGCTTCAACCGTTTTAAAGTGGTCTTGACAGTTTGCAATGCGCTGATTTAAATCGTGGTCACGGATGTGCCCATCGTAGATGTGTAGCCCTGCAAAAGACAAGTTAGGCGAAGATTTGATTTTCGAGTATAAATCAAATGCTTTTTCAGGAACTATTCCGCTTCTGTTCATGCCGTTGTTGATGTCAATCCAAAGGGGTAATTGTAGCTGATGTTCGTGTGACAGTTGTTCAAATAGAGTAAGACTGTCTGAATTATCGCATAGGGTTGAAAACTCGGTTGATGAAAACTTTTGTTGGGCGCTTAAAAGTGTTTTTACTTTTTCTGCACTGGGCTGATGGGCTAAGAGAATCTTATCGGCACCTGCTCTGGCGAGCATTAGCATTTCTGAGGTCGTGGCACATTTGAATTTTGTGATGCCCTGCTTTTTTTGAAGGGCGACTATCGCACTCATTTTATGGGTTTTTACATGAGGCCAAAGTCGGTCTGTACTTCCGGCTATTTGGAGCATTTCTTGAATGTTGTGCTCAATACGCTCTGGATAAACTACAAGAGCTGGGCTAGATAGCTCTTCACTTTGCTTAATCTGGTACCACTCCATATCAGTGCTCAATTTCAAAAATGGCTTCTACTTCTGCAGTGATATTTTGAGGAAGCATCATTCCAACAGCACTGCGAGCTCCTATTCCGCTTTCAGCTCCAAAGACTTCTGCGAGCAATTCGCTAAAGCCATTAACGGCGTAGGTGTGTTCATTGAAATCTGGGGTTGAATTAATCATTCCCAGCACTTTGACAACCTTTGTTATGCGAATACCGGGGTCTAAATAGGTCACCAAGGTAGACAACATGGTGAGGCCCACTTGATGAGCCGCTTCTTTGGCCCCATCTTTATCTAGATCTAAGCCGGCTTTTCCTTTGATGAGTTCAGAAGAATTGAGAACTGGTCCGTGTCCTGAGACGTACAAATGATGGCCTGAGATGGCAAATGGCTTATATACTCCAAGAGGTTTAGGTGCTGGAGGCAAACTGAGACCTAAACTTTTTATTCGACTGCTGAGTTCAATTGCATTCATGCCCATAAGAAAAGAGGTAAAGAGTTTAAAATGAATTCTTTAAATTAATGTTTCAAAACAAAACAACTAACAGTCAATATAATGAGAATCTTTTTATTTTTTTCGCTTTTACTGCTTTTCGCCTTTGGATGTCAACCTAATCCAAAAGAGACTTCTCCAAACATTCTGGTGATTTATATGGATGATTTAGGATTTGGAGACGTGGGCTTTAACGGAGGAAAGGCGATCAGCACTCCAAACATGGACCGCTTGGCCAATGAGGGCTTGAATTTTGTCAACGCTTATTCGAGTTCGGCAACCTGCACTCCAAGTCGATATGCCTTACTCACAGGCGTCTATCCTTGGAGAGAAAAGCGTGCAAGAATTTTGCCGGGTACGGCTCCCCTCATAATTGATACAGCTCAGGCGACCCTTCCGAGAATGCTGCAATCTAAAGGTTATTATACGGCTATAATTGGCAAATGGCATTTAGGTTTAGGCGATGGAGATGTAAATTGGAACGAGACCATATCACCTGGTCCAAATGAGTTGGGATTTGACTACTCCTATATTTTGGCTGCCACGCAGGATAGAGTTCCAACCGTCTATATCGAAGACGGTAATGTGGTTGGCATTGAAGAAGACGATCCTATAGAAGTGGATTATAAAACGAACTTTGAAGGGGTTCCAACGGCTTTGACACATCCCGAACTTTTGGAAGTCATGTGGGATCACGGGCATAACAACAGTATTGTCAATGGTATTCCACGAATTGGTTTTATGAAAGGCGGTAAAAACGCTTTATGGAGTGATATCGATATGGCCGATGCTTTTTTAAATCAGGCTAAAACCTTTATCACATCCCACTCAAAGGAGCCTTTTTTCTTGTTCTATCCCATGCAACAACCACATGTTCCAAGAACCCCTCACCCTAGATTTGTTGGAGCTACAGACCTTGGCCCGAGAGGTGACGTCATTGCTGAGGCCGATTGGGTTATCGGAGAATTACTAGCACAATTAGAGACCGAAGGTATTTTAGAAAACACCCTTGTCATTTTCACAAGCGACAATGGGCCGGTTTTAAATGACGGATATGTAGACCAAGCCGTCGAACGCAATGGCGACCACACACCATGGGGACCGCTTAGAGGGGGTAAATACAGTCTTTTTGAAGCGGGAACTCACGTACCATTTGTAGCCTACTGGAAAGGAAAGATCCAAACTGGAACTTCAAGCTCACTTATCAGTCAACTCGATTTATTTTCTTCTTTGGCGGCAATAGTCAATAGCGAAGAACGCACTGCTGATAGTCATGATTTGCATCAAACCCTATTGGGTCAATCACAGGTAGGGCGCAAGGATTTAATTATCGAAGCCAGTGGTCGAACGGCACTAAGAACCGAAGACTGGGTGTACATTCCTCCTTATACAGGTCGTCGTGCAGTGAGTCGTTTTACCAATATTGAACTCGGCAACAGTGAGACTCCTTTGTTGTACCATTTAAAAACAGATATAGGGCAACAGCAGAACTTAGCAACAGACAGTCTAAGCAAGTTGGAGTCAATGCAAAAGCAATACAAGACTATTTTAGGTGTCGAATAAATTTTTGGCAAAAAAAATCTATCTTCACTACTACGACTAATTAATCGCGAAACATGAGACTAAGACTATTCGGGTTTGTGCTCTTATTGACAAGCCTACAATACACTAATGCGCAACAAAACAATTTTAAAGAGCGACCATCTTTTGCCCCGGTAGCCTTAAAAACTTCAGAACCGGTTATAGACGGAAATGTCATAGACGACCCTGTTTGGCAAGATATTGACCCCATAACTCAACTTACTCAAGTGACCCCCAACTTTGGAGCAGCGGTAAGTGAAAAAACAGAAATCAGGGTTGCCTACACAAACAACTCTTTTTTGGTCGCTGTAGTTTGTTACGACAGTACTCCAGAGCGTATCGTAGTTTCTGATTCGCGAAGGGACGCCAAGCTCAACGACGAGGACAGTTTTCAGTTTATAATAGACACTTATAACGACCAACAAAACGGATTTTTATTTGGAACCAACGCGGACGCCAAACAATACGATGCGCAGATTGACAACGAAGGTGAAGGTAATTTTGCCCGAGCCGGACGTCAGCAGGGTGGAGTTATTGGAGGAACCAATCTAAACTGGGACGCTTCTTGGAATGTAGTCACCCAAAAAGGAGAATTCGGATGGAGCGCTGAGTTTGAAATACCGATGAAATCCATTCGCTTTCTTGCCGGAAGTGATAAAACATGGGGCATCAACTTCCAACGAAATATCGCTAAAAACACAGAGATCGCTTTTTGGGCGACACTGCCCCTTGGATTTGAAATAAAGCGTGTTTCTATGGCGGGAAAAATGAATGGCATGCAGCTGAGAAATCCAAAAAACTTAAAGCTCTTTCCCTATGTCATTGGCCAAGAAATTCGAGATAATGCCGGAGTTTATAATAGCTCTCAAACTAATGGAGACGCCGGAATCGACCTTAAATACAGTTTAACGCCAGGATTGACTTTAGACCTGACCTACAATACAGACTTCGCTCAGGTTGAGGTCGATGAACAGCAAATTAATTTAGATCGTTTTAATCTGTTTTTTCCAGAAAAACGCGCTTTTTTCTTGGAGAATGCAGGACAATTCTCTGTGGGAAGCCCCGGTGAGGTAGACTTGTTTTTCAGCCGTAGAATTGGGATAGGAGAAAACGGCTCGGTGGTGCCAATTATTGGAGGGGGTCGTATTTCAGGTAAAGTAGGTCAAACCAATGTTGGACTTTTGGGTATGCAAACTGAGGCCGTAGGTGAAGACGGGTTTAGAACCAATTTTTCAGTTGCTCGAGTCAATCACGATTTTTCGAAAAGCCGCTCGTCTTTAGGGGCTATAGTAGTAGGTAAAAACGACGTGGGTGCCGGTTCAGAAAACTTCAATAACGTCATTGCGGTAGACGGAAAATTGGGACTGGGTAAAAAAGCAGACATAACAGGCTTTATTGCAAAAAGTAACGGGCTTCAAGATCGTGAACGTGAGCATGCCTATCAATTCAAGGGAAACTATAACTGGGACGGTTGGCGCGTAACCTTGGGTTATACCGAACTCGGAGAAGGCTTTAATCCTGAAGTAGGGTTTTTATTGCGCTCCTCTTTTAAAAAGCCCGAATTCTTAATTTTTAAACAGTGGAGAACCAAAAACCTGGGGCCTATATTTGAAGTTCGACCTCATGTTTCTGGATTTAGTTATTACGACTTTGACAATCGTTTGATCAGTAGTTTTTTACACGTAGATAATCACTGGGTTTGGCCAAGCGGATTCGAAATTCACACTGGAATTAATTTTAGAACAGAGGGCGTTTTTGAACCTTTTTCACTTACAGGAGTTGAGGTTCCCGTTGGAGAATACAATCACCAAGAATTGCAATTGGTTATTCAGACCAACCCAAATAAGGCAATCAACTTTTACAATCGAAGTTTGATTGGAGGCTATTATGGAGGGAACCGAGTACAACTGTCAAACACCATGAATATTCGTTCTGGCAATAAGTTCTCGGCCAACATCAATCTTACTTACTCTGATTTAAGATTGCTCAATGGAGATGTGAATGCCTTGATTACAGGAGCTCGATTGAGTTATTCGTTTACTCCTAAGATGTTTGTTCAGAGTTTGGTACAGTATAATAATATCACCAATGTCACCTCTTTAAATGCCAGATTTGGATTGCTTCAAAAAGCAAATGCAGGTTTATATGTGGTGCTCAATATTGTAAAAGACAAAGATTGGATCGATCAAATAAACAATCAAACACTGTCTATTAAATACAGTAGACAGATAGACGTATTATAAGGCCAGATGGCTCATTGCCAGTATTGGCTTAAAGAATTTTGTAATTTCATAACAACTCAACTTAACCTGTCATGAGAAAAAAACTTACCCTGCTTTTTGTAACTCTTGTTTGCACTGGGCTATTTGCACAACAAGATTTGGGCTATCAAACACCTAAAAAAGCCCTTAACGATTTAATTGATGTCGATTTGGCGCCCACTGTTCTTAGAGACTCTAAAGACGAACATATGGTTTTTGCCTATAGACCAACGTATAAGAGTATAGAAGAGCTGTCGCAGCCTGAGCTTAGAATTGCTGGTCTAAGATTAGACCCTAATACTCATATTGGAAGTCGAACAACCTATTATACCAAAGTTGAAGTTGTCGATTTAAAACAAAAAGAGCGAAGACTTCAAGTCGAGGGTTTGCCCCAAAACCCGCGTCTCGCTAATTTTTCATGGTCGCCAGACGAATCTCATGTAGCCATGACACACACCACTTCTACTGGAGTAGAGCTTTGGGTTTTAAACGTAGCTCAGCAAAAGGCCAAACGCCTATATGAGGCTAAACTCAACGCGAGTTTGGGTTCTCAATTTGTCTGGTTAAAGAATAGTAAGGAGCTTTTGATTAAGGTCGTTCCAGAAGATAAAGAAGCCCTAATCGACACTTCGAAAAAAACACCAACTGGACCAAAGGTTACCGAAAACAACGGAGAAAAAGCGCAAAACAGAACGTATCAAGATCTCATTAAGAACCCTAGCGATGCTTACAATTTTAAACAATTGACAAGGGCTAATATTCTTAAAGTCTCCTTAAAAGGAGAAACATCTTCTTTTTTGGACACAAGAATGTATAGGGCTATTCGAATCTCACCGGATGGCAAATATGTAATGATTAGCTTTTTAAAAGAGCCTTTTTCGTATTTGGTTACATACAGTCGTTTTCCGTTAGAAACTCATGTTTACGATATGAACGCCAACCTTATCAAGCTTGTTGATGATAGTCCTTTAGAAGAAGTTCGACCAAAAGGGTTTATGGCTACAAAAAAGGGCAAGCGATCTTTAGCTTGGAGAGCAGATAAAGCATCTACCTTATATTTTACTCATGCCTTAGATGAGGGAGACCA
>Ga0213865_10000746_pt1 | contig 21835 bp, 17 predicted proteins | sample PICome_6_FD_160100 | JGI IMG/M metagenome (GOLD analysis project Ga0213865, IMG submission 160100) | Coastal seawater microbial communities near Pivers Island, North Carolina, United States - PICO282 | ecosystem: Environmental > Aquatic > Marine > Coastal | place: USA: North Carolina...
ATGGGCGCATTGGTCGCTGGTGCAAAATTTAAGGGCGAGTTTGAAGAACGGCTCAAAAGCGTGGTGAAAGAGGTGGTGCAAAGTGCTGGAAATATCGTCTTGTTTATCGATGAAATTCATACACTTGTCGGCGCAGGTGGCGGCGAAGGCGCCATGGATGCTGCCAATATCCTCAAGCCCGCACTTGCAAGAGGAGAGTTGCGTACCGTTGGAGCCACAACCCTAGACGAGTATCAAAAACACATCGAAAAAGACAAAGCACTCGAAAGGCGATTTCAAAGAGTCATGGTTGAAGAACCAGATACCGAAAGTGCGATTTCGATTCTACGCGGTATCAAAGAAAAATACGAGCATCATCATAAGGTACTAATCAAGGATGAAGCGGTGATTGCAGCAGTAAAACTCTCCGAGCGTTATATCACCAATCGATTTCTCCCTGATAAGGCGATTGACCTGATGGACGAGGCATCTGCCAAATTGCGTATGGAAATCAATTCCAAGCCAGAGGAACTCGATGCAATGGATCGTAAAATCATGCAGCTCGAAATCGAAATTGAAGCGATTAAACGAGAGCAAGATGTCCAAAAGCTCAAGAAATTAAATAGTGAGTTGGCCAATTTAAAAGAAGATCGACAACTAATTTATGGGCAATGGAGCACTGAACGTAGTCTGATTGATCGTATTCAGCAACATAAAACAAATATTGAAAGCTTACGTTTAGATGCCAACCGCGCGGAACGTGAGGGCGATTATGGGAAAGTAGCTGAATTGCGCTATGGAACGATCAAAGATGAGCAGAAACAGCTCAAAAACGCACAGGCAGAACTCGCCAATAGTCAAAGCACGATGGTCAAGGAAGAGGTAACTCAGGAAGACATTGCTGATGTAGTGGCCAAATGGACAGGAATTCCTGTTGCGAAAATGATTCAAAGCCAGCGAGAAAGACTACTTCATTTGGAAACAGAGCTAATAAAACGAGTCGTTGGTCAAGACCGTGCAATCGTGGCGGTTAGCGATGCGGTACGTCGAAGTCGATCGGGACTCCAAGACCCAAACAAGCCCGTCGGGACTTTTTTATTCTTAGGAACCACTGGTGTTGGAAAAACCGAATTGGCAAAGGCCTTGGCCGAACTGCTGTTTGACGATGAGCAAGCCATGACTCGAATCGATATGAGCGAATATCAAGAACGGCATGCTGTGAGCCGTTTGGTGGGTGCACCTCCGGGTTATGTAGGTTATGAGGAAGGTGGACAGCTCACCGAAGCCGTTCGAAGACGACCCTATGCAGTAATCCTGCTTGATGAGATTGAAAAAGCACATCCCGATGCGTTTAACATTTTGCTACAGGTACTGGACGAGGGCCGATTAACCGATAATAAAGGGCGGGTTGCAGATTTTAAAAATGCCATCATCATCATGACGAGTAACTTGGGAAGTGAATTGATTGAAAATAGCTTTCAACAAGAGGAAAATTTGGATATCGCAATGGAAAATACACAAAACGAAGTGCTGACTTTGATGCGCCAAAGCATCCGACCGGAGTTTATCAATCGGATTGATGATATCATAGTGTTTAATCCGCTTAGCAAAGCAGATATCCAAGAGATTGTCAGCTTGCAGATCAAAAACTTGGCAAAGCGATTGTCAGATCAGCATCTCACAATCGACGCCACAGAAGAAGCCCTTGCTCTACTGGCCAAAAAAGGATTTGACCCACAGTATGGCGCACGACCCGTCAAACGTGTGATTCAAACCCTAGTTTTAAATGAGTTGGCAAAAAAGCTACTCGAAAACGAAGTTGACAAAGAACAAATCATTCTTTTGGATGCATTTGATGATGAATTGGTGTTTCGAAATAGCTAAATTTTAGTTCCTACCTTTGTCCCATGCAAAAACAAGTCAATATCAAAAACAAACGAGCTCGTTTTGAATATGAGCTGATCGACCAGTACACCGCTGGGATCGTATTGACAGGGACGGAGATCAAATCGATTCGTGCCTCCAAGGCATCTATTGCCGAAAGTTTTTGTGAATTCAATGATCACGGGGAATTGTTTGTGATTAATATGTCGATTGAGACCTATAGCAATGGTGGTTATGTCAATCATCGTGTTCGCGCCGACCGAAAGCTGCTACTCCAAAAGAAAGAACTTCGCAAACTTCACAAAGAAGTAAAGAATGTTGGATTGACCATTGTTCCACTAAATCTGTTTATCAGTGAAAAAGGATATGCCAAATTACGGATTGCCCTGGCTCGAGGGAAAAAGATTCACGACAAACGAGACACCATCAAGGATCGGGACAACAAAAGACAACTCGATCGGGTGAAAAAGAGTTTTTCCAACCGCTAGTTTTTATCGGTCAGCATGGGCACAAATCGAAAGGTTCCGTGCTTTTGCTTTTCAAATTCCTTGGCAGAGATTCTGACCATCAAAATCATTTCTTGCGTTCCGGCTCCCACAGGGATTACCATACGCCCCCCTATTGCGAGTTGATTGAGCAAGGTCTTGGGAATTTCTGTAGCGCCTGCTGTGACCAATATTCGATCGAAAGGGGCAAACTCTTGAAGACCTTTATATCCATCCCCAAAGACCAGTTTTTTTGGGCGATAACCTAGTTTTGGTAATTGACGCATACTGTATCGGTATAACTGATGTTGCCTTTCAATCGAGTACACATCGGCACCCAACAGCGTTAAAACAGCTGTTTGATAACCCGATCCCGTACCGGGTTCGAGTACGCTTTGTCCTTGTTCTACTTGCAGGAGTTGAGACTGGAAGGCAACAGTATAGGGTTGGGATATGGTTTGTTCTGCTGCGATGGGAAATGCCTTGTCTTGGTAGGCATGAGATTCAAATCCACTGTCCATAAACAAATGACGAGGCACACTGCCAATGGCCGACAAAACCTCTTCGTCAGTAATCCCCTTTTTGCGTAGTTGCTCGACCAAATGCCGACGCATCCCCTGATGCTTAGTGCTATCAATCACCCCATAAAATTACAAAGACTTTGCGGATTTTCTAAACAATAATTAGTCGATAAATCCTACCTTTGTCCCTATGGATCAAAAACTTAAAATCGGCGTACTTGGTGCTGGCCACTTGGGGAAAATTCACTTGCGTTTGTTACAGGAATCATCGGTCTATGAATTGGTCGGCTTTTATGATTCTCAACCCCAAATTGCTGCGAAAATATCAAGAGAATTTGGGTATCGTTCATTCTCAGATGTCAACAGCTTGTTTGATGAAGTGGATGTGATAGATATCGTCACACCAACACTCAGCCATTTTGAATTGGCCAAAAAAGCCCTCGAGAGCTGTTTACATGTATTTTTAGAAAAGCCAATCACAGCCACCGTCAAAGAAGCTGATGAGTTGGTGTCCTTGGCCAAAGCCAAAGGACTTCTGGGAATGGTAGGCCAGGTCGAGCGGTTTAACCCAGCGTTTATGGCAGCAAACTCGCATATTCAAAAGCCAATGTTTATTGAAGCCCATCGCTTGGCAGAGTTCAATCCTAGAGGAACAGATGTTTCTGTAGTATTGGACTTGATGATTCACGATATCGATGCCATTTTGAGTGTGGTAAATTCAAAAGTTGTCGATGTACAAGCAAGTGGTGTTTCGATCATCAGTGAAACTCCTGATATTGCCAATGCAAGATTGCAGTTCGAGAATGGGTGTGTTGCAAACCTGACCGCAAGTCGAATATCGATGAAAACCATGCGAAAATCACGATTTTTTCAACGAGATGCCTATGTGTCTGTCGATTTTTTTGAGAAGAAAGTAGAGGTTGTTCGCATGCAAAATGCATCCGAATCACCAGAGGATTTTGCGATGATACTCGAAAATGCAGAAGGCGTTAAAAAACAGATTTTCTTTGATAACCCAAAAGTCGATGAAGGGAATGCAATTTTGATGGAATTGGAAAATTTTGCCGATGCCATTCGTATGAATAAAGAACCTGCTGTATCTTTACAAGCAGGAGCTTCGGCATTAAAAGTCGCCTACCAAATTTTAAATTGTTTTTAACCATGATTCTAGCCCCATTTAAAGCCATTCGTCCTCGACCAAACCAACTCAAGCCCTGGGTCAACAGACAAATCGGAGAAGCTGCAAAGCAGAACGAAGATGTGCTTGATTTTTTGTCTCTGATTCAACCAGAATCAAACAATACCGTCCAAATCCGCAAGCGATTGCACGCATTTCTTCGACAAGAAATTTTAGTTCGAGATCCAAATCCGAGTTTGTATCTGCTTCAAATTCAAACAGGCGATAACAAATCGTTGGGATTTATAGGTTGTGTTCAAACTGAAAGACTGAATAATGGTGAGATCAAACCCCATGAAGATGTCGAAAACAGCCGTGTCAAAACATTTAAAGAGTACCTAAAAAATTCACAACTCAATGCAGAGCCTGTTGTGCTTTGTCACCCACCCAACAAAGAACTTGAAGAGATTTGTCATCAGTTTACCAATTCGAAAGCGTTTGCAGAATTTGAAAGAAAGGAAACCAATTACAAGCTTTGGCGAATTGACCATCCCATCCTCATTGATCGAATAAATGCAGCCTTCAAGTCAATTGACTCTTTGTATATCGCTGATGGGCATCATCGTTGTTTTTCTTCCTTATCGTATTCAAAGGAAGACAAAACAAAAGACCAATTTTTGGCCATGCTACTCCCCCACGATCAACTCCAAATTGATGGTTTTTGTCGAATGTTCAGCAGCTTAAATGAGATGCGGATTGACCATTTTATTGCTGAATTGTCAAACAATTTCAAGGTTGAAAGACTATCAGCTTACAAAGCTCCAAAAAACGCATTTGAGTTTAGCATGTATATCGGCGGGGCTTGGTTTCGTCTGATCTCCAATCGTGATCACTCCCTCACACCAACCCTAAGCAGAATTCCCACGAATATCATTTATGAAGATATCGTAAAACCATTGCTCAATATCCAAAATCTGGAAAAGGACAAACGAATTTCCTATATCCATTATGAACAACCACAACAACAGATAAAAGAAGTAGTAGACATGGGTGAATTTGCTTTTGGATTGCAACACTACCCGATTCCGTTCTCAGATATCGTCGCAACGGTTGAGGATTCTGATCTACTACCCCCAAAGAGTACGCACATCAAACCCAAACCTTTACATGGGATGCTTATCTTTGACTTTTTATCACAATGATCAAAGACAATCTTTCTACCCTTCTGCAATCCATACCCAATTCTGCAACGCTCGTCGCAGTTTCAAAAACCAAACCTGTTGCCAGTCTTCTGGAGGCCTATGAAGCAGGACAGCGCGATTTTGGTGAGAACAAGGTGCAAGAGATGGCTGATAAAGCGTCTGCACTTCCACAAAATATCCGTTGGCATATGATTGGCCATTTGCAGCGAAATAAGGTAAAATACATTGCACCATTTGTATCGCTTATTCACAGTGTGGATAGTATTCGATTGCTCAATGAGATTGACAAGCAAGGCCAAAAAAACGATCGAGTGATTGATTGCTTGTTGCAAGTCCGAATTGCACAGGAAGAAACCAAATTTGGGCTTACATTTGATAGTTGTGACGAGATTCTGAATCAAAACAATTATACGCATGTTCGGATCCGTGGCTTGATGGGCATGGCGAGTTTTACGGATAACCAATCCCAAATTGAAAGCGAATTCAAATCGCTTGCTCAATATTACAAACAGCACCGAGATCAATACGACTGGGACACCCTTTCGATGGGAATGAGTGGGGATTATCCGCTTGCCTTATCATGTGGAAGCACAATGATTCGTGTAGGTAGCCGTATATTTGGCGCACGAAACTAAGGGCTATGTACGCTGTTGTGGATGTCGAAACGACTGGAGGGAAATACGGAGAAGAGGGCATCACAGAAATTGCGGTTTATCAATATGATGGGCATGAACTCACCGATCAGTTAATTTCACTAATCAATCCCGAAAGGCCCATTCAGCCATTTGTAGAAAATCTAACAGGAATCAATCAGCGTATGCTTCGTAACGCCCCCAAATTTTATGAGTTGGCAAAACGCATTGTTGAAATTACAACCGACTGTGTGCTTGTTGCGCACAATGCCTCTTTTGATTACCGCATGTTGCAAACCGAGTTTGACCGGTTGGGATTTGATTTTGAAAGAAAAACACTCTGTACAGTTGAACTCTCTAAAAAACTCATCCCCGATGTAGAATCCTACAAACTTGGGAAACTTGTGCGCAGTTTGGGAATTCCGTTAAGCGACCGGCATCGTGCTGCTGGGGATGCACGGGCAACACTAGAGCTTTTAAAGATTTTACTTCACAAAGACGGCGAAAAGCATATTGTTAAAAACCTGATAAAAGCGCATTCCAACTCCAAAAAACCAAAACATCTTCTAAAACTCCTCCAAACGGTTCCTGCCACTATGGGCGTCTATTACCTCCACAATGCTAAGGGTGATGTGATTTATATTGGAAAGAGCAAAAACATGAAGCGTCGGGTGAATCAGCACTTTAGCAGTTCTGGGAAAAAACAATTGCGAATCCAACTGGAGACAGACTCAATCAGTGTGGAAGAGACGGGAAGTGAGCTTGTTGCCTTGCTCAAGGAGTTGGACGAAATCAAACTCCATAAGCCCAAACACAACCGGATGTACAAAAGCAGTTTTATCAAATTTGGACTCAGCTTGGCGCAGAATCAAAACGATTATCAAGTATTACGACTCGTACATGCCAATCCTGAAGATGAGTATCTCACGACCTTTAAAAACCTGAATCGTGCTCGGAGCGTGTTATTTCACTATGCTGAAAAATATTCTTTGTGCCTTCAATTGTTGAGCTTAGACAAAAAGGAGGGGTCATGCAGTTTACACCTCAAACAAGAATGTCTTGGTGCCTGCGTTGGTGAAGAAACTGCGGAGAGTTATAACCAACGGGTTCAGCAACTGATCTCAGACATTGAGTTTAGCCATCCTGAAATGGTGATCGTTGACCGTGGTCGAAGTCCAGAGGAACAAAGTGTAATTTTGATTGAAAACAAAAAGCTTGTTGGCTTTGGTTATATCAATTTATCACATCAAATCACGCATCCCGATGCACTCAAAAACATCATCTATCCCATGAAAGACTCAAGGGAAGCACGGCATATCATCAAAAGTTATCTACGAAAACACAAAAAACTAAAAATCATACCACTTCAAAATCAATGAACAAGACACTCATCACCCTATCTGGACCCACGGCAAGTGGCAAAACCGCTCTATCTATCCGAATCGCAAAGGCACTTGGTGCAGAGATTTTTTCCTGTGATTCACGGCAGTTTTACAAAGAAATGTCGATTGGTACTGCTGTACCAAGCGAAACGGAGCTAAAAGAAGTTCCCCATCATTTTATCCAACACAAAAGCATTCAATCGCCCTACTCTGTCGGGCAGTTTGAAGCAGATGCAATGGACGCCCTAACGCAGTATTTTGAAAATCAAGATTTTGCGGTATTGGTGGGTGGTTCTGGACTATATATGCATGCCGTCGTTGAAGGAATTGACAAATTCCCTGAAGTACCAGAGGAAATCCTAACCGCACTAGGAGAACGTCTGGAAACCAATGGCTTGGAGGATCTGCAAAATGAGCTACAAACACTTGACCCTGATCATTATCAAAAAATGGATATCCAAAACCCGAGTCGAGTGTTACGTGCTTTGGGCGTGAGTCTGGCTGCTGGTCAGCCCTATTCTTCTTTTTTGGGGCAACAGAAAGCAAAACGACCATTTTCGATATTGCCGCTCACCGTTGATACCCCCAGAGATCTGCTCTATAATCGTATCAATGTCCGTGTAGATGAAATGATCAACGCAGGGCTGCTACAAGAAGCCGAATCCCTCTACCCCCATCGCCATCTCAATGCCTTGCAGACCGTTGGCTATCAAGAAATATTTGACTTTTTTGATCAGAAAATTGATTTAGATGAAGCCATCGCTAAAATCAAGCAGCACACACGGCATTATGCGAAACGACAAATGACATGGATTCGCAGAAAAGAAAGCAATGCAGTACAGATTAACCCAAAAATTTCAGATGAGGATTTGGTAAGTATATTGCCAAAGCAATCCTAGCTTAGAGAAAAGCTTTCAGATTGTGGCGCATACGTTCATCAATATGATCAATCTGAGCTTTTTCAAAAGGAACATCCATAATTTTTTCGTAGAGTTCAATGTATCGCTGGGAAACACTGTCGATATAATCATCGTTCATCACAGGTAAATTTTGTCCTTCAAGTCCTTGAAACCCATTTCGAATCAGCCATTGACGTACAAATTCTTTGGAGAGTTGTTTCTGTGGCTCATTTTGGTCTTGGCGGTCTTGATAACCCTCGGCATAAAAGTAACGAGACGAGTCAGGGGTGTGAATCTCATCAATCAAAAGGATGTTTCCATTTGCATCTTTTCCAAATTCATACTTGGTGTCAACAAGCAATAAACCCTGTTTGGCAGCAAGCTCTGTTCCTCTTGCAAATAACTTGTATGTATAGTCCTTAAGTAGTTTGTAATCTGCTTCAGAAACAAGCTCCGTTTCCAAAATTTGTTCCTCACTGATGTCTTCGTCATGGTCACCTTGCTCTGCCTTGGTCGCAGGAGTGATGATGGGACTTGGAAAGGCATCGTGCTCTTTCATTCCCTCGGGCATTGGAACTCCACAAAGCATTCGTTTGCCGGCTTTATACTCGCGAGCTGCATGTCCAGAAAGGTAACCACGAATGACCATTTCCACCTTAAAAGGGGTACATTTTTTCCCGATCGCAACGTTGGGATCAGGGGTTGAGAGAATCCAATTGGGAACCAAATCAGCTGTTGATTGCATCATATGCGTTGCAATTTGGTTTAGAATCTGACCCTTGAATGGAATTCCACGAGGCATCACCACATCAAAAGCCGACAAGCGATCTGTCGCAACCATAATGAGCGTATCATTGTCCAAGGTGTATACCTCACGAACTTTACCAGTGTATTTATTGGTTTGACCAACAAATTCAAAATCGGTATGCATCAAGGTATTGGTTGCCATTAGTTGTGGTGCTCGGTTTTCTTATATGCATCGATTACTTTTTTGACCAGTTGGTGACGGATCACATCTCGGCCATCGAGCTGAATCACATCAATCCCCTTCACGTCAGACAAAATAAGCAACGCTTCTTTTAAACCTGAAATCACACGCCTTGGTAAGTCGATTTGCCCAGGGTCTCCAGTTATCACAAACTTGGTGTTTTTACCCATACGGGTCAAAAACATCTTCATTTGGTTGTGTGTGGTGTTTTGGGCTTCGTCCAAAATAACAAAGGCATCATCAAGCGTACGTCCACGCATAAAGGCCATAGGCGCAATTTGTATGGTTCCCTTTTCGATATAACTCGCGAGTTTTTCAGCGGGAATCATATCTCGAAGTGCATCATACAAGGGCTGCATATAGGGGTCTAGCTTTTCTTTTAAATCTCCGGGTAGGAATCCAAGGTTCTCCCCTGCTTCTACAGCCGGACGTGTAAGTACAATGCGTTTGACCTCTTTATTTTTGAGTGCTTTTACCGCCATGGCAACACCGGTATAGGTTTTGCCCGTACCAGCGGGACCAACTGCAAACACCAAGTCATTTGTGGCAATCGACTCCACTAATCTTGCTTGATTGACGGTGCGTGCCTTGATAATTTTACCACCAACACCATGCAAAATGGTTTGAATATCTGCTTCATCCAAACCAAAGTTATCTTCACTAGAAGACGTTAAAATCTTCTCAACAGTCGATTCATCGAGTGAGTTGTATTTGCCATAATGCATCATCAAGCGATCCATTTGCTTTTCGAATTCCTCAAGGACTTCTTCCTCACCATAGGCGGTGACGATATCGCCTCGTGCTACAATTTTTAATTTGGGGAAATATCGCTTAAGGATAGCGATATTCTTGCTTTTGCTACCGCCGTAGAATACAGTTGGATTCACTTCGGCGAGCTGTATAGAGATTTCATTCAATGGCAAATCATTTTTACATCAATGCTACCGCTTTTTTTTTGGTAACTTTGATTTCAAATTTAACGAATTTTGTCTTCTACGGCTTAATTTAATGCGATCAATTTGAATCCTGTTATTACACTCACATCGGATTTTGGACAAAAAGACCCCTATCTGGCTTCTCTCAAGGGAGAGCTTCACCGTTTGCTCGAACATCCAGTGATTGTTGATATCTCACATGAAATTGAGCCCTTTCACATTGCACAAGCAGCTTTTGTGGTGCAAAATAGCTACGCTCATTTTCCCGAGGGATCGGTGCATATTTTGTGTATAGATGACACGGTTAGCCCTGAAAACAAACCCATTGTTGCCAAACTCAACAAACACTATTTTGTCTGTGCAGATAATGGCATACTATCGCTAATCTCACCAAAATTCAAACCTGATGAGGTCTATGAAATTGATATTCAAAAAGCCCCTACCGATAGTTTTAGTGCCCGAGCGATTTTTGCACAGGCAGCGACCCACCTCATGCGAGGCGGAGCACCAAGTGTGATTGGTAAAAAAACTGAACAAATCAATGTTCGTCTGCCTTTCACGCCAAGTGTAAATAATGACAAAAAGACCATCACTGGTAAGGTCATTTATATCGATAATTATGAAAACATTATCACCAACATTTCTGAGGAATTATTTGTGGAAATCGGGCAAGGGCGTGCGTTTACCATACAAGTCCGCAACAACGAGATCAAACAAGTGGTTCGTTCCTATGCAGAAGTGATCCGTTTTGATATCGATAAAAACAAACGAATGGAAGGGGGAAAAGAACTTGCTCTTTTTAATTCATTAGGCTTACTTGAATTGGCGATCTATAAAAGCAATCCACAGCATACGGGTGGCGCTTCCAGCTTATTTGGTTTGCAATATCTCGACGTGGTGTCTGTGCACTTCGAATAGTGTTGATAAGTTCGTTTCCATATTCAAAAAGGAAAAGTTATTTTTGTTAAATCAAGGTTTAACACATGAAATTTATCGTCTCCAGTTCTGCACTTCTAAAACCCATTCAAACCCTGAGTGGTGTTCTTAATACAACCAACACTCTGCCTATTTTAGATCATTTTCTATTTGAGGTGAGTGACAAAAACCTTCGGGTTACCGCGACTGATCTGGAAACAACCATGTCTGCCGTTATCAGCGTAGAAGCTGACGATAGTGGAAGTGTAGCTGTGCCAGCCCGATTGCTGCTTGAAACGATCAAAACCTTTCCAGAGCAACCATTGACCTTTACCTTAACAGATCAAAATACGGTCGAAATCAGCTCTAACTATGGAAAATATGCCTTGGCTTATGCCACTGCTGAAGAATTCCCTAAAGCGGTTAGCGTGAGTGATGCCAGTCAAATTAGTATGCCTGGCAATGTGCTTGCTACTGCGATCAATAGCACCTTATTTGCCTCTGGCAACGACGATCTTCGTCCCGTTATGAGTGGTGTGTTTTTCCAGTTTTCGTCAACTGGATTGACTTTTGTTGCAACCGACGCGCACAAATTGGTTCGCTATGTTCGGACTGATATCACAAGTGATGAATCCGCAGAATTTATCATGCCTAAAAAACCTTTGACATTGTTAAAGTCAATCTTAACAGGGAATGAAGTGGATGTACAGTTGGAATACAACAACAGCAATGCCCGTTTTGTTTTTGATGATATCGAATTGACTTGTCGCCTTATCGATGGGAAATATCCGAACTATGAGGCGGTAATCCCAAAAGACAACCCCAATGTACTCACAATTGATCGCAATTTGTTTTTGACAACCATGAAGCGTGTGAGCATCTTCTCAAACAAAACCACACACCAAGTCCGATTAAAATTGGCTGGTGCCGAACTCAATATTTCCGCTGAAGACATCGATTACAGCAATCGGGCAGAAGAACGTTTGAGTTGTTCTTTCCAAGGAAGTGATATGCAAATCGGTTTTAACGCCCGTTTTTTAATCGAAATGCTCAACAACATGACTTGTAAAGAGGTGCAATTTGAAATGTCACTCCCCAATCGTGCAGGTTTATTAACTCCACTCGACGGAACAGAAGAGAATGAGCAAATCACCATGCTGGTGATGCCTGTTATGCTCAATAACTAAAGTGAAACTTTACAGGATATAATCTGTACTGATAAACTTTGACTTTTTGGATGCCATCAATCGCTCCAAAATTTCATTGTTAATCTCATTGTCTTTCGAAGCAAGGAAAGTTCGAATCGAGAACGAACGCAAAGCATCATGAACGCTGAGTGTACTAACCGCAGAATCTTTACGACCCGTAAACGGATAGACGTCAGGACCACGCTGACAAGAACTATTGAGGTTAACTCGACAAACCAAATTGGCTAGCGCATCGATTAGTGGTCCCAGTTGGTTTACGTTCTTACCAAACAAACTCACTTGCTGCCCATAGGAAGATGCGGACATATCATCGAGGGGTTCCTGAATATCGGAAAACGATAAAACGGGAATCACAGGTCCAAATTGCTCTTCCTCATAAACCTTCATTTCAGGAGTTACTGGATACAACACCGCTGGGAAACAGTAGTTTGCTGTCATTTCACCACCTCTAGTATTCATCAACGATGCTCCTTTAGATACCGCATCATCAATCAAATCTTTGATGTATGCGGGTTTGTTTGGCTCGGGTAAGGGAGTCAACAAGGTATTTTCCCATGGCAATCCGACTTGAAGTGCGTCAACTGCTTTAGAGAATTTCTCTAAAAAGGACTCACGAATGTCTTCATGAACATATAACACTTTTAGGGCGGTACAACGCTGACCATTAAATGATAAGGTTCCACTGATACATTCAGCAACTGCTTGATCCAAGTCAGCATCTGGCAAAATAATCCCTGGATTTTTTGCCTCAAGACCCAATACCAGACGAAGTCTATTTTTTTTCGGATGTAAGTCTTGTAGCGAGATTGCAGAGCTACTATGACCAATCAAAGCCAAAACATCGACAAGTCCGCTTTTCATTATCGGTGAGGCAATGGTTCGTCCTCGACCAAAAACAATGTTCACGACACCCGGTGGGAAGCTTTTTTGGAATGCATCCAATAGAGGAGCAATCAACAATACTCCATGCTTGGCAGGCTTAAAAATTGCTGTGTTCCCCATCATAATTGCAGGGATCAACAGACAAAAAGTTTCATTAAGTGGATAGTTGTAGGGACCTAAACAAAGAACAATACCAATTGGTCCTCTACGAATGTGCGCATGAACGCCACCTTCGTGATGAATTTTAGCGCTAGCTCGGTCAATATCCTTGTAAGCTGCAATGGTATCGTTGATATAGTCAACGGTTCTGTCAAATTCTTTTTGAGAATCATTAAGGTTTTTTCCGATTTCCCACATGATCAACTTCACCACTTCCTCACGCTTGAGTTTCATCAAGTCCACAAACTTTTGCATGCATGCTACACGCTCAGAAACTTTCATGGTTGGCCATTGCCCTTGACCCTTTTGAAACGCTTTATCAGCAGCGTGAAGTGCCTTTAAAGCAGCACCTTCATCCATATCAGGAACGGTTCCTAAAAGAGTGGGTCCAAACTCACCATTTTTATTTTCAGTCTGTATAGATGAGTAAACTTCGGCAGTGCTTCCATTCCAAGTTTCGATTTGACCGTCAGTCAGATAAGTGGAATGAGCTATAGTTTGATCTATAGCGTATTCTTTAGGTATTGAGGAATACGTAGATTTCATGCAAATTTTTTACAATTATATTAAAAATTGAAACAAGTCAGGTTTATTGTTGATATAATCTCCATAAAACCCTTTTGACTTCATTCGTTTGACTAGACTGTCAAAATCATCCGGGTTTTTAATCTCTATCCCAACTACAGCGGGACCATTGGATCGGTTATTTTTTTTGGAGTACTCAAAAAAGGTAATATCATCTTTCGGACCAAGGACTTCTGCGACAAACTCTTTTAAAGCACCAGCTCGCTGTGGAAAGCGAACGATAAAATAATGTAATAGATTGGCTTCCAACAGAGCACGCTCCTTAATTTCTGCCATTCGAGTAATATCGTTATTCCCGCCACAAATTAGACAAACCACGTTTTTCCCTTTGATCTCTTCAGTAATCATTTTTAATGATGCCGTAGACATCGCACCAGCTGGTTCAACGACAATGGCTTCTTTGTTATATAACTTAAGAATAGACTGGCAGATTTTTCCTTCGGACACAAGCACAAGCTTGTCCAAAAAAGTTGTGCACAATGAAAATGCATCATCACCAACTTTTCGCACTGCAGCTCCATCGACAAAAGGATCGATTTCATTGAGTTCCGTGTTTTTACCATTGGCCAATGATTGCTGCATGGCAGGCGCTCCCTCTGGCTCAATACCAATCACTTTGGTTTGGGGTGAGAGTGTTTTAAATACGTGTAAAACACCAGAAATAAGGCCTCCCCCACCAATCGGAACAAGGATATAATCGATCGGTTCCTCGGCTTGCTCAATGAGTTCCAATGCGAGCGTTGCTTGACCAATGACCACGTCCTTATCTTCGAAAGGATGCACAAACATACTGTTGGTTTCATCTTTAAAAGACTGCGCAGCAGCATAGGCGTCATCAAAAGTATCGCCAGTGAGACGAATTTCTACATTCGAACCGCCAAACATACGGACTTGACCGAGTTTTTGTTTTGGTGTGGGAACGGGCATAAAAATCGTGCCTTTGATTCCAAGTTTATTACAGGCAAGCGCAACACCTTGCGCATGATTGCCCGCACTCGCACAAACAATCCCACGCTTTCTTTCTTCTGTGGATAACTTATATATTTTGTGATAAGCACCTCGAAGTTTAAATGAGCGTATCGGCTGAAGGTCTTCTCGTTTGAAATACACCTTGGCGCCGTACTGCTCACTCAATCTCTCGTTGAGCTGCAAAGGCGTTTCCAAAGCGACATCACGAACGATACCCTTTGCTTCTTGAATGCTTTGTATGTCGAAAAGATTCGCCAACCTTTATACGATTTTTTTCATTGCGGTCATCGATTCGCGCAATTCTTTACCAATTACTTCAACAGGATGATTTCGAATGACCGCATTGATTGCAATGAGTTTCTGGTTATCAACGCCTGTATCATTTGGCTGATAAGAAGTCCCAATGACATCTGTGTCGATTTTCTTCATAAAATCGGTTAGCAATGGTTTACAAGCATGATCAAACAAATAACAACCGTATTCGGCTGTGTCTGAAATCACACGGTTCATTTCAAATAGCTTTTTACGTGCAATGGTATTGGCAATCAATGGCGTCTCGTGTAACGATTCATAGTAAGCCGATGCATCCTTAATGCCAGAAGCAACCATGGTGTCAAATGCCAACTCCACTCCAGCACGAACAAAAGCGACCATCAATACCCCATGATCAAAGTATTCTTGTTCCGTGATTTCTTTGTCTGTTATGGCGGTTTTTTCAAATGCCGTTTCGCCTGTTGCAGCGCGCCATGTCAACAGATTTTTATCATCATTCGCCCAATCTTCCATCATGGTTTTTGAGAAGTGACCTGACATGATATCGTCCATGTGCTTTTGAAACAATGGAGTCATGATCTCTTTTAGTTCTTCTGACAGTTCAAAGGCCTTGATTTTCGCAGGATTACTCAAACGGTCCATCATATTGGTAATTCCACCATGTTTTAATGCTTCTGTGATCGTTTCCCAACCAAATTGTATGAGTTTTGACGCATAGTTTGGATCTATTCCTTGCGCAACCATTTTGTCAAAGCATAAGATCGAACCTGTTTGTAATACGCCACATAAAATCGTTTGCTCACCCATCAAATCAGATTTGACCTCGGCGACAAATGACGATTCCAATACGCCAGCACGGTGTCCACCAGTTCCAACACAATATGCTTTTGCTTGCTCAAGACCGTAGCCTTGGGGGTCATTATCCACATGAACAGCTATCAATGTAGGAACACCAAAACCACGCTTATACTCTTCCCGAACCTCTGACCCAGGACTCTTAGGTGCGACCATAATTACCGTAAGGTCCTCTCGGATCTTCATCCCTTCTTCTACGATGTTAAACCCATGAGAGTAGGACAAAGTCGCCCCTTTTTTCATCAATGGCATAACCGCTTCAACAACGGAAGTATGATTTTTATCTGGAGTCAAATTGATCACCAAATCAGCTGATGGAATCATATCCTCGTAGGTGCCAACAGCAAAGTTATTGGAGACCGCATTGTTATAAGAGGTTCGTTTTTGCTCAATCGCTCCAGCACGAAGTGCATAGGAAACATTTAACCCCGCATCACGCATATTCAACCCTTGGTTGAGTCCTTGCGCACCACAACCAACGATAACAATATTTTTACCTTCCAAAGCCGCAATGCCATTGGAAAACTCCGAAGAGTCCATAAAACGACAACGAGCAAGTTGATCGAGTTTTTCGTGTAATGAGAGGGTATTAAAGTAATTTGACATGATAATTTTATTTAGAGAATTCTTTTAATATATGGGAAATTTGCATCGGTGATTTTGTCACAGAGATTCGACCAGAGCGCACAAACTGCAATAGACCATAAGGAGCTAATTCTTTGTATAATTGTTCGGTTTCCTCTCGAAATCCTGTTTTTTCGATAACAAAAAACTCGGGATTGACCGTCACAATATTTGCATGACTCTTTTTAATCACATTTTGAATCTGACGTTGTTCAAACAAGGAGTTTGATTTCACTTTATACAAAGCCGATTCTTGAAAAATCGTTTCTTCATCGGTGTGATAAAACGCTTTTATCACTTCGATTTGTTTTTCGATTTGCTTGACGATCTTCTTGACTTGTTCTTCTGAAAGCTGAGCAACAATCACAAAACGAAAGATGTTTTCAATTTCAGACATCGACGTATTTAAGCTATCGATATTGATATGTCTTTTTAGAAAAATCGCAGACACACGAGAAAGCAAACCGACGTTGTTTTCTGCATAAATCGAAATCGTATAGTTTTTTGGTTCCATGATTATTCGAGTCTGATGTCTGAGACCGATGCCCCAGAGGGAATCATCGGAAATACATTGTTTTCTTTTTCCACACAAACCTCAAGGAGATAGGGCTTGTCGGACTTCATCATTTCGGCTACTGCAGCAGTCATTTCCTCTCTTTCGGTTACTCGTTTTGCATCGATAAAATAACCCTCTGCAATTTTGACAAAATCTGGGTTTACCATTTCGGTAGAAGCATATCGTTTGTCAAAAAACAACTGTTGCCACTGACGAACCATACCCAAAAAGTCATTGTTTAGAATCACAATTTTTACCGCAGCTTGGGTTTGGAAAATCGTACCCAGTTCTTGGATATTCATTTGAAATCCACCATCTCCAATCACTGCAACAACTTCTCGTTCAGGAGCACCCATTTTGGCACCCAGTGCAGCTGGTAATGCAAATCCCATGGTTCCCAAACCACCTGACGTGATATTGCTTTTTGATTGTGAAAATTCTGCGTATCGACAAGCGATCATTTGATGTTGCCCAACGTCGGTAACAATTACGGCTTCGCCCCCACTATTCGCATTGATCGTTTTGATGACTTCACCCATTGTCAAACCAGACTTTGTCGGGTTGATTTCATCATCGATAACCTTGTCAAACTCGATTGCATCGAGCTCTTTAAATCGTTTGAGCCAGTTGGGATATGTTTTTGTTTGTAGATGCGGGAGAATCGCTTTGAGAGTATGTTTTACACTCCCCATAACAGCCACATCGACCTCTACGTTTTTGTTGACTTCTGCGGGATCAATCTCAAAATGAATGATTTTAGCTTGTTTAGCATAGGTAGACAAATCGCCAGTCACGCGATCGTCAAATCGCATCCCGATCGCAAGAAGTAAATCGCATTCATTGGTAAGGAGGTTTGGCGCGTAATTGCCATGCATCCCAACCATACCAACGTTTAGTGGATGAGAGGTTTCGATAGCAGAAACGCCCAGAATTGTCCATGCAGCAGGAACTCCAGACTTTTCAACAAAGGCACGGAACTCCTCCTCTGCTTCTCCCAAAATCACACCCTGTCCCCATACGATAAGGGGATTTTTTGCTGCATTGATCAGCTTGGCAGCTTGTACCAAATCATTTTCTTCTGTTTCAGGAATGGGTTTATAGCTTCGGATTTTTGTACATGGGGAATATGAAAAATCACTTGTTCCAAATTGGGCATCTTTGGTGATATCAACCAGTACAGGACCAGGACGTCCTGAACGAGCGATGTAAAATGCTTTTGCAATGATTTCTGGAATTTCCTCAACGCGTGTGATTTGATAACTCCACTTGGTAACAGGGGTTGAAATCCCGATGATATCTGTTTCTTGAAACGCATCTGAGCCCAACAAATGAGAAGGAACTTGTCCTGTGATACATACAAGTGGCGTGGAGTCAATCATCGCATCCGCAATTCCAGTCACTAAGTTGGTTGCACCGGGGCCAGAGGTTGCCATACAGACTCCCACTTGACCGGAAACTCGAGCAAAGCCCTGAGCGGCATGGGCAGCACCTTGCTCATGACGAACAAGCACATGATTGATATGGTCTTGAAACTTATAAAGCTCATCATAAACTGGCATAATGGCGCCACCAGGATATCCGTAAATCAGATCGGCTCCCTCAGCGACCAAACTGCGCACTACTGCTTCAGCTCCACTAATCGGACCTTTAGGATTTTGGAGTGTTGTTTTTGCGCCCATTAGAGGTTTTCATCAGTTACACAGCCAGCAGATGCAGATGAAACTGCTTTGGCATATTTATACAATACTCCTCGAGAGACTTTGAGTTCTGGAGCTTTCCATTGCGCCTTTCTCGATTCGAGTTCTTTGTCGTCAACATCCAAAACAATGGTGTTGTCTTCCGCATTGATGGTAATTATATCTCCATCTTTTACCAGAGCAAGCGTACCACCGATTTGTGCTTCAGGTGTGATGTGTCCAACGACAAATCCATGCGTACCTCCAGAAAATCGTCCATCGGTAATCAATGCGACGTCATTCCCCAGTCCAGCACCCATAATCGCGGCTGTAGGTTTTAGCATTTCAGGCATTCCAGGTCCACCCTGTGGTCCCTCGTAACGAATTACCACAACTTCACCTTTTTGCACTTTTCCTGTTCGGATACCATCGTTAGCTTCAAACTCTCCATCAAAAACACAAGCAGGGCCGCTAAATATTAAACCTTCCTTTCCAGTGATTTTAGCAACAGATCCTTCTTCGGCAAGGTTTCCTTTCAAAATCCGAATATGACCTGTTGGTTTGATCGGATCGGATACAGGACGAATTACGTTTTGACCAGATTGAAGTGGCTCTACATCTGCCAGATTTTCTGCAATTGTTTTTCCAGTGACTGTCAAGCAATCTCCGTGTAGCATGCCCTCTTCAAGCATATATTTCATCACAGCAGGGACGCCACCAACACGATGAACATCCTCCATCAAAAACTTTCCGCTTGGCTTTAGGTCTGCCAAGAAAGGCGTGCAATCACTAATTCGCTGAAAATCATCAATGCTTAGGTCAACCTGTGCTGCTTTGGCAATCGCCAAATAGTGCAACACCGCATTGGTAGATCCGCCGAGTACCGTGATTAACCGCAATGCATTTTCAAGAGACTTTTTTGTAACTATGTCTCTTGGCTTGATGTCGTTTTGTAGGAGAAAACGCAGAGCTTTTCCTGCTTCTACTGCATCTGTTTCTTTCTCCTTCCCCACTGCTGGATTGGACGAGCTATAGGGTAATGACATTCCCAGTGCTTCAATCGAAGATGCCATTGTATTGGCTGTATACATCCCGCCACATGCGCCAGCTCCTGGACAGGCATTTTGCACGACGGCTTTAAATTCTTTTTCGTCAATCGAACCCGCTACTTTTTGTCCCCATGCTTCAAAAGCAGAAACCACATCGAGTTTTTGGTCGTTGAGACAACCCGCCGCAATGGTACCACCATACAACAATACCGACGGTCTGTTGAGTCGAAGCATTGCCATTAAAGCACCCGGCATGTTTTTATCACAACCGACTACAGTAACCATGGCATCGTAAGACATGGCACCCATTACCGTTTCCATAGAGTCTGCAATCAAATCTCTGGAGGGCAATGAAAAGCGCATTCCTGGCGTCCCCATCGAAATTCCATCGCTAACCCCAATGGTATTAAAAATCAGCCCAACAAGATCAACTTGCGCTGTCCCTTTTTTCACATGGGTTGACAAATCATTGAGGTGCATATTGCAAGGATTGCCTTCGTATCCAGTCGATGCAATGCCGACCAGTGGCTTTTGTAAATCCTCATCAGTTAAGCCAATCGCATGAAGCATGGCTTGTGCTGCTGGTTGGGTTGGATCTTGCGTTACGGTTTTGCTGTATCTATTCATTTACAATATGCGAATTGAAATCAAAACTATTTAAAGATGAAATAGGTAATCAGAATGTAGAAATTACGTATAGATACCCAAATTCAAAAAAATAATTTTAATATGCTAATTATCAATAAGTTAATGGATTATTTTGAATGACGTCCAACAATTTTTTATTTTTTAAAGTCCAAAGATGGGGCAAATTCAAGTTTTCACCAATAAAACCCATTTATTTTTTACAAAAAATTATATCCACATGAATTTTTGTAACATTGTAGTATTATGAAAAGAGGTGTTTTCCCAAATCGCAATCCGTTAGTATTGGCACAACGTCAATTTTTTGACATTGGAGGTACGCGATCACTTCAGGCAAGACGTAAAGTATTGCAGGCGTTAAAGCAAGTCATACTGGTTGAGGAAAAAGCCATCAACGAAGCGCTAAAGAAGGATTTGGGTAAATCTTCGAGTGAAACCTTTCTGTCTGAAGTTGGACTTGTCCTGACAGAAATTGATTACTTCAATCGACACCTCCAACAGTTGGCTAAGCCCAAACGGGTAACGAATTCTCTTTTGAATTGGCCTTCAAAAGACTATGTTGTCCCTGAACCCTATGGCGTGATGTTGCACATTAGTCCTTGGAACTATCCGTTTCAGCTTGTTTTTACGCCCTTAATCGGGGCTATTGCTGCGGGTAATACGGTTGTTGTGAAACCCTCAGAACTTGCGCCACACACTGCAGATTGTATTGAGAAAATCATCAAGTTGGCATTTCCGCCAGAGTGGGTGCCTGTAGTACAAGGCGGTCCCGAAATTGGAAAATCACTGCTTGAAGAGCGATGGGATTATATCATGTACACTGGGGGCGTTCGCGTCGCCAAAATTGTCGCGCAAGCAGCCGCAAAGCACCTCACCCCTACGATGCTCGAGCTCGGCGGGAAAAACCCCTGTGTTGTTGATCATACTGCTCGAATTCGGGTTGCTGCCCGTCGTATCGTATTTGGTAAATTCCTTAACTGTGGACAAACCTGTATTGCGCCTGACTATATTCTCGTGCATGAATCTGTAAAAGAGTCATTGATTACCGGAATGATTGCATCGATACAAGAGAGTTATGGTGCAGATGAATCCAAGTCAGATGATTATGGACATATCATCAACATTCATCATTTTGATCGACTGCAGAACTTGCTTGATCGCCAAAGTATTCGATACGGCGGAAAAACCAATGCCAAAAATCGATACATACAGCCGACCTTAGTAGAGGTCAGCGATACAAATAATGCATTGATGGGAGAAGAGATTTTTGGGCCGATCTTACCAATTCTCACCTATCAAACGGATGAAGATTTAAAAGCCATCATCCAGCAATATGAAAAACCCCTATCCTTTTATGTGTTTTCCCAACGAAAACGCTGGGCAAAAAACTTGATGCGCACCTATTCCTATGGTGG
>Ga0213865_10000749_pt1 | contig 21793 bp, 19 predicted proteins | sample PICome_6_FD_160100 | JGI IMG/M metagenome (GOLD analysis project Ga0213865, IMG submission 160100) | Coastal seawater microbial communities near Pivers Island, North Carolina, United States - PICO282 | ecosystem: Environmental > Aquatic > Marine > Coastal | place: USA: North Carolina...
AACAAATGGGGTCTCGACGCAAGCCTCGAGCTTGTCGACACCTGCGCATTGGTACTCGACATACACCATCACTGGTGCCGTGAAGGTGAATATATACGTCCCACCGACGCTAGATTTGCTCGCGTGATTGACAGCTGGCGTGGTGTACGTCCTGTAATACATTATTCATACAGTCGTAACGAACACTTACCCGAAGGTTATGCACACGACACAATGCCTGATATGCCGGCACTGCTAGAAGCAGGTTACAAGAAGGCAAAACTTAGAGCGCACAGTGACTACTATCCTAATCAACTTGTTAACGACTGGGCATTGAGCTTCTTAGATTATGCAGATATTATGTGCGAAAGCAAGTGTAAAAATCTTGCCAGCATCGACCTATATAAATACAAAGAGGAATTAGAACACTATGAGCTATTTGAAAAAAATGTACGGACGCAAGACTTCTACCAACCAGCAGGATGTATCCAATAAAAACCCTAACCGCGTAACGGGCGGATTAAAAGCACAAGGTGTTGATCGTTTCACTATGCTAGGTGAAGACGGTACTCAACAGGAAGTTCCATCACTTCAATATGTATCTAGTTTGGAAGAGCAGTCAAAAAAACAGCGAGCCGCTATCACTGTATTAGAGCGTAAGCTGGCTCGCTGTGAATCTGCAATTGAACAATTAAAGGGCGTTATTATTTCGCGTTCTTAACTCTACTTAAAATTTCTGCTTTAGTAAGACTTGCATTGGCTTTAACACCACGCTTCTTAGCTTCTTTTAAAAGCTGAGCTTTATTCAATTTATCAAAATCGCAACTACCTGAACCTTTCTTCTTAGTTGAAGCTTTCTTAGTTGTTGCTTTCTTTTTAGTTTGTGTTTTAGGTTTTGTTTCTGGTGCCATTACTGTTTCAATAACATCTGGAACTGAACCATAGCCTAAAATACGTTTAAACCAATTTAACATAATTTTCCTCCTATAGGAATAATTATTTACTAAATACATACAACGTAGGAGATAAAAATGGCTAGAAATTTAACAACACCGGTATTTTCAGGTAGTTTAAAATTAGACCGTGTTACAGGTATCAGAGCTGATAGAACAAAGGGCGCAACACCAATTCAAAACTTAGTTAAGCCAGATACATCATTTAAAGCAGCACCCCGTTCAATGAAAACAGTTGCTAACATTACTAGCGACGGCCTTAAAAAATAAAAGGAGTATAATATGAAAAAATTTATTATGGATAGACTTAGCGAAAGAACTTCACTAGACGGTGCAGTTCTAATTGGCGCAGGAATTGCGTTTTTAATCTTTAAACCAATCGCAAGTATAGTAGCATACGGTGCTATTGCATACGGTGCTTGGACTATTTACAAAAGAGAAGACTAAAGTTTACTAATATCTAAGTTACTAGAAGCAGGCATATCCCATATCTGCTTCTTGGTAACACCCATCTTTTGTGCAAATTTCTTACTATCACAGTTCTTACATACGTGAAAGTAGTTATTTGATATACGTTTCGGATCCATTTTACTTCGAGAACGATCAAACTCAATATTACAATTATCACAACGCATTACAACTACAGTAGATTCACGATAATAGGTGTGTTCCTTGCCGGTTTTACTACAACGTTTATGTATCGTCTTTAATGAATATTCTCTTATGAACATATAAGTATTTACATTAAGTTTATAAAAACATACGATAAATAATACAAAGGAGTTGATGATGATCGAACTTACCGAAGCTGCAAAAACACAAATTGAAACTTTATGTACCACTAATGATGTATATGCTGTTACTTTAAATATGAAAGGCGGCGGTTGTGCAGGGTTTGAATATGACTGGGACGTTGTTAAAACAGCCGAAGAGTTAGATCAAAACTCAACAATAGTTGAAGCAGGAGCAGGTAATTTTGCTGTAGAACCAATGAGTTTACTCTACATAATGGGTTCTACAATTGATTATAAAACTTCAATTATTGGATCACAGTTTGAAATTGATAATCCTATGTCTAAAAGCAGTTGCGGCTGCGGAGTAAGTATCAATATTGATATGGACAAAGTTGCAGAAGCTGAAAACGAATTAACTACAGAAATAAAATAAGCCTTATTTGGAGTGTATATAAATGGCAAAACAAGATATTAACATTGGTGTAGAAGGTAACGACGGAACAGGCGATAGTATACGCGAGTCGTTTCGTAAAACGAATGAAAACTTTAACGAACTTTATGCCGTAATTGGTGAAGGCGGACAGATTGGACTTACTGATTTAAGTGGTATTGCAATTGATAGTTTTGAAAACTTTCCAAGTACAAACTCAGCTCCGGTACTAGCAGGTATTAACAACGACACACAAGGTAGTGAATTAGAATTTTTTAGACTTGTTAGTGATAGTTTTATTAATCCGGCTGCTGACGATAGTATTGAATTTGATGTTAGTAGAGTAGACAATGACGGGCGTCCAGTAATTGTTGTTAAATCTGTAAAAAGTTCTCTTTCAAGTGATCCAAATCCAACACTAGGAGCAAACTTAAACTTAGGCGGAAAAATTGCTTATAATACAGCTAATCCTTCACAATGGGCTGCTTTAGCCACTGACGATGGATTTACTGAAGACGATGTTCTTATTGATAAAGGATTTGCTGACCAAACCTATTTAAAATCTACAGGCTCAGGTACAGGATCACAGCTAAGAGTTCGTACTGAAAGTGAAGTAAATATAGAAGATTACACTTACACTATTGCTAATTTTGATGCTTCTGGTAGAGTAGTTATTAACGATAGATATCAAGACGGGGTTCTTGTATCAGGTCAAGGACACGGCTTAGATACATCAGCAAACGGTGCTCCATTTTCATACGCTACTACTGGAACTAGTGCAGTAGATACTAGTGTAACACCAAGTAGAACACTAAATGATGTTAATGACTTTCCAAACAGCAAATTTTTTATAAGGGTCGTTGACAGTACAACATTAAGTTTACATCTTAACGAAGCTGATGCTAAATCTGGTAGTAATACATTAACAGCGGCTGGCGGTACTGGTACACAGACACTTGCCGACTTTTATTATCAACCAGATCTTTTACCAGGTACGTTCTTAGCTAATGAAGCAATTCCAAGAGAAAGTGCAGTTCGTCGACAAGGTGACGAACTGGAAGGAGCGTTATACTTACACGATCATCCAGGTGAACTTGCAGGAGTTGGTACTCCTAACGGACTAGAAGACTTACAGGCTGCTACAAAATTTTATGTAGATAACACAAGTTTTGCATCAAACATCAATATATTTGTTAGCACATCAGGCGACGACACGCAAGCAAGTACGCCTCCAGGAAAAGAAGGACGCTCACTAGCATATGCATATCGCACAGTTAATGCAGCGGCAAGAAAAGCAGAAGAAATTGTTATTGCAAGTAAAGTTGAACCTGGTCCGTATATGCAAACTATTCAGTACGGATCTAGTGAGACTAATCTTCAAAATTCAAAAGTTTTATCGGCTGATTTTGATCCAGCACTAAAAGCAGATTATGGCGCATCAACTGAGAAATTTAACTTATTAATAAACAATAACTTAGATTTTGTTGTTGCAGAAACTATTGCTTGGGTTTCATCTAAGATAGCGGCTGCAAATGCTGACCTTACACTTACGCCGAGCGACCCAGACTACATTTGGAAAAACTTTGCATATAACGAAGAAACGTGTGCAAGAGATTTACGCTTAATTATTAATGCTGTAAGATTAGATACAATTTCTGGAACAACAGCAAATAAGTTATCAAGAAATGCTGGTATTAGATATTATAGTAACTCAAGTGGAAGACTTGCAGTAACAGCTCAATTAGATCAAACAGTTGCAACAATTAATAAAGCAAAAGAACTTTTAGCAAGTTATGTACTTACTAATGATGTTTATCCTACAGTACTAAACACCGACTATACGCAGTATCAAGACGTTGGTTTAGTTGATGCTCCTAGTGCATCAATTGATCGTTTAAATGGTTTGGTTGCAAACATTGTTGATATTATGACTAACGGACTAGCAGCATTTGAAAGTATTGACTTAAACGAAGGTGCACCGTATTTACTTAAGATTTCTAAGGGCGGACTTGATAGTGTATGGCAAGGTAAACCATTAAACACTGACTTGGTTCCTGGTAAAGTTGTTAATGGCATACGTAGTGATGCACTTGGTAGAATTGTAAGTTATGATAACACAACAAATGAAATAATTAACGGCGAAGAAACCGATATAATAGAATTAATACTAGAAGAACCGATTGAGTTTTTAGTTGAAGGAGCTGGTCGTAATATTCAAAATGTACAGGTTGCAGATGCTCTAGGCGATATACTTGAATTTGGTAATAGAGTTAGCGAAAAACAAATTACAATTCGTATAGAGTCAGGAATATACGAAGAAGACTATCCAATCAAAGTAAGTTCACAAGTTTCTATTTTAGGTGACGAGATGAGACGTGCTATTATACGTCCAAGAAATCGTGTATCACAATCTAAATGGGCAAACACATATTTTTATCGTGACAAATATTTTGACGGATTGACTCTACACAATAATACTGTTACATTTGAAAACGAATCTACACTTACACTTACTGGCGGTTCGCTTACTGCATATAAAGGTGATGTACTAACACAAGCAAATACGTTCTCGTATAATGAAGCGAAATGTAGACGAGACCTTGATTATATTTTAACACAAGCAGGGTATGACATTACCTTAGGTACAAACTATAATTCTGTAACACAAGGTTTAGCATATCAGAGAGCAAGTGGTGCAGTAGTACAGGCTAGCCAGTTGCAACAAGAATTAGCAGCCGTTGGTTTTGCTAGAAACTTAGTTGCTCAACTTACTGAAGTTGCTGATAATTCAACTGCACTTTCAAGATCAAATGCATACTTTAACGAAGTACTTGATATTATTGAAAACGGTAACCAAGATACAGAAGATTCTGCTAATGCGTTAGTGTTTCCAGACGATGCTAGTTTTGATTCAAACAAAGTAGCAGCAAGGGATAAACTACAGGCTAACAGAACATTTTTAAAGAACGAAGTAAAATTTCACGTAACTAACGACTTTAGTCCTCCGGCAGGATGGGATAGTGATTTACTTGAACTACACACTGGCTTCTGGGTTGATGCCTTAACATATGATATTTTGTATGGCGGCAATGATGCTACTACAACACAAGCAAGATTATACTTTACAGGCGGTTCGCCTACAGGTGGTACAATTAATCTTAGTGCTGCTCAACAAGCAGTTGTAATCGAAGGTGTTGATCACTTACAAAGCATTATAAGTAATATTTTAACTGGGGTAGCAATAACAAAAGCCACTGGTAACAATTTAACTCAAACTACGTCAGGTGCAAATGCATCAGCAGCTGAAGGTTCAGATGCAAGTACAAATCTTGCAATTATCGAAACAGCCGTTACTAATCAAAGTGATAGTACATTAGGATCACCAACTCAGCCAAGTGTTGCTTGGTCAGCACAATCATTGAAAGATGCTAAGGGCGATATTGAATCTAACTTATTAAGTGCTGATGCTAATATTAATATCATTGATAGAACTATTGAGTTTATTGACAGTAATACTGGAGTTAGAGCTACAATATTAGAAGATATAACAAATTCAACTACAGTAAACATTAGATACAGCGATGGTTATAATCCGGCTGGTGCAGATGTTTCTGCTAGTTCACAGTTTAATACAACAGACGATATTGTGCTTAACGGTGTTTCACAGACAGGAGTAACTGTTGTTAGTGCGGATAATACTAGAACAGTTGACTTTGATATGGGTTGGCACTATGCTAAAGATTCAACAAAACCTGTCAATACATTTTCGTCAAACAGTGTTAATAACAGAGGGTTAAGAGATAACGCAGCTGAAATAATGCGTCAAAACAAGATTAATATCCAAGAAGAAGTGTATGACTTTATGGATGCTCAGGCTACTGCGGCACAGGCAGCAGGATTTGGTACTTGGGCACAAGTTACAATAGTTACAAACGGAACTATTGCTGTACAAAAAGGTGAAACCCTAACACAGTCAGTGTCAGGAGCTAGTGGTGTTGTTAAAGATACTCCAGTTAACGCCGGTGGCCAAACAACTGTTATTTTAGTATCTCCAACTACAACATTTAACACTGTAAACGATATGACAGGATCTGTAAGCGGAGCATTGGGTGTTGCTAGTGTTCCTGATAGTGTTAATGTAGGTAAATTTACTTTTACATCTAAATGTAAAAGAGATATTGGTTACGTTGTCGATGCACTAGTGTTTGACTTAGAAAAAGGTCGTAACGATCAGTCAATGGAAGTACAAGGCAAATATTACGAAGGTGCTGTTGAAGTAGGACAAGAAGAAATTACATCACAAGCATTTAGTCACATTAAAACTATTGCTGAATCATTGTTAAATGTTGCTGCTCCGCAAGCACCATCTGGAAGTTTACAAACTTGGAAACTAGATTATCCGGCAGCTGAAGCAGGAGCGAGTGGTGTTGTAACTAATTTGATTGACACTATTATATTTGCATTTGACGCTGAATACAATCCACCTATTAATAACAGAGATATGGATGTATTCTTAATGAACGATGCTACAATCATACGTCAGTGTACTATCCAAGGACACGGCGGAATGATGACAGTACTTGATCCAGCAGGTCAAATTTTAACTAAGTCACCGTATATTCAAAACGGATCAAGTTTCTCACAATCAGTAAACAAACAATCATTTAGAGGTGGTATGTTTGTTGACGGTTTTGTTGGTAATATGCCATTAGAAATTGTAGGTCCAAAAAACGGTGATCCGTTTAGATTATATGCAAGAAGTAAACGTTCGCAAGTTCAAGTAAACGGATTAGGAGTTGGTCACGGATTGTTTACTAGACGTCCAGAACTTCCTGCGCCATTTTATGTAAACGGAATTAGATACCAAGTAAATGCAATTAGTGGGTATAACAGTACAACTGGTACTTGTGAATTAATACTTGACAAAAACTCAGGAACAAAAGACGGTAACGATAACGGCGAAGGTTGGTTAGGACCAGTTACACATTACACACTAGTTGGTGGTGTAAGAACTCCACAGTACGGACAACAAGAAAACTATCCTACTATACTACAAACTGCTGGTAATAGATCACAGTTAGGAAACGACTTTACACAAATTAACGATTTAGGTTATGGATTGCTTGTAACTAACACTGGTTTATCAGAGATGGTTGGTATGTTCACATACTACTGTCACGCAGCCTACTATGCAAACAACGGTTCTGAAATTAGATCAGTAGGTGGTTCTAATGCTTATGGTAACTTTGGACTAGTTGCTGCTGGTAGTGACCCTAACGAAGTTGCACAGACTGGTACACTAGCATATAATACTGTTCAAACAGCAAAAGTTTACAGAAACGACAGTGGGCAGTTTGTTACCGATGCAGAACAAAATTATGTATATGTATACGATACAGACTTTATTCCGTTACCTGAAGGTGAAATTGATATCACCTTTACTAACAGAAAAGCATTAATATCGTTTACTGGAACTAATACTGTTAATCTTACAGGACACGGTTATAAAACTGGTCAAAAAATTACTATTTCAGACAGTGCAGGTGTTAGTGGATTAAATGACGATCACTACATTACAGCAGTTGATGCAAACTCATTTACATTGTTTAGTGATGCCGGATTAACTTCAGCAAGAAACTTCACAGGAAGTCTTTCAACAAATGGTACTGCTTATCCAGCAGACGAAGAAGGAACAGATAGTAGAAAATATGAAGTTGTAAATGTTATTCCAGCATACATCGAAGAGGCTGTACCTGCTGTTAATCAAAGAACTTTAACATTATCATCAGCTGTTACTGCTTTTTATGGTGATACTGTTACTCAAGAAAACAGCGGAGCAACTGGACAAGTAGTTGTACCACAACGTACTGCTGATGCTAATGGCGATATTGTAGGTGGCACAACATTAATTATATCACAAGCTGATGGTGCTACACCGTTTACTCAAAATGCAGCAGACGAAATTAAAATTACTAATGTCGACGAAGGCACTGATACAACTGAATTTAGTGACGGTGTTGATGTTATAGGAATAGTTGACAATGCTGATCAGAGTGGTTTACCACTTAGTGGACCTAATGGTGCTGTTTGGAAGTTGACATTTTCAAATCAAACTACTGATAATACTAGTGCAACTGGTGGCCTAGCATATAAACTATATGGTGGGGAAAGAGTTGTTATTAGACAGAGAGCAAAATTAACACTTGAAGGTATTGAATCAGTTCCAGTTCGTCCATCAACTGCTGTTGTGTTTAGTGAATCTTCAAAAGTTTATAGATCATTAAACTTTGATACTGCAACTATTAGTAACTGGAATAGCACAGCAGATGCTGAACTACCAGACGGATTTAACACACTAACATTTGATAATAACTATCAATATATTCTTTCAACAGTAAATTATAGCAGATATAAAACAAACGTAAAATTAGATCTTGCAGCTGGTGTAACTGTTACCAAAGGCGACACAATTACTCAAGGCAGTGCATCAGGTAAAGCAGCAGAAACTATTACTGGCACACAGACTTTATATGTCACAGACTGGAACGGCACAGCATTTACTACAGGCTCTATTACAGTTAATGCAACAACTACAACAGTATCAACAGTAACAGCATTTAGTTCTAGTGATACATTTGGTGGTACAGCTGGCGATACACTAGTTGCAATAACTTCTCCAATTACTGACGAAGACACACTGAGCAGACTGCAAAATGCCGATATGATCTTTGGTTGGAAAGACAGAATACACGTAGTAAAAGCATATCACGATGGTGCTGGAAACGCTACAGGAACACCAGCAGGTAGTTCGTTACTAACAGGATTTGCATATTTAGAAATTGACCCAACACCATTAGTTGACAAAAATGTACAAGTAAGCCCAACACCGCCAGCAACAGGTATTGCTCGCCCACTTCGTTATGGTGGAGAAATTCAACAGGTTGTACTAAGCATTGGTGTTCAAGAAGGCGAACCTGCAGAAATTACTGTTAACATTTCGTTAACCCGTGCTACAGGACACGACTTTAGTAATATCGGTACAGGATCATTCAATACTAGCAACTATCCAAATATTATCTTTGGCGAACCTTCAGAGTCAAAAGCTGAAGCATATACTAACGAAGACATTGCTGAAAAATCTCAAGTATGGGAAAAAGGCAAAGGTCGTGTGTTTGTTATGTCAACTGACGAAGACGGCTTCTTTAGAGTTGGTAAGTTCTTTGAAGTTGACCAAGGTACTGGTACTGTTAAATTTGCAGCACAAATTAATATTTCAGGACTAGACGGACTAGGATTTAGAGACGGTGAGACAATTAACAAGTTTACAGGTGATAGTGGAATGTCACCAATTGATAATAGTACAGTGCCTACATCTTACTCAGTTGAACAATATATAGATAGACGTCTTGGCTTTGATAGAAATATGAATGTTAAGACTGCATTGTTAGGTGATGGATATCTTCCACAAAAGAATCCAGTACTTACACAAACGCTCGATGCTAACTTAGAGCCAGATCATACATTGAATATGCAAAATGGCCGACTTGTTCAATTAGGTGATCCTACACAAGACTTAGACGGTGCTAACAAACAATATGTTGATAAACGTGTTTTTGCTAACGACGAGATTCAAGAACTTCGTGACATTGAGTTAAATGAAGTTGCATTTAGTCAAGAATATGGTAAAAATGATCTAATTGTATTAACTGGTAACAAACGTGTTTATGTAAAACAAACAACAGGTAATCCAGATGATTGGAGAGTTGGGGATATAATTACAGGTGATGCAACTGATAGTGCAGCCTATATTGAAGACTTAGAAGCTAAAACACTTGACAACAGTGAAGAAGTATATGTCCTATCATATAAGCCTTTACAGATTACAAGTATAACAACTAGCGGCAGTAATAATAACCTAACTGCTCAAAGAGGATTTACTATTGAACAGCTTAATAGTGGTGCAACTGGCGAAATATTATGGTCGCAAGATTCAACTAGTACAGCTAGTGCTAACACAAAAACCAATGGTAACCAATTTAAATTAATTAATGTTACTGGAACTTTTACAAATAATGTTGCTGATACTCTTACAATTAAAAATTTAGTAGATGCTGATGTAACAAGTACTCCGGGAATATATCCATTAAGTGTTACTACTCAAGGTTTACAAGATTTTGAAAACGAATTAATTGAAAACACCGACGGAGCAAATGGTCAAACAACTGGCGGTTTTGACGGTGCAAATGTAACAACTACATTAGAATTTGCAAATGCTAGTGAAGCAAGTAACACAGTTGACGATGGAGATCCAGGAAGTGTAACACGCAGTGATGTTAACATTGAAGTTGAAAGAGTACGAGCAACTCAAAATGCTATTACTGGTGAAATCTTAGACCCAGGTAAAACAAAAATAAATTTACAGTTACAAGATCAAGCAATTATTAACAGTGATGTTAATAATGAAGCAGACATTGTACAAAGCAAATTATTGATGAATAATGCTCCAGTACTTACAAATTCTGATGCGCTAGATGATTCAAGTACAAGTGGACAACGTACTAAACAAGCAAATCAAGGTATTGCTGCATTCAGTGCAGATGCTTTTGCTGAAGATCAACTTTGGACATTAACTGGAACAGATGCAGCGGCGTTTACTAGTTCATTACAAATTGATGATATAATTACACAAAACAGTGGTACTAAAGTAGCATATGTAGATGCAATTATCAACAGTTCAGGGCCATATCAAATCAGGGTAAGAACAGCAACTGGTTTTGCTGTAGGCAGTGCAACTGGTAATAGATTAACCAAAATAGCAGTTCAAGAAAGCGACTACACAAAAGATGCTTCAGCACAAAGTCAAACAACGATTAGTAATGTTCTTAATACTGGATTTATTAACATTAAAGACCGCGGTATTACGTTTGATAAAATACAAGATCTACCAGAAAAAACACTTATTGGTCGTGCTGATATTGACTTTGATGGCGCACAGGAAGGTGCTGGAGAAAGCGGTATCACAAGAGCTATACCATTTAGTTTAGTAGTTGACGAAGGTGGCGGTCTACAAGACAAAGACTTTAATGATAGTCAACTAGTTACTATTTCTGGAACAATCATAACTACAGTAGGTGAAGTTACTATACCAGACGGTACTATTATTACACAAGCAGGCAATACAGGTGCTACAGGTACAGTACAAGGCGATGTTAATACAGAAAATAAAATAGTACTAGTTAGTGTAAGTGCAACAAACTTTAATACAACTGGGCAACTTCAAATTCAAGGAGGCAGTGTATTAGGTGCAGCAAGTGTTCCAACTGGTGTTGTTAGTTCACAAAACTTGTTAGGATCAGCATTAACTAAAGTAGCTGACGGTATATACGGTTCTACACCAATTACTAATGTAGGTGCAGATGACAGTCTTGTTAGAACACTAAAGACCGGCGACACTTATGCTACTATTGATAATAACTTAGATATCGGCGGATGGATCGATGTTAGGGGATTAATTGTTGACGGTAGACGAGCTGTTGATTTTAATTCAGGAAACTCTCGCTTAGAACTATGGACACCAGGTGATCAACTTTCATTGACACTAGAAGGTTCGGTACCAGGTGCTGGACAGTCAGTTAAACATAACATTCGTGCAACAACTTCTAGTTTACAGATTGGTAGCACGTCAGTCGAAAAGAGTGAAGTAGACTTTGGTGGATTTGCAAGTGACTTTATGCAAAACAGCGGTCTTGACAAAGACGAGCCATACTTAAATACTCCTTGGGTATTTACAAACTATATTCAAGCACCAGGCGACTTAGGTAATACTGGTACAGGTATTTCAATTGGTGCAGGTGGTAGACACACTACAGCAGATCAAATTGCACTAGTAGTCAACGGCGCTGGAACAAGTACTGTTCTTATAGACTATGATGAAATTACATTAGGTGTTTCAGGAACTGTGCGTCAAACTATTGCAGACGGCACAACTACTATTAACAACAGTTTAAATGTTAACAGTGGCGCTGACACTAAGTTTAGTGTTGCTAATGCTACTGGTAATACAAGAGTATATGGTACATTCCGAACAGACGGTAATACTACTATTGGTACCAATGATGCAAACACACTTACACTAAACGCTGATGTTGCATCACACATTGAACCAAGTGCAGACGATACTTATGATTTAGGTGCTAGTGGTAGTGCTTGGAAAGATTTGTACTTACACGAAAGTATTACATTCGAAGGTGCAACAGGCGAAGGCGAAATTGTAGTTCCGGCTAACCTAGCAGATGCATTAAGTATTAAAGATAGTGTAGGCGACTTAATTGTATTAAAAACTACAACAGGTGATAATGCAGTAACTATTACACCAAACACTACTGTTAGTGGTACACTTGATGTTACAGGTGCAGTAAACTTAAACAACACTACAACTAGTACTAGTTCAACAACTGGTGCATTAATTGTAGACGGTGGTGCAGGTATTGCTGAAAACGCACATATTGGCGGTACACTTGATGTTACTGGTGCAGTAAACTTAAACAACACTACAGCTAGTACTAGTTCAACAACCGGAGCATTAATTGTAGATGGCGGAGTTGGTATTGCTGGTGACGTACACGTTAACGGTGACATTACTGTTGGTACTGTTACTGGGCAAGTATCAGATGTATCTAATCACGACACTGACGATATTAGTGAAGGTTCAACTAACGAATACTTTACAACACAACGAGCAAGAGATTCAATTAGTGCAAGTGGTTCGTTATCATATGATTCATCAACTGGTGATGTATCATATACTGAACGTACCGATGCAACCATACGTGGATTGTTTAGTGCAAGTGGAGATTTATCATACAACAACACAACTGGTGTAATAAGTTTTACTGCGGCAACAATGTATTCAGACTCGGATGCACGTGGTGCTATTAGTGCAGGTGGAGATTTATCATATAATAGTTCAACTGGTGTAATGAGTTATACTACACCAACTATGTATGCAGACTCGGATGCACGTGGTGCTATTAGTGTAACAGACTCAGGTGGCGACGGTAGTTTATCATATAATAGTTCAACTGGTGTAATTACTTACACTGGTCCAAGTGCGGCCCAAGTAAGAGCTCACTTTAGTGCTGGTACTAATATTTCTATTAGTGCAACAGGTGAAATTAGTGCAAGCCTAGGCTCAGCAGCAGTAGGTAGTGCAAGTCAAGTAACAGTTACTGAAAATCGTACTAACAGTGGTACATTTTATCCAATATTTACTAGTGGTAACACTGGTACTAAAGATCTAAGTATGGATGATCAAGGAAGCAACGGGTTAAGTTATGTTCCTTCAAGCTCAACACTAAAAGCAACTATCTTTAGTGGTAATGCAACTTCAGCAAACTACGCTGACTTGGCAGAGAGATACATTGCAGATGTTGCATATGAGCCAGGAACAGTATTAGTATTTGGTGGCGAAGAAGAAGTTACTACAACAGATACCAAAGGCAATCGTAAGGTTGCAGGAGTTGTTTCGACTGATCCGGCTTACTTAATGAACAATCAATTAGAAGGTGACACAGTTGTTAATCTTGCATTAACAGGGCGTGTACCTTGTAAAGTAATTGGTACTGTTGCTAAAGGTGATATGCTTGTAACTAGTGCAATTCCAGGATATGCTATTGTTAACAACGATCCTAAACTAGGAACTGTAATTGGCAAAGCAGTAGGTTCAAAAGACACAGAAGATAAAGGTGTTGTTGAAGTTGTTGTAGGACGTATGTAATAAATACAGTATAGGAGACAGTAAATGACGATTAAAACAATAAATCTTGGTAGTGTAGCAAATGACGGAACTGGAGATGATCTAAGAGAAGCATTTGAAAAAGTTGTTTATAACTTTAATGATTTAGATAATCGAACACCAGAAGCAACTACAGTACTTAACTTAGGTACTGGCGAAGGTTTGTTTTCAAATAAAAATAACGCAGAGCTACAATTTAAATCGCTTGTCGCAGGAAATAATATCACGCTGTCTTCAGATTCTAATGAACTTACACTTGATGTTAATGCTGGGGTAACGCAATTTGATATTGCTGCTGATACTGGTAGCGTAACAATTACCGAAAATAGTACTGTTACACTAGCAGGCGGAACATCAATTACTACTGCACGAGACGGTAATACTATTACTATTAATTCTAGTGCTTTAACTAAACTAGAAGATGATCCAGCACCTAGACTTGCTAGTGGGTTAGACGCAAATGGTAATAATTTAGGTGGTGTTGGTATAGTAACTGCAACAACAGTAAATGCAACATTTAACGGAAATCTTACAGGAAACGTACACGGTATTGATATACGAGATCTTAATTACTATCGCGAAAGTGAAAATAGTTGGAACTTTGGTAGTATTACGCCCATAGCAGTAACAAATTTATATGATTTTTTGTTTGCTACTACTAGTGTAGACTTTGGTTCTATAGCAGGTAATAACGTTAATGTAAGTTTGGATCTTGGTGCTATCAACATTTAATTTTTCGATAAATACTGCTATATAAAGGAATTCTTGTATGGCGTTATGGAATATATCCAACAACACACTTCTTAGAGAAATTGAGGAAGGAAAAACTCTTAGAGAACCTCGAGACGGAGAATCTCGGGCTGAAAGTCTTCAGCCTATAGACTTAGATGTTGCTGCCGGATCTTCTTTAAAAGTTATTGGCGGCTCTCTTCCGCCCGGGTTGAGAATTACTGATCAAAAAATACAAGGCACTGCGTTTGAAGTTGCTCGACAAACAGAATTTAAATTTGTTTTACGTGCTACTAAAGATAACGAAATTGACGATCGAACATTTAGAATAAATGTTAGTGGTGCAGATAAGCCAATATGGGAAACTAGTGCAGGTTCTTTGCCTGTTGGCAACAACGATACATTTTATATATTAGACAATAGTCCTATAGATTTTCAACTAATTGCAAATGATGATGATATTGAAGCAGGCCAATCATTAGAATATTTTATTGCTAGTGGCGATGGCGAATTACCACCAGGAATACAACTCACTAGAGAAGGTAGAATTGTTGGTGTTGTAGATCCTGTTCTTGCAATTGATACGCTTGCAAACAATGGGTATTATGATACAAATGCTTACGGTGAATACCCTTTTGATTTTGGTGTACGAAGTGCAAACGGCTATGATAGTTTTTACTATGATATAGAATTTTATGATAAAAGTGTTGCTACTAAGTCACCTAAAAAATTAAATAGAAATTATCAATTCCGTGTAAGTGTAAGTGATGGTGATACAATTGAAAAACGATTATTTAGAATATTTGTTGTAGGAGACGATTTTCTACGTGCTGACAATACTATTATGCAATCAGGCAATACCCTATTTGGTGCAGACGCATCGCACATTCGAACTCCAATATGGTTAACTCCTGCAGACTTAGGATACCGAAGAGCTGATAATTATGTTACGCTTTATATGGATATTATTGATAGTAGTCTTATTACAGGATTTGTAAACTATACTATTCAAGATTTTAATCCAGACGGGTCCGAAAGTGTCATTCCGCCCGGCCTTGAATTAGATCCAGGTAGTGGTGAATTAGCCGGAGTAGTACCTTATCAACCTAATATTACTAAAGAATATAAATTTACTATACGAGCTACAAGATATGTAGGACCAGCAACAAATACTGCACAAATTAGTTTTACAACATTTGAAGAAACCTTTGCTCAAACAAGAACACCAGCATCAAAATTAATAAGAAATTCTTTATATGAAATTTTAACTGTAGAGAATACAGACTATACAGAAGTTGGGGCTTCGTCAAACACAGTTGGTACACAATTTAGAGCTTCAGGATCTACATCAGGTAATGGTGTAGCCAAATTAGCATCAGCACCATATAATTTAAAAATAGTAAAAACTAATGATCTAGAAAAATTATTAAACCAAACATTCAATATCAAAGGTACTATATTTAAAATTTCAGCAATCAATAATAGCAATCCAGGTTATGATATAATTACATTATCTAAACCATTAGATGCGTATTTAAGACAAGGCGAAACATTTACAAAAACAATAGTAACTGCTCTTGCAGATACTAATTCTGCATTTAAGGACAAAACATTTACTGTTAAAATGTTAGGTAAAATTGATTCAAGGATTACCTGGCAGAGTATTAAAGCACTAGGTACTATCAATGCAAATTTAACAAGTACATTAAATATCGAAGCAACTACAAGTGTTCCTGATGCTGTTGTACGGTATAGTAAAATATCTGGAAGACTTCCTCCTGGACTAAAACTGTCAATCGACGGTGAAGTGTTTGGAAAGGTAATACAATTTGGTGAAAATATATATAGAAGTTTTTGGAAACCGACCAGAGACTATGTTGCTAACGATATTGTAAAAGTTAATACTACATTATATAAATGTTTAGTTGCACATACCAGTAGTGCAGAATTTATTAGTGATACAGCAAAATGGGAAGAGTACGAAGGATTTGCTGTGTCAGGTTTAACAACGTTTGATGCAAATGACGGAGTATTTGATGCTAATACTACTAGTATTGATAAAACATATACATTTACAGCACAAGCTGAAGACCAGTTTGGATTTAGTGCAACTACTAAATCATTTACAATATCAATAAACGATCCTAATGATTTAACATTTAGTAATCTTTATGTTAAGCCATTCCTTGGAACTGCTCAGCAATTTATATATAACAGTTTTATTAGTGATCCTATTGTGTTTACACCTTCATCAATATATCGACCAAACGATTCGGAATTTGGTTTGCAAAAAGATTTAAAGATGTTAATATATGCAGGAATTGAAAATGTTGCAATGAAAAATTTTGTTGCAGCAGCAGGAAAAAATCATAAGAAAAAACAATTCAAATTTGGTGAAATAAAAACAGCAGTAGCTTATAGACCTGGAACAAGAGATACGGTGTACGAAGTTGTGTATGTAGATATAATTGATCCAATGGAAGCAACTAGTGGAACTGTTCAAAAAACTATTAACATAAAAACAAATAACAAACGTGTTATTAATGATGTTAGTTATGAAGAAAACGATAATAGTTCCGGAATTGAAAACAACGAACCAAATAGATTTAGACCAATAACTAATACAATAAAACTTGATAGTGATGCAATTAGTATTGACGGTAATAAACAAACTAAAAAACATATTAGTAACCTAACTAATATGAGAGATAATATTTCACAAGTTGGTGTTACTGATAATAATTTTTTACCTCTTTGGATGAGAACACCACAACTAAATAACATAGAAGCATTAGGATATGTGCCGTGTGTAGTACTTGCATATTGTAAGGAAGGCACTTCGCAAGATATCCTTTTAAATATAAAAAATAATGGTTTTAATTTTAATTCAATTAACTTTGAAATTGATAGGTACATAATAGATAGTACTCAAGGAAACAGTAACGAACAATACATTGTTTTCGCAAATTATGACTTTAATATTTAACGAGATAAATACTGCACTAGGAGAATAACAATATGTCAAGCGTACCAGGAAATAACATAGTAAACACCACAGATTTAGACACAGCATTCCCTGTACCCGGTCAAGATAACGATTCACAGGGGTTTAGAGATAATTTTGCAGTTATTAATAACAATGCAACTTCAATAAAAGCAAGACTTGAAGATTTAGAGGCAAACGCAGTACGTATTGATTCTACTGGTACTGGAACTTATGCTACTACAAACATTTTTGAAGATTTAAGTAGCGGTGGCACAGCAAGAATAGTTAGGCCAACATTACAAGCACAAAGAGAAGTTGTTGACGCTGTTGGTAATTCTAGTGGCGTAACTACTATTGATTTTGCTTTAGGCAACTATCATACAATTACATTAACAGGTGATACAACTATTGCTTTTACTAATGTACCTGATAGTGGTTATTATGGCAAATTTATTTTACATTTTACTGCTACATCAGGACCGCACAATTTAGAGTTTAGCAGCGGTCTTACATTGCGTGTTGAAACTAACTCAGCATCGTTCTTTAACGGCACTACCGCAATCGGTACTGGCGAAGTACACCTTGTAGAAATTCACACATATACAGGCAGTACTGAATATTTTGGCAGATACATCGGACAATACTCCTAATGCATCCTTTTTTGGAAAATACTCAAGATCTAACGGATAGTGAATTAGAAGATAAAATTATCCAATTAAACAAAAAATATTGGCAAACTACTAACTTAGAAGTTCAAAGTCAAATAACACTTCTAATAGATAGTTACAAACTTGAGCTTGAAACTCGCAGAACAAATCAAAAACTTATTAACGATGCAATGGGCAATGATAGTAAATCAGAGCTTGACAAATTAATAAAAGTACGCTAAACTACATATATGCTTATGAAAACAGATGAACTTGGTATCCCACGATTTTCTAATCGTGATCTAATTGATATGATCTATAGTGGTAATGCGGATAAGGTACACGTTGTACTATGTGACGCAAACGACGATGTAGACAAATTCAATGCCGCTATGAAAGAACAAGGACTTCCTACACTACAAAAATATATCCCATTAGATGTAGATCAAAAGACTTTTGACGGTGTATGTCAAAGTGAATGGTTTATGCCTGACAAATATAAAAATATCGATGTACTTGATTATTTAATGAACCTTGATAATTTCCGCGGGTGTAAAGCACACGAATGGGATAGAGTACAAGAAGAGCTTGAAGCATTTAAAGAGCGTGGTATGGAAGATCTGCTACGCTATATGATCTATCTTGTAGACTTTATGCGTGAGAATGGAATTGTGTGGGGTGTAGGTAGAGGTAGTTCAGTAGCAAGTTATGTGTTATACTTAATAGGTGTACACAAAATTAATTCAATTCAGTTTGACCTGGATTGGAGAGAGTTCTTAAGATAAATACGTACATAACTCACTAGGAGAGATAAAATGGCAATAAAAGGTAATGCAAGAAAAACATATAAAACAATGCGAGGAAAATCTATCGATATGGACTTGTTACAGCAACGTAACGAATTAACTCCAGCTGTTGGTAATGCTCGTGTTAACGCTAGAGGCGATGAGATTGGCCCAGGTGGAAAAATTATTCGTAACAAAGAAGATGTACTTAAAGAATATTACGAAAGTACTAATCGTGTTCCGGACGAGCCAATGCCTACGCAAGAAGTAGAAGCAAAACAAGATGCTCCAGCACCAAAAGCAACAAAGACTAGAGCTCAAAAGAAAGTAGAAGAGCAAGGGATTGATGAAGATCCTAAGATGGCGGCAGAATTCGGAGACGATGAAGACTGGGTTGAAGATGCCGACGGAAATTTTGTACCAAAAAGCGAGGCGTAGATGGAAATTAATGCTGGCTCAGTCGGTCTGCCTACCCGAGTAAAGGGTAATGTAAGACCAATTCGCAATCGTGTAATTGTAAGCAATATGGAATTTGGTGAGCAAACTACTAAAGGTGGAATTATTATTTCATCTGATGATGGCAAAGATCGAGGAATTAAACCTCGTTGGGGTCGTGTGGTATCAAAAGGATCTGAAAATAATGATCCTTATAATGTTGGAGATTGGATACTTGTAGAACACGGTCGTTGGACACGTGGTTTTGAAGTTGAGATGGACAACGGTACTATAGAAATGATGCGTACTGTAGAAGCAGAAAGTATTCACGGTTGGCAAAGTGAACAACCAGATGATGTAGTATTTGGTAATGCTGTAGATGCAGGTGATGTAGCAACAGCAAGACCAGAAGATTTTGGAGCAGGTGCTTAATGACTAACCCATTTATAGATATTGAACGCTTTGGGTCAGCGTGTGATCAAGAGCCATCAGAAGCAAACTACAAAATGTATCTTGGTCTTATTGACGAAGAAGTAGGCGAACTTGCAGATGCTGTAGTAGCAAAAGACAAGGTTGAACAGCTCGACGCCCTAGTAGACATCTTAGTTGTTACTATGGGTGCAATACGTGCCGCAGGTTGGGACGGAGAAGGTGCTTGGAAAGAAGTAATGGATACTAACTTTGCTAAGATCAATCCAGAAACAGGCAAAGTAATCAAACGTGAAGATGGTAAAGTTCTAAAGCCAGAAGGCTGGAAATCACCTCAACTTGCTCAATTTATAAAATAATTTAAAAAAACACTTGACTCCTAGTGGTTTATACGTTATAATAAAGTATAAATTATTAGGAGTTTTCTTATGGTATTTCCAACACCTCAGAGTAGTGGATTAGGCACAACAGGTGCAACAGGTATCACACTTATGATACTACATATAACGGGTTTTTTAACAGGCTGGGCTTGGCCTATTCTTTACATACCACTAATTATTTCTGGTATTGGACAAGAAAATCGAAAAGGTAAAACGTAATGGCAACACACGGTACTATTGATTTAGAAACTATAGACACTAGCCCAAGTGCAACTGTACTTTCACTAGGTGCAATTAAATTTAATCCTTTCGATACAAGTGAACCCCACAGTGAGCTCTATCTTAAAATTGACATTGATCAACAAGATCGATTAGGGCGTACTGCAAGTGATAGCACTATTGAATGGTGGGGTAAGCAAGATGCAAAAATTAGAGACGAAGCATTTGATCAAACTGGTTCTGTAAGTGTAGAAGAAGCACTACGACAAATTAGTAAATGGGTTGTTGGTGTTGATACACTATGGGGACAAGGCTATGGGTTTGATTACACAATCCTTGAAGATATGTTTCGAAAAGCAGAAAGACCTATTCCTTGGAACTTTTGGATTATACGAGACTCTAGAACATTGTTTGGATGCTGTCAAGCTGATCCTCGCAAAGCATTTCAAACAGATTTACATAACGCATTAGCTGATGCATATTTTCAATCAAAAGCAATTCAGGTTGCATATAAAGAATTAGGATTAAAAAGATGAACCCAGTACCAAAACCGCAAGAAGTAAGCAAGGATTTAATACAAGAGTTTTTAGATAAGGGTGGCAAGATACAGAAAATTCCGTTTGGTGAAAGTAGTGGATATGAATATAAAACTAGCTTTTACGGCAAACGAAATAAAAAAGCAGAAAACATCGATGATAAAAAATGATTAGATGGTATGATATTATAAATGCTATTGTTTGCTCATACTTCATAGCGATAAGTTTCTTTACAATACCGTTTGCAGGTGTTATAATAGCATATATGATATACGAAATATTGTGGGGACAACTTTATTGTCAATTTAGATTAATGCAGGAGAACAAATGAAAGATTTATGGGTAGAAAAATATCGTCCTAAAACAGTAGACGGATATGTGTTTAGAGATGATGCACAACGTAATCAAGTAAATACTTGGATCAAAGATAAAACTATTCCACATTTGTTGTTTAGTGGTAATGCAGGTATTGGTAAAACTACACTTGCAAAATTATTGTTTAATGAATTAGAAATTAACGATTTAGACATACTTGAAATAAACGCATCGCGAACAAACTCAGTAGATGATGTTCGCGATAAAATTGTAAACTTTGTACAGATGATCCCATTTGGGGACTTTAAGGTTGTATTACTAGATGAGGCTGACTACTTATCTCCCAACGCTCAAGCGGCGTTGCGTGGTGTTATGGAAGAGTATCATACTACTGCTCGTTTCATTCTTACTTGTAACTATCCAAATCGTATTATACCCGCTT